>Ga0325403_1004351_pt1 | contig 13152 bp, 3 predicted proteins | sample PopdelMetagenome_19_FD_205665 | JGI IMG/M metagenome (GOLD analysis project Ga0325403, IMG submission 205665) | Populus deltoides microbial communities from Bellville, Georgia, United States - Xylem-PdKOR-R4 | ecosystem: Host-associated > Plants > Phyllosphere > Stem > Wood/Secondary xylem...
AAAAAACACTCACCACTGCCATTCTCAAAGCTGTTATAGCATGCACTGCAAATTTGAGACCAAACCCGAGAGGCATGCCCAGCCAGTGGCGCTCGGAGATAATTAGTCGATTCATCGCAGTAATTTAATTCAAGAGATGCTAATTGTGTTCTCTACGGGCCAGAGCTGTGTGATTTTCTGATTCAGCTGTTCTTCTTTCATAGACAGTGGCACTCGGAGATCCAACCACTACAATCTCCCCGCAGATGTGGCTTGAAAAAGTAACCATCAGACATCTTCACTCTTGACCCAGTGAGAAAACAATCAATCCAATCCAAAACAGGTCACGCACAAAAAGATCCTCTTTTTTCTTTTGAGTTGCGATTAAGTTTACAAATCAATGATATTAAGTGTGGGAAACATCACTTACTTCTTGATTGCTTCTAGTAGCAGACGCCATGATTAGAAGATAATCTTCGTGATTAAAGAGCCATCTTGGACCCACACCTGTTATTAGTCCCAGAAGCCAGTAAAAAACGAGAGCTGTTCATGACACTGTTGTTCATGGTGGTCCTATGGTCTAATCAAAGATTAAGCATAATTTGTTTGGCTTTAGTTGATTACTTAGACAATGCATGTGACCGTAGCTAGGATGCGAACATCGTATTATTGCGATGGCAGCAACAAAGCTAATGGGGTGTCTATGTTTTCAAGCATATCTAACCTTTTTTTGGGAGACCAAAAAAATAAAATTGCACCCATCCATGAAACAGAGGGAGCAAGTCATCACTGCATATGATGATGTGATGATTGTTGTTTATAAAAAAATTTTTATTTAAAAATATATTAAAATAATATTTTTTTATTTTTTAAATTCTATTTTTTTATATAAACATATTAAAATGATTTAAAAATATTAAAAAAATAAAAATAAAAAACCCATAAAATAAACATACAAAGTCATGACATGATCATAATAAAACCCAGTTTAGCCGATTGTTTCTTTCATTGTCCTTCCTTACCTTTTCCTTTTCCTTTGGATGCAGGGCGGACCTGAAATTATATAATAGGAAGGGTCAAAATTTAAGATATAATTTATTATTAGAAAATTTATTTATTTAAAATAAAAATATATTATATTATCCTATATTTAAACACTAAAAATACAAAAAATTAAAATATTTTGTAAGGATCCGATCCCTGCTTGCCTCCCCCTGTTTCGGCCGCTGTTTGGATAAACTTTCATTGGAATAGATAACCATATATTAATGTTTTGAGTATGTGTATTTTTTTATTTTAAGAATATTTGGCAGTGTTGTTGCGGTTGCTTTTCAAATAACTTTTCATGCCGAAATGCATGCCAATAATGTTTTTTTATTTTTAAAAAATTATTTTTGACATCAGCACATCAAAACGATCTAAAACATACAAAATATAATAAATTTTAGTAAAAAAAATTCTGAATTTTTTGGGAACGCGGTTTATGGTTTCTTTGTCGTAAAGTTTTCTTAAGACATATAAGATGATAATTATTGAGATTAAAGATATTTTTATCGAATCAAATATTTTGAAATAAAGGTCATGTTTATATATATAATTATAAATCAATAAATTTTTTTAAATGCTGATGTGAGATTTAAGCTATAAAATTAAAAAAGAGTGCAAACCTTTTTCTAACCACTGAGCACATAAAAGAGATGTCAATTGCATGCCCGAGGGGGCAGGGAGGGTGCGTGCTTAGCCATTTCATTCAGCCGAAGGTCCAGAAAGAAGGGGAGGGGGTAACATGGCTAGAGCGACCACCTAGTAAAGGCGGCTACATATAGGCTAGCCCACGCAAATGGAGGGCCACAGTCATCAACCTGGTCCCCACGGTATCGCATGAAGATTGTGACCCTTTACTAACCCCTCATGAGGTCTGTGCTTCCTTCCAGCCCCTCTATGGAAGCTTTTTTCCACAATCATATATATTTATATTGCTTGACAAGAAACTAAATGGGCTAATTCATTTAATTAGATGGGAAGGGATAAAGTGATGAGAAGAAATGGAAGGCAAAAAGGACGTGTAGGGGAAGAGAGAAGGCACCAGTCATGGGGCTCTCAACTTCAAATCCAACCACCCAAAAATGTGGCTTTAAATTATGGAGCATTCTCATGTGTTAGCCATCAGGTAAAGATTACGAGAAATGATTAAGAGTAAATTTTTATTTAAAATTATTTTTTTAATTGTTTTAATGTATTTATATTAAAAATAAATTTTTATATAAAAAAATATTATTTTAATATATTTTTAAATAAAAAATAGTTTAAAAACTATCCCAAATGCTGTACATGCTCGAGAAAAGGAGAAAGATGGACCAATTTGTTTTTATTGGGAGGGTAGGATGCCCTTATCAGCATTTTAGTCCACGCCATTACTGAAAAGGAAACCTAAGAATGCCGAATCTCTGGCTCTTGGAGAGAAAAATTCAGGGATAAATTATTATAAAAAGAATTATCTAACGTGCAAGATTAATCTTGAGTACTCCGCTACCTTTACATATAGTTTTTGTGCATATGAACCATATAATAGCAGGTGATCTAATAATAAAATTTAGGATTAAGAAATTTTCTCTTCTTGTAATTTCAGGTTCGAGTCATGTGGTTGTTAATATGATAGCCATTAAAGATTTACATAATCGTTAACTTCAGGGTTCGTGAGATTGTCCGAACATCCACGTTAATAAAAACAAAAAATTTATAAAGCATGTTGATTTTCTTGTACATGATTCACATTAAATTCACGCATGATTTTATCATGTTTTGAAAGTGAAATTTGTGTTTTTTTTTAAAGATTTTGTAAGTCTTAAAGGATGGTCTTCCTTCAATAAAAAAAAAATATTCACTTCGAGGATTAAGAATATTTACTACTTAATTATATAAAAAAAAATACCAATTAAATGAATTTGTGAAGCCATCTACAAGAGGAGGATTAGTAGGATATTTAGGAGTTTAATACTAGTTGTTTTTTTATATATATAAAAAAATATTTTTATTTATTTTTTGAAATTAACATATTAAAATTATTTTAAATAAAAAATAAATTTGGACGACCTCTATTTGAGCCGAATTCCAAACATAGTTTTGATGGAAAGAGATGCTAGCTCGTGAAAGGTGGCCCAATAAAACGTGTTAAAATTAACCGTGTTTTACTCAAAGATAATGACCTCATTACGGGGCCTAGAAAAGTACTTAACAGGAAGATAGATAAGGGTAGCCCTTGTCCAAATCAACAAAGTAATCATCTATAGCCTACCACTCTGAAATTCGTAGCAAAAACTTTACACACAAACTAAATTTATTATTCATTCTAGGTGCAATGATTTTTCTGCTCTTCCAATAAATATTCTTTTTTTAGAGGAATATGAGTTAGGGGTAGTCTTGTCTTTTACCATGACCAATTAATTATTAATATGGAAATATATGTGATTTTTAATTTTTAAAATAATAAGATAATTTTATTACCTTGGATAATCAAATTTTTTAAAACTATTACCTGAAAGTATTTATTTTTTTTATTTTCTAAAATACAGTAAAAAAGATAATTTTGCTCTTGAAATAAAAATAATAAAAGCATCATGCAGGGGCTTTTTTTTTCTTTTCATGTATTTTCTTTTGTTATTTCTATAACGCTCAAAGGATCTTTAAGTCTTTTTACATTAATTAATTAATATAAAAATTTAAAAAAATATTGAAAACATGCGGTGTCTATAAGTAATTAGAGATAGGCTTCTGTCTTGTCATTTAAATCTCCGCCTCATCTTCTTCCTCTTAATGCAGCGCAAGTCAGAGGTCGTGGGGCGGTTTGTCGCTAGTAAATTTTTTTTTCTTTTTTTTATTTTTTCTCTTCTCCCATAAAAATTACAAGTTGGTTCTTTTTATTTTTTATATTTCAAACTTAGTTCTTATTCTTTTAGTTTTAGCCATTTTATAAAAGTTTTATTTGTTTTCACTTTATTCTTTTAATCCCATATTGTTATGTGTTTTTTTCTTCAGTTTGATCCTTGTTCTTTTGATTTCTAATTTGGTCCTTTGATTTTTTGTAAAAGTTTTATAGGTTTTTAATTTTTCTTTTAATCTAAGTTTATGGTGTATTATTTTTTTTCAGTTTAATTTTTATTGTTTTGATTTTGTTTTTACTTTTGTTAAAGTTATTTTTTTTTTCAATCTAACCTTCCAATTAAAAGTTTTGGGTTGCCCTTTAATTTATTTTTTATTTTAATTTTCTACCTCATTATTTTAATTGTTATTTTTTATTTTAAATTCTCTTGTGCAATTGGTTTTTTTCTCGATTTCACCTTTGTTGTTTTTCCATGTAAAGTGCTTTTAATTTAATGACTCGGGTCACAGGTTTAAAAAATTAATACTAGTTGACATCCCTTGTTGGCTTATATTTTTTTTTTCTAATTTCATTGTTTGTCATTTTTTTTTTTTAAGGAAGGCTGACTTTATGGTTTTCTTTAATTTCTTCTATATCATATCATCCCAATCTTGTGACATTGGCCACAGATTTTGCGGGTTAACTTGGGTTGGCTCGCTTTTTATAACCCAGGTTATATGTCTATCCTACTATCTTGGGTTGACTCGAGCTAATTTTTTATATAATTTTATACTTCTGAAGGTTTTTTTTTCCAAGTTATCATGGTTTATTTAAAAAGAAAAATTATTCATTTACTATCATTGTCTACTTTTTTTTTTTCTAATTAAAATAAAACCAACTTATTAAACATGTTCGGGGCTATGACTTGAGCCGTTTGTTTTTCTTACATATTTGAAACGCGTTTGTGACTTTTGAACTATCATTGCCTTTTTCTTGTATTTTATTCTAATTTTAATTTTTCTTTTAATTGATACTTTTTTAATAAAAAAATATCTTGCATAATATTTTTTTTCTTCTTATTTTGTTCAACTAGTTTCATGTGTGTGTGTGTATATTTCTGTTATTATTTGATTGAATAAAAAACTTATTTTAATAAATAAATACAGCAAACACAACCGGATAAATATTTAATGTTGCAAAATCTATCTATTGACCTTTTCAATTTTATTTTTAGTTGTCGTTAGTGATTTTTTTAATTTTTTTTCTATAAATGGATCTTGATTTATTTAATTAGATGTTTACATAAATATTTCAATTTATAAATTAAATTATTTAAGTAAAAAAAATATTGATAAAACTTGCATGATCTCATGGATCGACTGGAGATTTATCATTGTGTGTTCTGTAATGCAATATTGTAAAATTAAAAACATCATTTTGATTACTCTATTTAAGCTATTACCCAGCCCATAGATTGAGAAATGAATCAAACCGAGTTTAATAACCTTGTATTAAAAAAAATAAAGAAATATAGACCCTCCTGTTAATTGAGCGATTAAAGATATAACCCTGATCAATCATACAATTGACTACCCTTAATCATGGATTAAGAGGCACTATCTACTCAGTCAATACCCAAGTAAATAAAAAAATAAAAACCACCGAAACCTTAAAGCAAAACCTCTCTCTCAATTTCTCTCCTTCTCTCAATTCTGTAATTACGGGGAGGATAAGTGATTGATGATCCCTCTCCTCTAAACGCCGTAACGGACTCTCCCTTAGAACTCCGTTACTTCCCCACCCTCGTAAAGTCACGTGCCTTTAAAAAAACCAAAAGAAAAAAAAAATCCTCTTTCATCATTTTCTTTAATTATGGCTTTAGAGCAGCAATTAAGCTTAACCCCAACTCAAAATCCAGTTGACGGCGAAAGAACTAACGGAGTTGACACCAACATCCGAGACGGCGGGGATGACGGAAACAAAGCACCGAGACTCCCTCGGTGGACGCGGCAAGAAATTCTAGTACTCATACAGGGCAAGAGAGTGGCAGAAAACAGAGTCCGAAGAGGTCGCGCATCGGGTATGGGCATCGGGTCGGGTCAAATCGAACCGAAATGGGCCTCAGTATCTTCTTACTGTAAAAGACATGGAGTGAACCGAGGACCGGTTCAGTGTCGGAAAAGATGGAGTAATTTAGCAGGTGATTTTAAGAAGATAAAAGAATGGGAGACTTCAATAAGAGAAGAAACGGAGTCCTTTTGGGTTATGAGGAATGATTTGAGAAGAGAAAGGAAGTTGCCTGGGTTTTTTGATAGGGAGGTATATGATATTCTCGATGGTGGCGGCGGTACGGTCCCGGGATTGGCGCTGGCTTTGGCACCGTCTTCGACGGCGGCAGAGGCGGAGGCAGTAGCGGAGGAGGTGGTTTTTGATAGTGGGCGGAGTGCAGCGGCGGAGGATGGGTTGTTTTCGGATTTTGAGCAGGAGGAGGGAGGAGGGAGTCCGGAGGCTGTAGTTAAAGAGGTGCAACCGATAAAGATGGCGGTGACGGCAGGGGTTGCTAATCCGACACCGATTTCAGGTAATTGGGGTTGGAGGTTTTATTTTTTCTTCTGAAATTTTGAGGTTTGGTGGGTTTTTTGGGTTTATGTAATAATTGTGGTTTTGATTCTATAAATTTTGTTTGGTTGTTAGTAAAAGATTTAAGATTTTTAGTGGTAGATGATGATGCTGCTATAAAGTTGGTGTTCGGATTTTATTAAGTACTGAAATGGGGTGTTTTGTTTGTACTTTTTTTTTTAAAAATGAAAGCCCTCCAATTTCCATGGTTACTCCTTTTCTTTTTTCTTTTTTTTTTTAATTTCTATTTATCTATTATTATTTTCGTACTTATTTATTACCAATAACAGAGGTTTTAGATTATCACAGTTGCTGATATTTTTTAGCTCTATGTTTTGCTTCTTGTCATGCACAGAGAAGCAGTACCAGCCAGCTCCACGAGCAAGTCAAGCTCAAGGTAATGCTCAGATCTAGTAGTTTATTGATCATATTGTCTATGATTTGGTGCCTCTTCAATTGGTTCTTCTATTCTTTCATGGAAAAAGAATCGCTGAAGTTTATTCATAGTCGTACCCTGAAGAGACGGTGGCTCTATAGCCTTACCCTGAAGAGATCGTGTTTGTGTAGGGCAAGTAATTTACAGCCAGACTCTTTATGATGAAAATCTGAACACGGCGCAAATGGAAAACTAATGACCATATGGATAAAGAGCAAGAGCCGGATCATGACCCCATCAACTTTAAATTGTTTTTTGGGACTTTGAGTTGACCCTTGGCTCAGATTGTCATGATTTGCCTTTAATTCATGTGATCTGTGTTTTCGAAAGTTTTTGTTGCCTGCTAGCTTTCAGCTGTGCGGTCACGACTAATCGCATGATATATTGCGAGGTTTTTATTACTCGATAAGTTATTGTGAAACTCTTGTTTGAATGTAGAATGTGGTTCTTTCATAACTGTAGTCCGTCGAAAAAATCGACTTCATGGTTTACAGTTTATGTGTACTGATGTCTCCGGTTATGGGGGTTTAGTTTGGTATTCAAGTGTTCAATAACCATTACCTATTCTATTGTTTGAGGTCTATGAACACATTGTTAGTGGATATATGCTACGGGCCAGTGTGTAGGTCAGAAAAAATTGGTGGTTCGGGCATTTTCCAACTTCTCCTGGTCTTGAAACTTCATCATCGGCTAGTTTTACATGCAGAGAAACTGTACTCTTTTTTGTGTACATTGCAGTTCCACCAAATGATAAAAGGCCCGCCACAAATCCTGAGATGGGGTCTGCTTCGCATGAGGAACGGAAACGGAAACGGTTTGTGATAGATGGTGATGAGGAAACCATCAGTTTGCAGAGTCATTTGATTGATGTCTTGGAAAGGAATGGCAAAATGCTGACTGCTCAGCTTGAAGCTCAGAACACAAATTTTCAGCTGGACCGGGAGCAGAGGAAGGATCATGCAGATGGCTTGGTTGCTGTTCTCAATAAGCTCGCGAATGCGCTTGGGAAAATAGCGGATAAGTTGTAGCTAAATCCATATAGGAGATTGTGCACATAAAAAAGCTCTTTTTTAGTTTCGTAGATTTAGCTGGGGGTGGAGTATCGGTGAATTGATCTTGATGGTTTATCTTAGGACCACATTTCACATCTTGTATTTTATTCTTAATACTCTTCCTGTATTTTGCCACCTCTGTGGCGTAGTGCCATTATAGGCCATACATAGGGTCCTCGAGTAGATAATAAATTCAGAGATAAGCGTATACACCACCACATTCTGCTTCTTTATTGTTCTCTCCTGGATGTTTCGGGTATTTGTACAGGTTATTCGTTGTATTAAGCAACAGAGGTCATTCCTTGCATGCATTGCAATCTCTCCTAGTGTTTTTTTTTTTTTATTGTTATTATTAGTATAGTGGACGGATTAATTTGCGCGTATCTCAACTAATATTATGTATTCTGAAGTTAACGACTATGTAAACTTTTAGTAGCTCTGATGTTTGTGGGACTTGAACTGGTGATCTTTAAAAAGCAAACATATAATCTAATCAGTTGAGCTACACTTTTTAAGTTACTCCACATCTAAATTGAGAAAGTTGATCATATAGATTTTTTGATGCCTTTTCGATGTCTGCAATGTAAAATTATGTGTGTGGGTCTTGACTTTAGATTTGATTGTATGAATATGTTATAAATAGCATTAGCACAAGTTTCAATTGTATTTTTAATTTTTTTTAATATTTTCTATTGTTTTGATATATTAATATAAAAAATAAAATAATATTTTAATTTATTTTTAAATAAAAATCTTTTTAAAAAACAATTTTTACCAATCTTCTACAAATAAAATAACTTTCAAGAAATATTTGTTCTAGAATATTGAATTTCTTGCCCTTTGCTGATGTTCGGAAATCAAATGATGTTTTATCCACTACTGTCAATGAAGTCAATAGCTAATTTACAAAAGTCAGTGCTATCATCCAGAAGTTATTACCAAAGCATAGTTTTCCTAAGCCATAGTTTTCGATCCAGAACCGCTACAAGTAACCAGATAAGGGCCATTCATTCTCCCACTAATTACAAAAATGGCATTGCAAAAGCTTGGAAGACAGCAGCAAGTTGATGATGCAGGCATGGACGGGCGGGGTTATTTGAATGTTGGGCCGTTTGCTTGGATATTCTGGTTAGTCATGAGATTCTGGCCCAATTAATTGGACATGAGTTTAACTCCCTTGTCCAAAATTTAAGGGTGTGTAAATTAACTGACAACAATTTTCTTTTTTTCTTTTACTTGTTTTTTAAATCAAGATTGAAAAACATGTCCAAGTTTTAAAAATAAAAAAAATTTTATAAAAAAATAAAAAATATATCAAGAGTATAGCTATTTTTTATAAAAAATCAAAACCATAATTTATAATAATCGTTTTATTATTTTGTATTTGTAATGATCTAATTGTAGAATATTAATTAAAATTTATCTTGAAAGAATTATATTGTTAACTAAAAAAAATATATGTTATATTTATAATAAAAATTAAATTTATGACACTAAATAAATATGAAAAAATAAAACAATAAAAATTTTAATCTTTTACATTATTAAAAAATACTTGTATATAAAAGAAAACAGTGCAGTGTTCACTTTTTTTATTTTGAGAAAGAGTGAAAAACTTGTATTGAAAACCTCAGTACAAATTTGAATTTTCTGTATAAAGAAATGTTGTATTTGAACATGAAATTCTAGTGTTTTTTTTACTCGATTTTTTTTATAAAATTAAAGTATTACTCTATTTTTTTTAATAACCCCTAAAGAATCGTGTGAATCCACTATGCTATTTGAAGGGATTTGGATTTTTTAAATTCCAGCTCCATGATTAAAATTTGAATTCATGTATTCAAATTCAAATGATGTGTACTATTAAAAAAATAATTAGAGTTGGACATGGAACTCGGAGCATGAGTAGAGCTAGCTCTACTAGCAAAGCTTCTAGGGTGGTTTTTGGTTTTGGCGAGGGTGGCTAAATTCTTCTAAAAGTCATATGCTTCTAGGCTTTTTCTAACAGGCCATCATGGCCCCAACAAAGAAGAATTCTCACGTCACCACCATTGATGTTCCATATGGTGCGTTGCATGAACACTCGCAAAATTCTTAGCACCCAAACTCGACCCAGAGAAAGTTGCATCGCCCATAGGTCCAATTCTAGAGGATGTAGGATACAAGCTTGTTTGGAACGCGGTTTTTGCACCGTGTTCTTTTAAATTTTAAATATAATTTTTAAAATATAAAAATATTATTTTAATATATTTAAAAAATAATAATATTTTAAACCTCTACCACAATTTTATAAACAAATTAGCCATATTCATCCAGGATAGTCTTCCTCCTTCTTCTTCTTCGTCGTCTTCTTCTTCTTCCCAGCAGTAGGCCCAACAAATTCTAGACTGAACGGTTGTTTATTGTGGTGGCCTCTAAATTTCTGGGTGCCCATCTCACCTCTGACAGAATTTGAACCTCAGCTTGTAATAAAAATAAACATTATAGTTTTGTTTTTTCTAGTACCGTGCCGCAGCAGCTAAACTTAAATCGACGTGGGATTCTAATGATTTAAATTCTCAAGTAAATAATATATTTCCCTGATCAATTTTTCTTTCTATGTACTATTTTTATCTTGACGAAACTATGACTTTTTTAATTAACAACATGATTATTTGAATAGAAATTTAAAGCAAATAAAATAAAATTTAAATGATTTAAATTCAGGAGAAAAAATGTACTTGTTTAGCAAAGATTCCCCCTTTGTTATTCATTTATTTAAATTGCGCGTTGACTATTTTTATGATATTATATATATTTATAATAATTTATTTATTATAAAATTATGATAATTTGTGATTCGAGTAACAAGTTTTGACCGTGAGATTTATAAATGCTATGAGATTTTTTTTCTCCAAGTTATGACCTATCAAGCTGCAGATTAACTATCAAGCTGCAGCATATAGCTTTGCCACTCGCCCTAGTCTGACATGCACCGTGACAATGCGCGACACAAGATGCAGATTGCGCCAACCATGTTGTTTTCTAGGCTTCGCCTGGCAAAATTTGTTTGAACGAGCGTAGAAAAAGAGGAGAAGAAAAAGAAATGCAAGTGGTCAAAAAGAAACAACACCGGCCGCTTGTTGTCGTCACAAAGTTTTTCTATAATCCCTTTTTTTTTCAGCCACTTTTCATCTTAATGTGTAGGTATGGGTTTGTAGAATAGAGTATTTTTTTAAAAAAAATTAAAATAATTTTTAATATAAAAATTATTAAAAATTTAATATTTAATATTTTTTTAAATCAAATATATTTTTAAAATGTATAAAAACACAGGTTGAAACACAACGTTACACAGCCTCTAAGAAACCTGTAGCTATCTTTGGTCGCTGGTCTATAATTCTATTCTTTCATGCTCCCTTCTTCCTTCTCGAAGAAAATTGCTGCCCTGGCCGGCCCCGTGTGAACTGTGACAGCATATTTTCCCCTTCTTTGATAAAATGATTGTTCATATTATTGACATACTTTATTGTTCAAAAGATAAAGACTAGATGAGTTTTGTACCCTCCCAACCTCCCCCCCTTTCTTTATTAACCCATCGAGTAGCAGATAAAACCATATCATTAATACAAGGGAATACATTAAGAAACAAAACCATATCTAGAATCATATAGAAACTATATCAGGATTTGTTAAAATGGAAGGGGAAAAAAACAGAAGAAAAGTGAAGATGTTGTTGCCGATGATTCTTTCACCAACGACAGCTGATATTTCCTTTTTATTTTAAGGAGAGAAAGGGAGAATATACATTGATCTGCAGTTAAAATTTCACCAGGGGACATTGATTTGTTGAACCTCACTGGGAAAAATTAGACCTCGCCAAAATTTTGTTGTTAGGCCCACCATTTTCATGTATCTGGAAATATGGTGAAAAAGCTAAAGCGTTCTCAGCAGTAAAATACCTCGTCCATGATGTTAAAGGGCTTAAGTTCGAGCAGCAGCATCGGAGTCCTTTGTTGAAGGAAATTCCATGTTCTGTGATCTTATTCATGGAGGTTCCTTTATCTCTAGCCTCGTATGATGAGATTCCTTTTAGATGGTGTGGGTATTGTAGATGCATATGGTGTTTGAGAAGGAGATAATAATTTATTTTTAAAATGTTTTTTAAATATTTTAAAATAATATTTATTTTTTAATTTTTAAAAATTATTTTTAATATCAATTCATTAAAATTATTAAAAAATATAAAAAAATCATTTAGATCCACAATTTGAAACACTTACAAATGCCCCGACAATGTACACCATGCCAGGAGTTTAGAATAACACCTTTCACTTTAAAAAAGGAAACGTGAAGAGAAAATATTCAAAGAAGGAGGAAAGTGCATTGAAAGTCTTATTTTATTAAGAATGTGTTTGAGAGTGTTGTGGAATTGTGTTTTTAAAAAAATTTAAATTTATTTTGTTTTAAATTATTTTTTATACTTTTTAATTGTATTGATGTGTTGATGTTAAAAATAAATTTTAAAAAAATAAAAAATATATATTATTTTAATACATTTCTGAAAAGAAAACACTTTGAAAAACAATATTTACCGTACTCTTATATTGGACATTATATTTACATCTTATTCATTTTTTCATAAACAACCTTGTGATTTAATTCTAATTAATTTTTCTCCTCTCTAATCTTTATAGTTTTCAAATACTATTTTTATTCTCTCTATTTCAACCCTTTTAAAACAAGAGGGACAAAACATCATCTTTTATTAATGATTAAAATACCTTTAGATGTATTTGTTTAAAAATTCATGATTAAAAAAGCCAGAGACAAGGTAATAACTAAACGTATCTAGGTTTTACAGGATGCCAAACCCAGGTTATATAGGCCTAATATTTTTTTCAGGTCCAACATTATTAGATTCAGCTACGCACTAAGATTAAATACATGCGGGTCTTGCAATGTGTCAAACTCAATCTTTTTGGGTTCAACTACTTATTGAGCCAAAATGCATGTGAGTTTGACAAGATGTCAAACATGTCAAACTCAACATCCTTAAGTTCAGCTACGTGCTGAGCTCATATGTATATCAATTTGGCAATACATTCAATTTCCTTCGGTTCAGCTACGCATTAAACTCAAATGCTTGTGGGGCTAGCAAGATGTTAGACTCAATATCCTATGGTTCAATTATATGCTGAGCCCGAGCACATGTGAGTTTGACAAGA
>Ga0325403_1004352_pt1 | contig 13150 bp, 5 predicted proteins | sample PopdelMetagenome_19_FD_205665 | JGI IMG/M metagenome (GOLD analysis project Ga0325403, IMG submission 205665) | Populus deltoides microbial communities from Bellville, Georgia, United States - Xylem-PdKOR-R4 | ecosystem: Host-associated > Plants > Phyllosphere > Stem > Wood/Secondary xylem...
AATTTTACTTGCAACACTTCAATTTAATACGAAGTTCGTTAGTTACAGCTCGATCCACCTACTCATGCCACATAGTCATTCCATGTCAGCGAAAAGATTTTCTTCCTTCTCTTTTCATCCTTCTTGTAATGAAAAATCCTTAAAAATCACAGTCCACCTCCATCCCTCCCTCTCTGTCTACAAAACAGTCAACCTCCATCTCCTCCCTCTCTATGCTGAACACAAAAAATAAGAGACGCCCAGAAAAATCACAGCCCACACAGCACCACCCTCCTCCCTCTCCAAGACTGCTGGGAATATTAAAGGAAAATCTGCAAATCTATGAGTAGTATTTCTCCTGAAAATCCAAACCAAAACTCCAAAATCTAAGATTGCTGGAAATTTTAAGGGAAAATCTGGAGACCGAGTTTCAAGGAACAAATTTATGTCTTCAATTTGTAGTGAAGCACTTTTTCTAGCCATCTCCATTTTGTAATTTGCTTGACAATTGACACTACCACATTCTTCGTTTTCAATGAAATTCAAGAATCCTGCGTTGGTTACAATGCTTTGCAGAAACAAGTTGTTTTCAAGTATGAAACAAATTGTACTATCTACAGGTTGATGCAGTAGCTAAACTCTTAGTGGACAAGTGTTATAATTTCTTGTTTGTCATTTGATTTTCTTTTCTCTTGAGAAAATTGATACTTGGTTTTTCTTCTTAAAAAGAAAGAACAGGAGCTTCAGTCTAAATAAACATAAAATCACAAGGAGCAAGGTCAAGGGATCTCTATCCTAATTACATCCCGATATATAAATCAATAATAATAATAATAATAATAATAAAGAAACTCTAAACCACTGGGAGGGGGCATTGTGGATGAGTTCGCTGTTTTTTTCCATTTTGCCCCTCTCAATACAAAAATAAATGCTATCTATAAGGGTATATAATCTTTTCATAGGGACACATTTGTATTTCAAACATTCAATAGGGGCACAAAGATTTTTTGCATTTTATTTGAACAATAGTTATCAAAATAACCTTTTAGACCAAAATAAATAAATAAATAACAATACCAAATGGGATAGATCAAGACCAGCAATACCCAGGTTGGATATGGGCATCGAAGAAATCAGTGGTTTGGAGATATTTACATAAAGATTGAGGTTTTTCAAGGGATTTTGGAATATCTGAGGGTTTTGATTAGGTAATAAAAAAGGATGGGATTTAGGATTTTCGCAAGCTAAGAGAAGATGTAGAAAGTGAAGGGCTTTCTGGGGTTCAAGGGAAGATTGTAGAGTATTGTTAATAGTTAAGGATTCTTTTTAGAGAAGAAGGATGTTGATGCTCTGTAATTATAATATTTAAAGATAATATATATATTTTTTTTAATGGATTGTCGAGATTAAAATACATTTATCGGTCATTACTCGGTCTTGTAGTAGCTCGCAGCGATTTTCTTGTTAAAATGTTGATTTGATATGCATGAATATAGCCGGGATACCCGCGCCAAACTGCGTGCAGGATTCCAACATTAATATATTTGGCAATATAATAATGGTTTTTTAAAATAATTTTTTATGTTAAAATATATGTTAATAATATTTTTTATTTTTAAAAAATTATTTTTAATATCAGCACAATTAAAATAATTCAAAACATATAAATCATATTAAATTTTAATTAAAAAAATAATTTTTTTTAAAATACAGTTTGCACCACGTTTCCAAATAAATTTTTTTTGGTTTCATAAAAATTTTTAATTAAAAATTAAAAAGATATTATTTGCTGTTTTATAAAATGAATAAATAAAATTTATAAAATGATAAATTATAATTTGAAAATATATAGAAAAATATTGCAAGTAAACGACATATCATATAGATCTTTAAGACTTCGTTTAAATATATAAACTGATAAATTATAATTTAAGTGATTGTGATTAGTGTTATGCTTAAATGCACAGTTTGGCCCTTCACTCCTTGTGCCTTTCCCTGAAACCAAACCAAACCCAACCCAACCCTCCCTGAGAAGAGACTATGAAGGCGCTGGTGACCGGTGCATCCGGTTACTTAGGCGGTAGACTCTGCCACGGCCTCCTTAAACAAGGCCACTCCGTCCGCGCCTTGGTCCGTCGCACCAGTGACATCTCCGAGCTTCCTCCTCCCTCCAGCGGTGGAGTCTTCGAACTCGCATACGGTGACATTACCGACTACCAGTCTCTCCTGGATGCCTTCTCTGGTTGCCAAGTCATCTTCCACGCTGCCGCTATCGTCGAACCCTGGCTTCCAGATCCTTCAAAATTCTTCTCCGTAAGTACATCGTTGACTTCAAAATTTTTCACTGAATTGATAAATGAAAAAAAATGAAATTAATTGTTGTGTTAGGTTAATGTTGAAGGATTGAATAACGTGCTACAAGCAGCTAAAGAGACAGAAACAATTGAGAAGATCATATACACGTCGTCGTTTTTCGCACTTGGTTCCACTGATGGACATGTTGCTGATGAGAGCCAAGTAATTGAGAATTATGAAGTGTTTCGATTTTAAGATTCATTAATTTTCCCGAAATTTGTTCGAGTTTTTGTGATTACAGGTGCATTGCGAGAAACGTTTCTGTACGGAATACGAGAGATCAAAGATGACTGCTGATAAGATTGCTTCACAAGCTGCGGCAGAGGGGGTGCCGATCGTGATGCTTTATCCTGGTGTTATTTATGGTCCAGGGAAGCTCACTACTGGTAATATAGTGGCTCAGTTGGTAAGATTCTTTTCTGTTTTCCTTATTCATTGAATTTTAAATTTTTATTTGATTGTTGAAATCATAGTCGTAGCTTGAGGTTAGTTGTATTCTTTTCTCGTTTGGTTATCCTTAGATGGTTTATGATATATCAAAGATGATATTGATTGAGGTTAGAAATTGGTAATTGTATTGCCGTAATGGTATTGAAAATCACTGTTGTCTCACTCTGTTGCTGTCCTTGTCATGTATTTTGTTTGGCCAGGAGAAACGCTTTTAATAAAGTGGGAATGGTTTGCTAGGTGATATTTGTTAATTTTGATGTTCTTCAACCAAGTCTGTCAAAGTTGTGCTTCATTCTTTTTTTATTTTGGTGATTATGCATTTTTTCTTTGCATATTGGATTTGTTTTTTGCACATTTGTTGGTATACATGCTACGTATATAGCTGGGGCATCTACTTTGATGAGATTCTATTTCGTTTAGTCTCTCTGGTTCATGATTTTCTTACGGGAATTTAAACATGTCCTTACTATAGTAATATATGCACATCACTTCTTTTTTTTATGCCTTGGTGTCTTAATGCATTCTTGGAATTCATTGGAGATCCCACCTACTTCTATACTTTCTTGGTTTTTGGGGTCATTACCTTCAAGGCTGCATTGTTGGTTTTTGGCATCTAAATGAGGATAATCATTTAATGGGGGAGCCTTCCCATGTCCAGCGAGAGACATTTTGTGCCATAGCGTGTGTATCTGAACAACATATTTTCTCAATTAATAACAGAATTTAATGTTTCATAGCTTTGTAATCTCAGCTCATTGAATGCTTTGCTGGATGTTTGCCAGGATATTTAGGCTATGGGAATGATAAATTTTCCTTGTCCAGCGAGAGACATTTTGTGCCATAGCATTTGTATCCGCACAATGCATTTCCCAACGAATAACAGAATTTAATGTTTCATAGCTTTGTAATCTCAGCTCATCGAACGCTTTGCTGGACGTTTACCAGGATATATCGGCTATGGGAATGATAAATTTTCCTTTTGTCATGTTGATGACCTGGTAGATGGTCATATTGCAGCAATGGACAAAGGTAGACAAGGTGAAAGATATCTACTTACAGGAGAAAATGCATCCTTCAAGCTTGTTTTTGATATGGCTGCTATTATCTCTGAAACAAAAAAGCCAAGGTTTAGCATTCCTTTATGCATAATTGAATCTTATGGATGGTTATTGGTTCTTGTTTCCCGACTTACAGGAAACCTTCCTCTCATCAGTCCCCCGGTATGCCCCATTGCTTTAACCACTCAGTTCTGATCCTGTTATTCGTTTGGTGTATTTTTTTTTTATTTTTTTTTATCTATCGAGTTGGCTATCGAGATAATTCTTTTGATATCTGACTCTATACTATCTTTCTACGAGCAGACTGTACATGTTCTAAGACATCAGTGGGAATATTCATGTGAAAAGGCCAAGACAGAGCTAGGTTATAATCCTCGGGGCTTGGAAGATGGACTGAAAGAGGTCCTTCCATGGTTGAAGAGCATGGGGGTGATCAAATACTGAGGAAAATTGCTTGTTGTAACATGTGTTGTGCCTTGCACGGGTGAGATGTTAACTAGTTAGCGGGTCCGCTTAAAAAATATGATTTGCGTTTAGTTAAATTTAAATTCAATTCTTAATTATTTTGTGGGTTTTTTTAAAATTTAATGTATATTATAGATTTTACTGCCATATGTGTGTTTTACACTTATAGTTTAAATATATCTTGATATTTTCTATGATACTGATAATAAATTTGAGATTAATACCTAATTAATACATGATTGTGGCATGTCATGTAAACTATGATACTAAAATAATAAATTCGAGATTAATACCTAATTAATATATGATTGTCATATGTCATGTAAATATGTTATAGCAAGTTAACATTTCTGATTTAACTCATGTTAGAAAATAATGCAAATTTTGGATGACTGGTTTAGCTATTTATCAATAATTGACTGAACCTCGAAAACGGATAATTCATTTATTTCAATTTAAGAGTTTTATAGATTTTTAAGACAGGACTAGAAAAATTTTAATCGGAACCTTAGAAATACTCGTGCATCTTATGAATATTTGATTAAAAAAATCAAGCTTGTAATTTATTATTTATTTATTTAAAATTTTATTTAAAGAGCCTGGTATTGGAATGGGTCTTTTCATGGTTATTAAACCCAGTACAAAGCCCGGGTTGGGCAGATTATTTCGGGTTAAAACTACATTGTCTAAAAAAATTGTCAAAAAATCAATAGGTTTGGACCTGTTATTTGGTCAAACTTGCTTAATTCTGAATTGATTTTTTTAGACATGGCTTGGGCTAAGAGGTGGTTGGTTGAGTTTTGGATCAATATGTTAGCTTTGAGTTTAAAATACCGTCTTCCCTTGTTATTTTCTAATTGATTGTTAAATCTTTTTAAAAAAAACAAAATGTGCATTGATATAATTTTTAGCATTAAGTTTCATTTATCCAAATTTAATTATAAATCTATGCGCACAATGATGGAATTAAGCAATAACAATTGCGACATGTGGAAGAATTATTGTCAATTTTGAATATATTAAATTGAAAATGAATTATCTAATATACTAAAACAATTAGATTTCTTGATGGTCCTTCCTTCGTGTAAATAATGAAGTACCTTCCCAATTATTTTTGTTTTCATTTTCACATTTGTTTTATCCTCAAACTTTTTTTTTTCTTTGTTGAATTTTTTTATGGTCTATTAGATGAGATTAAGTTTAAAATTGTGATAGAAAGATCAAATTAGAAAATAGAGGATTGAAATGTAAAATATAAAGAAAACACATGACTAATTCCAAATATGCGACAATTTTCATTTTGATCTAGCAATTTATTTTGTTTATTTTTCAATCTTTGATTTAAAAAAAAAGAAAGAAATTCTTAAGAAAACTGCTGAAGAGATAGAAAGTTATAGGTTGTCATGATTTCATCAACCAAAATTATCAAGCTTTGTGTTAAATGGTTCCATTCGATGAGATAAGTTCGATGATAATGATTTTTCACTGTAAACATACTTGAAAAGGTAGATCGGGCTATTTAACTTTATTTGATTAAGTTGATTTTTGTTTTTCAAGTGATTTTGAGGGTATTTTGGAGTTGATAAGTAATTTATGAAAGCTTATATTATGTTTTAAAAGTGTTTTCAATATAGTTATGAAACTCGACCTGGCGAGTTGACTCAGGACTTTTGACATCTATATTGATGACTTCTGTAAACCCCTAGAAAATAAAAAATTAAAAATGAATAGAAATAGTTTAAAATAATCAAAATGAGTGTTAAGAATAACATGAAAAAAAAATATTAGGGTGAATCCAGTTAAAAAAACTATAACAATATCATCATAAACCGGTAATAAGCTTATAAAAGAACTAAATGATAAAAAGGTAAAATAAATATATTCTGACATGAGAACTTAGTGGAATGATTAATATGGTATGTGTAAGGAGGCCACATGAAAATTTGAATTTTGGTACAAAATCACCAACCAACCAGTTTTATGCTATAAGTATAACTCTTAATCTGATCGTTGAATCAGGCTGAAGTTTTACATGGAGTCACATAATATATTTTCTTACCTTGAGTTAAAATTTTAGAGGAATCGAAGTTCGGTAAGTCTTTGCAAGAATGTTAGTTGGACTAAAATATATATAAAAAAAACATGGGTTAACTAAGGGGTAAAATAGTCATTTTAAAAAAAAAACAATCTAGCCCTCCTTATTCCTTATATCCAGAGTGAGCTACTAGAAAATGGAGAAAGAAAAAAAAGAAGGGAGAAAAGCTAGGTTAACATTAAAAATCCTTTAGAGTAAATATAAATTTTTCATGGAGGGTGATGAAATGAGAAATTAACATCATCTAACATGAAATCTAGAAGGGGAAAAATCAACTCGGAAAGATAAAAATAAGAGAGAGAAACTTATAGTCAAAGAGAGAGAGAGAGAAGAGGTGTGGAAAAATCTTGACTGGTTAGCATTTGAAACTCATTTTATTGCCTGGTAAGAAGTTTCAAACTCATTTAAATAAGTTTGAGTAAAATAAATAAATTTAATGTTTAATTCTTGAAATAAGGTTCTCGATGGCAAATTGGGGTTTGGCGTACTTGTTTAATTATGCGTGATTGATTTATATTGATGTGTTAGTGACCAATGAAAAGGTATAAGATTAATTTACTTAATTGTTATGGAATTATTAGTAAGCTTGATACAAGTACATTGAAGTATATAATGGAAGTTACATGTTATTGTTGTTTTGGGACAAGTAAGATATTTTTATTTTTTATAAAACAATTATATATGCAGTTTTTTCAACGCATTTTTATAGTTTAAAAAATTTATATTTAAATAATTTTTTTATGCATACCTGTAATAAAATAAATTGAGAATTATGTGTGCAAATAAATAAATAAAAAGTTATTAATGATACCAAAAATAAAACTTGAAAAATCGAGAGACATATGTAGGTCAAGATATTTAATCTCGAAAAACGAGATATTTATCTGATTGTATTTGCTAAATTTTTTTATTAAAATAATATTTTTCTCTCTCTATCACCGAAATCTAACGATCTTTTTCTCTTCTCTCTCAACTAGGGACTAAAAATAACAAAAATAAAATCTTATACCAAATTAAATTGGAAAAATATTGAGGTACGTAAATTGTATAAGTTGCATGATTTTTAAAGTTTAAGGATAAAAAAAAATTAGTATTGAATTGTTACTTAATTTTGTACGTTTGTATTTTGTTATTGTATAATTAAATAAAAATAAATTTATTAAATTTAATAAAATTTATGATACAAATTATAGGTTATTTACCTTTACCCGTTCCTCTAATACGTACGCCAGGGTCTTAATATTTTTTATATATATAACGAGTTACATACCCCGTGCGATGCCGTGGGTCAATTATTTTTTGCATTTTAAAAATAGCCAAGATCTAAAAGTGTTAGGTTTTTTTGCAAAGTTATACCCAAGAGTCTCAGCTTTGGTTGCAACGCCTGACCCAAGAATAATGTTTATAATATTAATAATAACATTAAAATTGGATTAACCCTTAGCATAAAAGTGTCTGGACTGCAATATCAGACCCAATAGCATTGGGCTTGAGTCTGGCTGCAAGGTCATGTCATAAAAGTGTGATAATTAAATAGATTAGTTAAAAAGAAAAAAAAACCAACAGGAAGAAAAAAACTAATGAAAAAAAAATATGAATTAATTGGGTTAACCCTTCAAACCAGGTTAACCAGTCATACCTTGAATTCGCATCGTGAAAGTTTGATAATTAAAAAGAAAAAAAACAAATTAATAGGTTAACCCAGAATTAACTGAGCTAACTCGTCAAACCAGGTTAACCTGTCAAACCCGGAATCCGTGTAATGAAAGTTTGATAACTAAATAGAAAAAAAAATTAACATTAACAATTTAAATTAAACAAAAAAAATTAATTAAAAAAAACAAAAAACATCAGTCTTTTCACTATGGACTGCACTGTGCAGTCCACAGTCAAATGCATAAAAAAAAAACTAAAGGTATCAGCCGAGAACTATTTAGAAAAAAATTTAACATTAATAAACTAAATTAATTAAATAAAATTAATTAAAAAGAAAAAATAAAAGAAAAAAAACCTCTAAGAAGAAAAAAAACTAAATAGAAAGAAATTTAACATTAACAAACTAAACTAAACGAAAAAAATAATTAAAAAGAAAAAAAAAGCAAAAAATAAAATAAAATTCAGGTTAACTCGTCAAATCAAGTTAACCTGTTAAACCCGGGATCCGTGTCATAAATGTATGGTAACTAAATAAAAAAAAGTGAACATTAACAAACTGAACTAAAATAAAAAAATTAATTAAAAAGAAAAAAAATCTGGGTTAACTCGTCAAACCATATTAACCTGTTAAACCCAGTATTTGTGTCATGAAAGTCTGATAACTAAATAAAAAAAATTTAACATTAACAAACTAAATTAAACAAAAATATTTATGAAAATAAAAAAAATAAATTGACGGGTCAACCCAGAATTAACTGGCTTCACCCGTGAAACCTGGTTAACCCGTGAAACTCGGGATATGTGTCATGAAAGTCTAATAACTAAATAGAAAGAAATTTAACATTAACAAACTAAATTAAACGAAAAAAATTAATTAAAAAAACAAAGAAAGAAACAAAAAAAAAATCTCAAAAAGCATAAAAAACGGCTAAAAAAACTTAGACAACTTTAAAAAAAAATAAAAACAAAAATAAAAACGCCTAAGGAATCAGTATTTTACTGTGGACTGCACTGACACTGATTCCTTTTAGCTATTTATGAAAATTTGATAATTGGATAGGAAAAAAATTACGGGTTAACCCAGAATTAGCTGGGTTAACCCGTCAAATCCGGAATCCATGTCATGAAAGTTTGATAACTAAATAGAAAAAATTTAACATTAACAAACTAAATTAAACGAAAAAATTAATTAAAAAGAAAAACCAGAAAAAATCCGGGTTAACCCATCAAACCCGAAACCCGTGTCATAAAAGTTTGATAAGTAAATAGAAAAAAAATTAACATTAACAAAAAAAAATTCATTAAAAAAAACAAAGAAAAAAAAACAGCTTAAAAAAAATATAAAAAAAAACAGTTCAGCGTTTCACTTTAAACTGCACTCGAAAAAATAATTAATTAAAAAGTAAACCAGAAAAAAAAATTTAACATTAAAAAAAATAAAAAAAAAATCATTAAAAAAATATAAAAAAAACAGTTTTAAAAAATAAAACAAAACAATTTAAAAAAAAAGTAAAAAAGCAAAAAAAAAAGAGCAGCTGCTCAGCGTTTCACTGTGGACTTGTACAGTGAAACGCTGAGCAGTTTAGTGTGTTTGGTATTGCGGTTGTTGGTGTGGTTGTGGTTTTAAAAAAATTGTTTTATAAAAAGTATTTTTAGTTGAGGTTGGTTTGGAAAAATATATGTTTGGTTAAAATTGTAGTTGAAATTGAGGTTGAATAAAAAGTTGTTTAATGTATTTGGTTAAAAAAATACTTTTTAAATTGAGGTTATAAAATAATTTAAAAATAATTTTAATTTAAATATTGTAGATTTAACTACTATTATTACATCATGAAATAAATAATATTGATATCAAATATTTTTTATTATTCAATTAAACTATATGCAATGTCATCACATACAAAATCTACCCAACAATGACTATATTTTTCATGGTTTCTTAAGCATGCAACAACAAAAACTGAATTTTCTGTTACGTCATCAAGCGATATTCTTCTAATTTTTTGAATAAAACACAATTAAAATAAAAATAAAAACTGAATTTTTTTTAACTGAGTCGGACCCGGCAAGAATATAATTAAAATTGCGATCAAATTCCACAAATACTACGTCATTATACGATATCCTTCTAATTTATGTAGTGTTATTAAATGATATTAAATACTAGTTTTTTGAGTAAAACTCAATTTTTTTAAAAAAAAATTTCCAATGTCATTACTTACAAAATTCATTCGACAAGAACTATAGTTTTTATATTTTTTGAGCATGCAATAAAATTAGGTAAAATATTATCAGGAATAAAATTGGAATTACAATACGAGTAAATTTAATTCATCTTAAACTATTTTTTTAACAAAAAAATATTATTAATGTTCACATGAATAGTGTGAGTGAAATCAATTAATTGGACTGATTTTTTTTTAAAAAAAAACCTAAACTTTTAACAGTGTAGCACACTGGTTTTTCAAAATTAAAGAAAAAAAATTACTTCTCATTTTATAATGAACAGTTACAGTGGAGCATGGCTCCACTGTTGACAGTGGAGCCATGCTCCACTGTTAGATGAGAAGCAGCAAAATGCTGCTTCTCATGAAACTCCGGTTTCATGTGAGTTCTACCCATCAAAAACAATTTTTTTGGGTTATCAAACGTTAATTAACGTGGCTGGAGGTGAACCTCGCCCACAGCCACGTTCCCAAACAGCCACATCTGGAAGATGAAAACACATTCGAAAAACTGCTTGGTGTGGTGCTTCTTCGTAGTAATTATGAAACAAGGAGAACAATGAATTGGGTCAGGATTTCCTCGCGAGCAAATTGCCAATGAACCGTTTGTTTAGTGGGATCCACCGATCAGATGGTAAATGATACCTGAAAGAAATTGCTGACCTTAACACGGGGAGTGATATTATATTAGAACAAAAGAAGGCGTCTTCATTATTGACAATGGAAGGGTATATAAGAAGGGTCACCTCAATAATGCTCGACAATCAAGTCCGATCTACAAATCAGGGCAAAAAGTCTAACAAAAACATCACTGCAAGTACACTCGTATCCGGTCAGATTTTCTCTCCATAAGTTGTCGTTGAGAATGAAGAAGATAGTTGTGACCGGCGCATCTGGTTTCGTAGGCGGGGTACTGTGCCACACCCTCCTTAAACAGGGCCACTCCGTCCGGGCCTTAGTCCGCCGAACCAGCGACTTGTCCGGCCTCCCTTCGCCCTCTACGGGGGAGAACTTTGAACTCGCCTATGGTGACGTTACCGACTATCGGTCACTCCTGGATGCCATCTTCGGCTGCGACGTGATCTTCCATGCTGCCGCCGCTGTCGAGCCCTGGCTTCCAGATCCTTCTAAATTCTTCTCCGTAAGCACGTCCCATCCGCTCTGAGTTTCCGCTTCCACTTTTTCTATATGAAATCACTGAAAAGAACACTATTTAGTTTTCTGTTAATAATTCTTGACAGGTGAACGTAGGAGGATTAAAGAATGTGGTGCAAGCAGCTAAAGAGACAAAAACGATAGAGAAGATTATATACACTTCTTCAATGGTGGCCCTTGGATCAACTGATGGATATGTTGCTGATGAGAGCCAGGTGAGCAATAATACTATTTGGTTTCGACTTATTTCGCCCAGATGGCTTGATTTGAAATTGCATAATTAAATCAAAGAAAGATTCTTCCCAAAAATCTTGGGTCCTGGATTTATGGGATCGCGAATCACAAAAGTTGATCCAATCATACAATGAACAAGACTTTTGGAGAGAACATTGATTTGGGATTATGATTGTTACAGGTACATCACGAGAAGTATTTCTATACAGAGTATGAGAGATCAAAGGTAGCAGCTGACAAGGTTGCTTCACAAGCAGCAGCAGAAGGATTGCCAATTGTGACCCTTTATCCTGGTGTTGTTTATGGTCCAGGGAAACTCACAACTGGCAACGCTCTGGCTAAAATGGTAAGATCCTCAACTTGATCAAGATGTTTTTGATGACTCGGTAATATTTAGGAGTGAGCGGTGACCGGTTTTTGGGGAAAAAAACTCGACCATACTAAAATTATAAAAATTCAAAATTTTAAACCAAACCCAAACGATTTGATTTAGATATTCTTTGAAAATGATTTTTCACATGTTTTTTTATTAAAAACATTTTAAAATTTATTTTTATAGTGTTTTTAGATTATTTTGTACGCAATAATATCAAAAATAAATTTTAAAATATAAAATAGATATTTTTTAATATTTTTTTAAATAAAAATATTTTAATAAATAATCACTACCACACTTATAAATACCTTTGTAATATCAAATTAATTTTGGTTTTATTTTACTATTTTCAACTCAAACTATGGCCATCCATTTACACAGATCTTATGGGAAAAAAACCGCTCCAAGATACGGATGAAAAGTCAAGATATTGTTTGGTTAATGTTCTGACATCAAGAAAAAGATAGAAACATACAAAAATAGAAACGGGTTTGGTGGAGAATTAAAAAAATAAGAAGAAGAAAAATGTGTTCTTGTCTTCTATCGAAGAAATAATTTTTTATTCATCTAAAAAGGAGAGACAAAAGGTACAAATATAGAGACAAAATTAAGTTAATTTTTTTCTACAAATATCTTTTTAAACATTTTTATAATTTTAATTTTAATTTTTATCCTAACATTTAGATCTACATCATTGAAATTGAATTTGATTAATTTAATTTTCATCATTAAATTTGAAAACTATAAAATATAGAAGCAAATACCATAAAATATAAGAAAAGAAAGAGAAGAGAGAATTTAGAAAATATAGACTGAAAGGATCATCATTAAATGAAGGTGCTCTCATTAATTTAAACAATTTTATTGTTGGATTTGAGAGATTTGGATTTGAAGTTATATATCTAAAAAGTTTAAAAACTGGATTTGTGTGTCGATTAGTTATTTAAAAGTGATTTTTAATATTAGATTTATTTTAATAATGTTGATTAGAGTATTTTCGTGTCTCTTTTTCCTATGAAAATAAAGCTGTTTCTAAGATGGCTGACAAGCTAATTGGAATTCAACTATAAAACTTAGAAACCGACAAGAGACTAGTGACACC
>Ga0325403_1004354_pt1 | contig 13147 bp, 13 predicted proteins | sample PopdelMetagenome_19_FD_205665 | JGI IMG/M metagenome (GOLD analysis project Ga0325403, IMG submission 205665) | Populus deltoides microbial communities from Bellville, Georgia, United States - Xylem-PdKOR-R4 | ecosystem: Host-associated > Plants > Phyllosphere > Stem > Wood/Secondary xylem...
GAGAGAGAAGAAAATATCTCAGCCAACTTCCATGTTTTGAGAGGTTTTTTTAATAAAAAAAGTACATTTGGGATTGAGAGTGCACTTGGACAGGTTTCTGCCTCCCTCTTCTTCTTTTTTTTTTTTTTTTAATATGAGTATGAACTCAAATCCAATACCTAACCAAAAATTGATTGATTTCTGTCTTTTAATGGGCCGAGGATATGAGATGATTGAGCCCACCTATTTGACACAAACTTTGAGCCACTAGCGGCCCACCAGGAGTTAATAAACTCACAAGGTTTTTGAAAAACAAATCCTCCTGAAGTGATGAAAATCTGTTTTCTGAATTGTTGAATGACGATAATCTCAAAGGGTTGGTGTTATGGTTTCTAAGATTTTTTTTTATTATTATTTTGTGCCCACGTCAAGAAAGCTTATTCGATTTATTTAAATATAACAGATTGACATGAAAAATATGTCATTAAAATCGTATAAGAAAATTGATATTCATTGACACTTGTACTAAGTTAAAGATACTCTTACTATCAAATAAAAAAAAAACTTGAAAGCTGGCAAGTTATGTATTAAAAATATATCAAATAAAGATGATTGGATGGGATTGGCGAGAGAGGGGGAGGAAGAAATGGAACGAATTATTTTGCCTTTTTTCTTTTATGTATGATTTTATAACTTGAAATGACAAACAATTAATCTAATGACTTGCCATTATTTTTCGCTAATCAATTCTAATAACATGGCTATTATCTATGTAGAAAACATGAAGCATAAATTAAAAAGAATAAAATACTAAATTCACATGTTTTAGTCTATTGCTAGCGAAAGACTATTACAATAGGAAGACCTACAATTGAGGAGAAGAATAAGCAACATCAGCTGATTCCTTTTAGAGCACGATTACTATCTAATTTCTAGAGATTTACAGGTATTGATATGGCAATATAATATCTTGAAGATATATATATATATATATATATATATATATATATATAAAAGATAAACACTATTTTGATAAATACTATCTTTAAGATCAGCCATGTCTTCAAGACCCCCCCTCAAGGTGGAGCATGAAGATTTTGAATACCCAACTTGCGAAGAAGAAAGTGAAATCGATCACGTCCCAACACTTTAGTTAAGATATTTGCTAATTGAAAGTGGGTTGAAACATATTGTGTAGCAATGATGCCAGATTGTAAGTGCTCACGAATAAAGTGGCAGTTGATCTCGATGTGTTTAGTGTGCTCATGAAATACAGGATTAGCAGCAATGTGTAAAGCGGATTGATTATCGTAGTGCAAAAACATTGGTTGAGGATGAGGCACAGAAAGATTAGCAAGTAGACTTTGTAAACATATCAGCTCACTAGTGGTGGTAACCATAGAGCGATATTCTAATTCAGCAAAGGAACGTGACATTGTGGGTCGTTTCTTGGACTTCCACGATATAGGAGCATCACCAAGGAAAATGTAATAAACAGTAACTGATCGTCTAGTCATGGGACAACTTGCCCAGTCGGCATCACAATAAACTTTGATTTGAAAATCACTGTTTGATGGAAAGAAAAAACCTTGACCAAGAGAACTCTTCAAGTAATGAAGAACATAATAAGCAGCATCAAGATGTGGCTGGCAAGGTTTTTGCATGAATTGACTGAGAAGTTGCACTACATAAGTGATATTTGATCGAGAAATTATAAGATAAATAAGACGTCCAATCAAGCTACGATATTAACTCGGATCTTGTAGAGGTTCTCCACAATCTAAAGACAATCGATGCTGTTGAGGAATAGAAAGTAGCTGGCTTATTGCCAGCCATACTAGTTTCTTTTAATAAATCAAGAGTATATTTGTGTTGGCAAAGAGATATTCCTTGAGGAGAACGAGCCAACTCTAAGCCAACAAAATACTTAAGTGTGTCGAGGTCTTTGATGGAGAAACATATACTGAGATAATTCTTGAGTTTTTGAATCTGCAAAAAATCATTTCCATTAATAACCATGTCATCTACATAGACAAAGAGAGCAAGGAAAGATGTACCTTTAATCAAAGTAAAAAGTGAATGATCATTAGAGAATTGTGTGAATCCAAATTTTCTTAAAGACAATGAGAACTTTTCAAACCATTGACGAGATGCCTGTTTTAGTCCATATAATGATTTATGGAGCCTGCATACCCAATTGTCACCTGATGGCAGATAGCTTGGGGAAGGAATCATATAGACTTCTTCATGTAATTCCCCATGAAGGAATGCATTGTTTACATCTAGTTGATGTAATTCCCAATTCTTAGCAGCAGCAACAACCAACAAGCACCTGATAGTGGTTAATTTTGCAACCGGTGCAAAGGTTTCAGTATAATCCAATCATTCAATCTGTGTATATCCTTGAGCTACTTAACGTGTTTTATAGCATTCAATAGAACCATCTAACTTGTATTTCAGTTTGTATATCCAACAAGAACCAACTGGTTTCTTCTCTGAAGGTAATGATACTAAACTCCAAGTTTGATTCTGTTCTAGCGCAGAAATTTCTTGTTTCATCGCTTCACACCATTATCGGTCTATTACAGCTTGGGAAAAGGTTTTAAATTCACTCACAACATAAATATTAGCCAGGAACACTTGATAAGATGGAGAAGAACAAGCATAAGATAAATGACATGTTATAGGATAAAAAGTATCTGAAAAAACTGTATTAGATGTGGGTTGTGATGACTTATCCATTCTAGGAAGTTGTCACACATAATCATCAAGATAAGAAGGAACTTGTCGAGGTCTTTGAGATCGTGAAGTGTTCAAGGGAACAACCTGATGATCAGAATTAATGACAGTAGGCAGGGCAGCTTCAGCATCAAGATTATTTGGAGAAGTTTGAATTTGTGGATTATGATCCGGGGACATGGTGTCTAACGTCTCCAAGGAATCAAAAATAGGCAGAGGGAAAACTACATTTGATTCCTTTAGAGGACTATGAGACTAAAAAGGAAATCGGTTTTCATAGAAAATGACATCGCGGGATGTAAAAATTTTATGTGATTTCATGTCATATATTTTGTATCCTTTTTCCTCATAGGATAACCGATGAAAATACAAGTCTTAGATCGGGGAGCGAATTTATCATTAGATCGATTTTTATCATGCACATAACATAAATAACCAAAAACACGTAAATATGAGTAAGATGGAGGTTTTGAAAACAGTATCTCATAAGGACTTTTGCCAGATAATTTAAGTGTGAGAGTATAATTTATCAAGTAAGCTGCGGTCAGGACACATTCACCCTAAAATTTGATTGGTAAATTGGCTTGGAATTGGAGAGCACAAGCAACCTCTAACAGGTGACGATGCTTCCGCTCTACTATTCTATTTTGTTGCGGAGTATCAACACAGGATATTTGGTGTGAAATACCATTTTGAGAGAAGAATTTGAACATATAACCAACAATAAATTCTAGACCGTTATCACTCCTAACTATTTTGATACTCCAATTAAATTGAGTATTAACCATAACATGAAATTGAATAAAGTATTTATGTGCTTCTAACATGTGTTTGAGAAGATAAACCCAGGTGCATCTTGAACAATCATCTACAATGATAAGAAAATAATGAGCACCTGACGTAGATGGTGTTTTATATGGTCCTCGAATGTCGTAATGGACCATATCAAGGGGAAAATCAGATTTATTATTGCTTAAGGGAAAAACATTTCTAGTTTGTTTAGCTTGATGACACACATCACAATAGTTGTTTGAATTTTAAAAGACACTAGATAATTCTAGAATTAGGGATAATCGATCAAATGAGATATGTCATAACCGTTCATGCCATAAGTTGGAAGAAGAAGGAAGCGATGCTGCTGCGACAAAAGGTAAATGCAGCCCATGGAAGTAGTATAAGTCATCACGTAATTCACCCATTCCAATCAATTTCTTCGATTTGAGGTCCTGTAAGACACAAAAGATGGGAAAAATATGACTGAACATTGAAGTACTTTTGTCAACCTGCTTATTGAAAGAAGATTACATTTGAAAGATGGTATATAAAGAACATGATTTAAAGTCATGTTTGACAGTTGGATCTGACTAACAGAATGCACAGGAACAGATGTTCCATTCGGTAGTTTAACAGGCAAATAATGAGAAGGCGTTTTTGTATCAGAGACAACAAGTGCATCACATGTGAGATGTTTAGAGGCACCATTATCTAGAATCCAATATATAGTATCAGATGAATGAGTGACCTTACTGACAAAGTTTGCTATATTCTAATTAGTAAAGGGCAGTAATGACATGAGTTGTTTATATTGTTCTTTAGTGAGATTAAAACCTTTACCCTAGGCTGACTTGACCCTGCAATGGCATTGTTGGATGAAACATGTTCTAGTTCCCTTTTGAAGTTTTTGTTTTGTCTCACAAGATTTAAAGTCTTTGCTCTGTTTTGCAAACCTGAAGGATATCCAATGAGCTTAAAACATTTGTCTTTGGAATGCCAAGGTTTGTCACAATATAAACATTTGAATTTGTTTGTCTCTCATCTTTGTTGTTCTCCTGCAAATTCCCTCGTTGGAAATATGAAAGGTTTGACAGTAAATGTTGCTGCCTCTGTCAGCTGATCACGACCAATTGAAGCAATGGCCAATTGCTTCTCTGCTTTGGTTACAAAAGCATAAGCCTTGTTAATTGAATGAAAAGGTTCCATGTTTAGTATTTGGGACCAAATGATTCCATACTGATCATTCAGTCCCATGAGAAACTGATGAACCTTTTATGTTTCCCTTCCTGCCCAGATTTCTTTTCCAGTACCACATGAGCATGAAGGTGCCAGTACCTGCTACCTGTGGAATTTCTGACCCAGTGCAAACATTAAAGTCGCACCGTTAGGAAGACACCCATTCTCAACCTTGTAAGGCTAATTTGTTTATTTTATTAAGTTGTTTACAGATTAGGGTTTCGTTTGGTATAATTTTTAGGAGTTGATTTGATTTGTGTTCTTAACCTTCGATTCAAAAAAACTATAAATATGTTTCTCTGGGCTATTTTTAACTTGAATCAAAGGATTGTTTACGGATTTTATTTTTTTTTATAAGAGCAGTATCATTTAGGTGTTTTGAGTTTTTGTATTGCTAGAAAAAGTAAATTGGAGTTGAGAAATATTTTTGTTTTTGATTTGATCTTGTGTTTTTAATGGATGTTAAATTTTTTGAGTTTATAAATTAGTTTTTTTAATTTAGATTTTAAGAATGTTTATTAGATATTTTTATGTAAAAATATATTAAAATAAATTCTAAATCCAAAAAGCTTTGATTTGATTTTCTACCATCACCTTGATAATTATAATTTAGGCAAGCAAATAATGTATTATCTGCTTTATTAAAAATATATATAGCCAGAAAAAAAAAAAAAAACTCAAGTGTGAGTGTTTTTTGGGCTAGGTGCGTGGGCTCAAGTGTCTGACTCTTCTATATTATTTTTTATACAAGTTTTTTTTTATTATTATTGAAAAAGACTGAAAAAAATAGTCATTGTTATGTTTGAGTTGTTGCTTAATTTTTTTTTATAGTTCTTAAATAATGTTATGATTTTTTAGAGAATGTTTACTATTTATTTTTTAATTATTATATATTTAATATGAAAAAAATTGGTCGATAATATTTAATGAAAGTAAAGTTTTTGCTGTCTTAACTCTTTTTAATAAACACCTGTCATGATTTTATTGTATTCATTATTTTTTTGCTTCAATAACATATATAAAATACTGAAAATTATTTTGATAGTTTTTTATTTTAAAAAAAGTGTTTACAGTTAAAAAATATGTTTTCATTGGGATAATAAAAGGATGCATTAAAAATAGATTTTAATTGAAGGAATACATTTCATGTTGGTAATTATATTTATTATCTTTCATGCAAATATCAAATTAATTCTCAAACAGGATCTAACAGCTTGATGTGATCTTCTGGTTCCATTCCAATACTAAGAAAAATTCAGCATTGAATTTTGAAATGATAGCCACCTTGAGCAGTGTGACTTTGACCAAGTGCCGGTGTTGAACACCTTGACCAATTCACTGATGTTTGCTCGACTGAAAACGCTGTATGGTTTAGATTTATTTATTTTATTTAAAATTCATTTTTTAATGTTCTTAAATTGTTTTAATATACTGAATTAGAAATAAATTTAAAAAATAAAAAAATATTATTTTAATTTTTTTATAAACAAAAAAAAACAATTTAAAACACAACCTCAATAATACTCTAATTGAAAGTGGGTTGAAACATATTGTGTAGCAATGATACCAGATTGTAAGTGCTCACGAATAAAGTGGCAGTCGATCTCGATATGTTTAGTGTGCTCATGAAATATAGGATTAGCAGCAATGTGTAAAGCGGATTGATTATCTTAGTGCAAAAACGTTGGTTGAGGATGAGGTACAGAAAGATCAGCAAGTAGACTATGCAACCATATCAGCTCACTAGTGGTTGCAGCCATAGAGCGATATTCTGATTCAATAGAGGAACGTGACATTGTGGGTTGTTTCTTGGACTTCCACGATATAGGAGCATCACCAAGGAAAATGTAATAACCAGTAACTGATCGTCTAGTCATGGGACAGTTTACCCAGTCGGCATCACAATAAACTTTGATATGAAAATCACTATTTGATGGAAAGAAAAGACCTTGACCAGGAGAACTCTTCAAGTAATGAAGAATAGGCAGCATCAAGATGTGGCTGGCAAGGTTTTTGCATGAATTGACTGAGAAGTTGCATTGCATAAGTGATATTTGGTCGAGAAATTATGAGATAAATAAGACGTCCAATCAAGCGACGATATTAACTCGGATCTTATAAAGGTTCTCCACAATCTGAAGACAGACGATGTTGTTGAGGAATGGAAAGTAGCTGGCTTATTGTCAGCCATACTAGTTTCTTTTAATAAATCAAGAGTATATTTACGTTGGCAAAGAGATATTCCTTAAGGAGAACAAGCCAACTCTAAGCCAAGAAAATACTTAAGTGTGTCGAGGTCTTTCATGGAGAAACATATACTGAGATAATTCTTGAGTTTTTGAATCTGCAAAAAATCATTTCCAGCAATAACCATGTCATCTACATAGACAAAGAGAGCAAGGAAAGATGTACCTTTAATCAGAGTAAAAAGTGAATGCTCATTAAAGAATTGTGTGAATCCAAATTTTCTTAAAGACAATAAGAACTTTTCAAACCATTGACGAGATGCCTGCTTTAGTCCATATAATGATTTATGGAGCCTCCATACCCGATTGTCACCTGATGGCAGATAGCTTAGGGAAGGAATCATATAGACTTCTTCATGTAATTCCCCATGAAGGAATGCATTGTTTACATCTAGTTGATGTAATTCCCAATTCTTAGCAGCAGCAATAGCCAACAAGCACCTGATAGTGGTCAATTTTGCAACCGGTGCAAAGGTTTCAGTATAATCTAGTCATTCAATCTATGTATATCCTTGAGCTACTAAACGTGTTTTATAGCGTTCAATAGAACCATCTAACTTGGATTTCAGTTTGTATATACAACAAGAACCAACTGGTTTCTTCTCTGAAGGTAATGATACTAAACTCCAAGTTTGATTCTGCTCTAGCGCAGAAATTTCTTATTTCATCGCTTCACACCATTGCCGGTCTGATACAGCTTGGGAAAAGGTTATGTGATTTCATGTCACATACTTTGTATCCTTTTTTCTTCATAGGATAACTGATGAAAATACAATTCTTAGATCGGGGAGCGAATTTATCATTAGATCGATTTTTATCATGCACATAACATAAATAACCAAAAACACGTAAATGTGAGTAAGATGGAGGTTTTGAAAAAAGTATCTCATAAGGACTTTTGCCAGATAATTTAAGTGTGAGAGTATAATTTATCAAGTAAACTGTTGATAGGACACATTCACCCCAAAATTTGATTAGTAAATTGGCTTGGAATCGGAGAGCACAAGCAACCTTTAACAGGTGACGATGCTTCCGCTCTACTATTTCATTTTGTTGCGGAGTATCAACACAGGACGTTTGGTGTGAAATACCATTTTGAGAGAAGAATTTGAACATATGACCAACAGTAAATTCTAGACTGTTATCACTCCTAACTATTTTAATACTCCGATTAAATTGAGTATTAACCATAACATGAAATTGAATAAAGTATTTTTATACTTCTGACATATGTTTAAGAAGATAAACCCATGTGCATCTTGAACAATCATCTACAATGATAAGAAAATAATGAGCACCTGACGTAGATGGTGTTTTAAATAGTCTCCAAATGTCGCAATGGACCATATCAAAGGGAAAATTATATTTATTATTGCTTAAGGGAAAAACATTTCTAGTTTGTTTAGCTCGATGACACACATCACAACAGTTGTTTGAATTTTAAAAGACACTAGATAATTCTAGAATTAGGGATAATCGATCAAATATGATATGTCATAACCGCTCATGCCACAAGTTGGAAGAAAAAGGAAGCGATGCTGCTGCGACAAAAGGTAAATGCAGCCCATGAAAGTAGTATAAGCCATCACGTAATTCACTCATTCCAATCAATTTCTTCGATTTGAGGTCCTGTAAGACACAAAAGATGGGAAAAATATGACTGAACATTGAAGTACTTTTGTCAACCTGCTTATTGAAAAAGATTACATTTGAAAAATGGTATATAAAGAACATGAGTTAAAGTCATGTTTGACAGTTGGATCTGACTAACAGAATGCACGGGAGCAGATGTTCCATTCGGTAGTTTAACAGGCAAATAATGAGAAGGTGTTTTTGTATCAGAGACAATAAGTGCATCACATGTGAGATGTTTGGAGGCACCACTATCTAGAATCCAATATATAGTATCAGATGAATTAGTGACCTTACTGACAAAGTTTGCTATATTCTGATTAGTAGAGGGCAGTAATGACATGAGCTGTTCATATTGTTCTTTAGTGAGATTAAAACCTTTACCCGTAGGCTGACTTGACCTTGCAATTGCATGTTGGATGAAACATGTTCTGGTTCCCTTTTGAAGTTTTTGTTTTGTCTCACAAAATTTAAAGTCTTTGCTCTGTTTTGCAAACCTGGAGGATATCCAATGAACTTAAAACACTTGTCTTTGGAATGCCCAGGTTTGTCACAATATGAACATTAGAATTTGCTTGTCTCTCATCTTTGTTGTTCTCCTGCAAATTTCCTCATTAGAAATATAAAAGGTTTGACAGTAAATGTTACTGCCTCTATCGGCTGATCACGAGACAGTAAATGTTACTGCCTCTGTCGGCTGATCACGACCAATTAAAGCAATGGCCAATTGCTTCTCTTCTTTGGTTACAAAAGCATAAGCCTTGTTAATTGAAGGAAAAGGTTTCATGTTTAGTATTTGGGACCGAATGATTCCATATTGATCATTTAGTCCCATGAGAAACTGATAAACCTTTTATGTTTCCCTTCCTGCCCAGATTTCTTTTCCAGTACCACATGAGCATGAAGGGACAGTAGAGTAAGCTGACAACTTATCCCAAAGACCTTTTAGTTTGGTGTAGTAGACTGCTACAGTAAGATCCTTTTTGTTGTGCCAGACATATCTCTCTTTTTAATTCATGAATACGTGGAACATTTCCTTGAGAGAAACGTTCCTGCAATTCTCCCAATATTTCATATGTTGAATCCACATAGGCAACACTTTCAACACATAGGCAACACTATCATACAACTCTGAAGCTAAGGCATTAAAAATCCAAGAGATAACCATTGAGTTGCATTTTTCCCAGGCTTGAATTTCTTTGTATCCTCATCTGGTTTGAGTAAAGAGCCATCAACAAGGCTCAACTTGTTTTTGGCTCGTAGAGCATTCATCATAGCACGCCTCCATGTTGGATAATTGTCTCCTTTCAGAAAACAAGAAACAAGAACTGCTACTAGATTATCAAAAGAATTCAAAAAATAAGGTGACGATGAGTCGTGTTCATACATCGATTTTGATGTTGAACTTTTAAATGTGCTGGAGGGAATTTCTCCACTTATGATGATTGAGTGTTTTAAAAAACAAGGATCAGTATTTGCTCTGATACCATGTAGAAAACATGAAGCAGAAATTCAAAAGAACAAAATACTGAATTCACATGTTTTAGTCTATTGCTAGCAAAAGACTATATACAACAGGAAGACCTATAATTGAGGAGAAGAATCAGCAACATCAGCTGATTCCTTTTAGAGTACGATTACTGCCTAATTTCTAGAGATTTATAGGTATTGATATGGCAACATAATATCTTAAAGATATTTGAATATATTTGTAAGATAAACACTATCTTGATAAATATTATCTTTGAGATCAACCATATCTTCAAGAATCTACGTCTTTATCACACTCGTTCCATTCCATTTAAGATCAATAGTCAATTATTTAACATTTCCTTTCTTGATCTATAAAAATATAAGAGTTAAGGCTTGGATTTGATATCTAATAAATCCAAATTTAATTGATCTAAAAAATCCTTTGAACACCTAAATATTCATGATTTTAGGCAACATGTCCAAACCTAGTTTTCATAGACTCAAACTAGGGGAGACTCCAGCTTTTGTGGGCTAACCTTGAGAAAGAGTCCAATGTCATGGATTTAGCTTAGAAGAAGAGCCAAACCCTTATAGGCTCATAGCCCTGAAGAAAAGCCCAAAGCCATGGGTTCTGACTTTTATGGGCTCTGTCTATGAGAAAAGTCCAGCTCTCATGGGCTCAGTTACATTTTAAATCTTATTCTCCCTACACTTTTAGGTGTATAAAAGTTTTTTAAAGACTGATCATATTTTCATTTACATTAATATTGTATAATAGATGGTGTATAAAAAATCTCTTAATAGCCTACCATATTTTTAACGCATTAATGTTTGTGTTGGAGATATTTATTCATTATTAATGTATATATCAGGGGTATTTTTCATCATTAATGTTATCAAGAAAAAAATTATACTTTAGCATCTCATCTCCATAAAAAGAAAAAACTTATATGTTGTAAATACATCATGAATCATTCAAATATCAGGTTTACAATCTTTATTCTCAAAATATCATTATCAAAATTATTTTCAGAGTCTCTTTAAAATATCACTGTCTTTACTTCTAAAAAATTACTTACTTAAACATCAGAAAATTCTCAAATTCATCAAAGAAAATCTTTTACAAGTACCAGCTACCAACTACCTTGACTTACCAAACACTATGCACCACCCACGTTAGATAAAGACCCACATTAGATAGAGATAATAAATTGGATTAATAGATCGAATTATCAAAAAAAATTAATTGATTATCTAATATATAAGTTTTGCTCAACACCATTTGATTTTTTAAGATATCGTGAATATAACAAAGGAATGAGCTAATAAACTAACTATGAATTAACACGCAAGCAGGAATGAGCTAATAAACTAACTATGAATTAACACGCAAGCAGGAATATTAGCAACTTCAAATTCTTTTCTGTATACTAACATACAATCTTAATTTTTTTATACTAACCTGGTGGTACGTGGATTTTAAAATAATAATAATAATAATATGTTGCTTGTTTGGGCATGTAGCCCAAACTACAATTACCTTTGTAGAATAGTTATTAAATTCAAATCGAACTGGAGGGTCAACTTGAGACTTGGTTGATTTAATAGTTGGATTGGTCCGGGTAAGGTAAAAGACTAAGATGAGCAAAAATCAAGCAAAACCCGGTTGAGACTTGGTTTGTTTTTTTTTTTTTTTGCAAATGTGTTTTTTCTCCTAACTAAAGACCCCTCTTTTTTATATATATTTTTTAGTTGGTTATTAACCATTTTCAAAGTTCACTATATATAGATACTAGAAGAATACTTTATTTTTTAATGTGAGATTTGAAGTGCATTAATATATATATTCTATGTTCATAAGAAAAAAATTATTTTTTCAATGTGAAATTTGAAACTTTTTAGTATATATACTCTAAGTTCACAAAAAAAAAGTTATGTTTTTCAATGTGGAATAAAAAATCATTTTGGTTTAAGTACTTCAACTTAAAAGGATAACATATTAATATCGTATCTTTTCAATGTGCAATAAAAAATCTTTTGAAATAATTTTTTAAACTTCATTATTTATAATATGTATAGTCTATATTCACATGGATTGTTTTTTAATTTTTTCATATGAAATATTAAAATTTTAAATATTTTTTTAATTTTTTTGAGTTAATTCAGATTGACCATGATCAATCCATGTAACCTAGAACCCATTTCTTAACCGGGTCAATCTCCAAATTTACTGATATCTCTCCTTAGATAATGAAAAAATACGTAATTGACAACCCATAAACCTAGAAATGAGATAGGAATTAAATCATATATGATATCAGATCATAAGGACAAACCAAAACTATAATTAGAAGTAAACTTATGATTTGTTTACCCGGAGCTTAGCTAGGGGAAGTCAATAAAAATACCTTTTACCATAACAATATTATATTAGATTTTTTTAAAAGATAAAAAATTAAATTAATTTATATCAACTCATGATAGGGGTATTAAATTGAATTAATTCCAGAATCAAATTTTAAACTTGTTTATTTTTATATTTTTAAAATATATTTTTTAAAAAATTTTAATTTTTTTATTTTAAATTAATTTTTTATATTATTAGATTATTTTAATATACTAATTTTAAAAATAATTTTTAAAAATATTATTTTAATATATTTACAAATAAAAAATAATTTAAAAAACAACTACTAAATTCAAGCCTAAAACCCTATAAATAAGTCGGCCTAACGGCCACTTTTCTACCTCACCACGGACCAAGCGCACCCCGGTCATATCGCTGATTCAACAGACAACAGGCACAGCAACAACTAACAATCCTGCTGCAGCATTCCAGTTCTCCTTCTTCCAATATTTGAAATAAAATTATGGCTCTCTTACTCCGGAAAACATGGAGATATATCTTCTCCTCTTCACGCTTACCTCCTCTTTCACCATCCGCAGCTCGAGAATTCCGTTCAGATGCGGCTCTAGAAGCCATATCAAAAGCAAATGAAGAAAAAACCCCAATCGCTGTGCTCTATAACTACCCCTCTTTCTCCGGTGCTTTCTCCGCTTTATTTGCT
>Ga0325403_1004357_pt1 | contig 13144 bp, 10 predicted proteins | sample PopdelMetagenome_19_FD_205665 | JGI IMG/M metagenome (GOLD analysis project Ga0325403, IMG submission 205665) | Populus deltoides microbial communities from Bellville, Georgia, United States - Xylem-PdKOR-R4 | ecosystem: Host-associated > Plants > Phyllosphere > Stem > Wood/Secondary xylem...
AAATCTTATTGTTCTCAATTTAATAATTAACATTTGAATAATTCAGATAAAAAAAATTCACTTTGGTAATTTTTGGAATTATCATTTTTTATTTACCTAACTTGATAATCTTTTTTACCCAATCGACAATTGGGCAACCCTAAATCTTCACTCATTACCTCCTTAATTTTTTTTTATTTTCTTTTTTACCTTGGACCCTTAAAACCCTCAATTAACTAGAAAACCTCAGGGAAAGTTTTTACCATGTAAAATTAGATTTAAGAAGGATCTCAAGTTCATTAGTTTTAAAAATTTATAATTTATTTTGTCTTAATCTATTTTGAATAATTTCACAAATTATATATTCTTCTAAAATAAACTGTTTCGAATAATTAAAGTTTTTTTTAATAGTACTTATTTTTTATTCTCAACCACGTAAATAAAAAAAGAAGAAAATATAAGTGGAATTAGGTAAATAATTATTTTTCTAAATTAATTTGTATTAAGGTAATCATCTAAAATAAGTTATTTTAGACATATCTTCATAGCTAAAAACATTAACCAACCATGATGGAATTTTCAAACAAATCAAATCATGATATTTGAAATAATTAAACAAAACATTTACCATGGAATTTTGTTATTTTTTCTCTACTCAATCATGCATAAAATATATTATGATGCTAATAACATGGAAATGGTGCGATTTTATAATAAAAATAATTCCAAGTGAATATTTTGTTTCCTTTTATTCAACACATTTATGAAAATCTTCTCTCAAATTCATATAAAATCCACTTAAGATAATGTTTTTTACATTAAAAAATCACCACACCATCTCTCAAATAAATAAATAAATAAACAAACAAACTATATATAGAAACAAAATCCACTATCTTCACATCAAATCAAATATTTTATCCCAATCACTATATTCTAAAATAAAATACTACCAAAATTGAATAATAAAAAATATAAGATAAAAAATCTCAATCCGCGTGTTAAATACGCGCTCATTATTTGATTCTCCTTGCATTCCGTCTCCTTCCCTGCACTTTCTTACTTGCTCTGCATCACCAAAAACCATGGCCTCTGCAGCTCCCCCTCTCCTCCTCCAAACACTCCCCACTCGCATCCTCACCCCATCTCTCCACGCGCCATCCAAACTCAAATTCAAACTCCCTCCCTCCTATCCTCATCTCCACCAATCCCGGCCTTTCCCGCCATTACTAAAAAGGCACCGGACTGCAACGACAATCACTTCTGCTTACGTGACCGGACCAGCATCCGACCCGATTGTGACCGAACCGGACCACAAGCTCGACCCGACCGATAACGATTCGTCCGTAACGGAGAAGGTTCAGTCAACGGAACTGATAAGTTGGGGTCTTTTGTGGAGTCTGTTGGCTAAGCATAAAGTACGACTCGTCGTTTGTGCTTTCACTCTTGTTGGTTGCACCTCTTGTACTCTCTCCATGCCTATATTTTCAGGTAACCATCACTAAGTTTATTGCTTTATGTTTTCGTCAAGAAGGGTTTTGATCCGTGTTGAATTTTATTTTGGTCGCAGGGAGATTTTTTGAGGTGTTGATTGGTGCGAGACCGGAGCCTCTATGGAGGTTGCTTAGTAAGATGGGAGTGTTATACGCTTTGGAACCGATTTTTACAGTGATCTTTGTTGTAAACATGAATACAGTATGGGAGAAGGTTATGGCAACACTGAGAGCTCAGATTTTTAGAAGGGTCTTGATTCAGAAGGTAAATGAACTTGTCAAACCGGGCAATTGGTTTTCTTAATGTGTTCAATGTTGAGTTATACGGTCTTTTACAAGCCCTTTTGTTGTTTTTTGTTGCAATGCAGGTGGAGTTTTTTGATAGATACAAGGTTTGTTACTGATGCTTGAGAACTTGTGTTGATGTTTGTTAGTGATTTGGACGTGATTAAGGATTGTATGTTGTGTTGTTTTGTGTTTCTTGCAGGTTGGTGAACTTAGTGCTCTTTTGATGTCAGATTTGGGTTCGTTTAAAGATATTGTGAGCGAGAACATTTCGAGGGATCGTGGATTTAGGGCATTTTCTGAGGCAAGCCACTCTATACTAAAACAAAAGTGAGCTTTATGTAGCTAATCGTTTGATTTGGATGGAATTTACATACATTTTTGCTTTTAGTAGCATGTATTTCTACAATAGTTTGTGTTGATTTAGTGCAATGCTGTTGCAATTGATACAGAAATTTTCTGAAACAAATCTTGCCTGTCCTATCGTTTATAAGATTTCCATTCATGATCAACAGTCAGAAGCTATGGATGTTTTACATCTCCTGTATGTTTGTTGCCTCAACAGGTCACTGGAACCATATGCATACTGTTTGCTCTGGCCCCTCAACTAGCACCGATTCTGGGGGTTTTGATGTTTGCCGTGTCTATTTCAGTTGGTAAATATTTTATTGTGAAAGTGATCAAGATTGCTACAGTGCCTCCTATATGTTCTTTAAGTTTACACCATTTATTCTTCATGACATAAATGGCATTATGTATAGTATTAGCTTTGATAAATTTCCCGTTTTTAACTTTTCTATTCATAATGGTGCCTATTCTGGACTACAATGAGTTCATCATTAGTAATCTATTGGCAGTGATTTGCTGACATTGATATGTGACGAAACCTATCTTGTCTTTCATATGCTTTGCTTTCACCAACACAATTACCTATGGCAATCCTTATATTTCTTTCTGACTTCTGTTTCCTTGCTTACTGCTAAATGATATTTAAATTCTCAAGCTGTATACAAGCGATCAACTGTACCTGTTTTCAAAGCTCATGGAAAGGCCCAGGCATCCATATCTGATTGTGTGACAGAAACCTTTTCTGCTATCCGTACTGTAAGTTGTTGGTAATGCTTTGTTACATAGTTCTTTTGACAGAGCTTGTACTAGTTGTTGACCCATAAAGTCAGTTTGTCCTGTATGGAGTGATGAGTGTGGTAAAGAAGAGGATGAATTTGTGCCCGATACTGAAAATAGCAAATTTACTGTCACAGGTGAGATCCTTTGGTGGTGAAAAGCGCCAAATGCTAAACTTTGGCAGCCAGGTAAATTGTAGGCTGTGGTTCTTTATGAAATTGGTGATTTCTAGATTGATTATTCTGTTATTTATATAAAAAATGTTGGTAGGTTCTTGGTTATCAAAGAAGTGGTATAAAGCTCGGGGCTTTCAAATCTGTGAATGAATCATTGACAAGGGTTGCTGTATATATTTCGCTGCTGACTTTATACAGTCTTGGAGGAAGCAGAGTAAAGGCTGTAAGCTTCTACCCTTTGACACGTCTCTCTAGCCTTTTAAATATGCATAATGTGATCCAGATTCCCAATTCAGATCCACTGATATTTACAGTCTACATGTAATATTAGTTTACATTCTGTCAATTTTTTGAGAAATTGATACACAATGTTGGTTTTCAAAATTGTTACTTTTGAAGAATCAGCCTTTGATGAGGAAAAAAAAAAGAACACAAACACTAACAAAAACAATAGAGGAGCTCATACTGTGCTCTGCTTCATGGATTCTATACAATTGGTGCACTTCTTAATGCATATTGCCTGCTTCATAATAACATGTTTGTTCCTTTACTAATTTTCCATTTGATATGCTCACTGTGAGGCTGCTGCCTGATCACATTATTGGGTATATTTGATCTGTTGAATATATTTTACCTTCAGTTTTTGTGTATCGCCCACTGCCTTGAAAGCAAGATGTTACTTTGATATCTTGACACAAGATGATTGAACTAAAAATGACTGAGCTGTGCTCCAACTTCAATTCATTTTGCAATCAAATCGCTCTGAAAACCAAATGGCAAGATAAGGAACTATAAGAATAAGTAGGCAAGCTAATTTATACAACTATCACATTCCTTCTACCTATAAGAATAAGTAGGCAAGCTAATTTGTACACCTATCACATTGCTTCTACCTCTATTATCCCTCTGATTTTATTCGTATCAAACCTAAATTGAGTTGCTTGTTTTGTTTTGCCTGCCATATTTTATTGCTTGCAGGGTTTACTCTCTGTTGGAACTGTTGCTTCTTTCATCGGATACACTTTCACATTAACTTTTGCTGTGAGTTCTATTTCACTCCTTCTCCAGTATGTTACAATTTTCTTCTCTTTGGTGTAGTCTTTGAAGTGATTCATTTCTCAGGTTCAAGGGCTGGTCAATACATTTGGAGATCTTCGCGGGGCACTTGCTGCCATTGAGAGGATTAATTCTGTTTTATCTGGAGTAGAAATTGATGAAGCCCTTGCCTATGGTTTAGAAAGACAAATCCAGAAAAAAGAAGTACATGATGAGAAAATTAGTTTGTTCTTAGTTAATGGTTACAGTGGACAGAATCAAATTTTTAATACACATTACATGTCAGCCCTAAAATCAGCCAACACCGTGTGTAGCTTTGCTGGGTCTGGTGATGTTTGTCTTGAAGGTATCTTTATTGCATTTCTCATTTATTTCCACACATTTTCCACTCTTCACTCCAACTTAATTGTTAATTATATTGTTGCAGGCCTATGTCCTCTTATTACTGTATGTGAACAGACCATCTCTTATGGAACTAAATATAATGGCTGTTCCAAATTAAATATGGAAGTCCAAAAAGAAATTTGAGAGAACTTTGTGCTTTTTACTTGTTTAATTTGAAGGTTGAAAGTAGAACATAGATTAAAGATTAGACCCTACTTGTCAATCATCTCTACTCTGAATTCATGTTTTTTTTTCTTTTGTCCAACTGATAATTTGTTATGCAGATGTGCACTTCTCTTACCCTTTACGACCTGATGTGGAAATCTTGAATGGTCTTAATTTGACTCTGAAATGTGGAACTGTGACCGCTCTAGTGGGCTCAAGTGGTTCAGGCAAAAGTACCATAGTACAACTATTGGCACGCTTTTATGAGGTTTAGTTTATTCTCAAAATTTTAATTTCAAAAATTAAATTGCAATTTTATTAAACCATTATAGAATGTTGGGAAATGATATACATGTCTTGTTCTTGCAGCCAACCAGAGGTCGGATTACAGTTTCAGGAGAGGATGTCCGGACATTTGAAAAGACTGAATGGGTGGAGGTCGTCTCCATCGTGAATCAGGTAATGATTTGAATCGCCATATGTTGACTCAATGCATTAAATTCACAACATTTATGGAATCATCCCCGCATTCTCAGCATGGAGACAAAATACTTCCCATTGAATATGATTAATGAGTGTTTGTTGTTGCTGAGATGCAACTTGATTTGGTTCTAACCCAAGAGGTCGAATAACCTAGACCTTGGATTGTCAGTAGCAGGATGTTTTTGACAATCAAGTTTTTAAGTGTGAATTAGGAATTGTAGATTGCCAACTATGTCTACAAGTCACCACCTAATTCAGTAACCAATTATGTGTGGTAACCAAAATATTAGGCTGCCATGATTCAGAGAATAAAAGGAGCTTTGTAACAAGAAAAGAATAGGCAAAGGAGGAAGGAGACTTGATTATTTCTTGTTGACTTTTTCTATGTATGCACACTTGTATCCTGTGTGTCTGTTAATGAGTACACAATTTCAGCATCTCAGTAATAGCAATGATCAGAACTGAAGTCATATTGATAGTAGGGCATTGTGCGGGACTATGCACGTATATAGTTAGTTGTTTGCTTGTGGCTTAAACTGTTCTGTTTGGGCCAAACTTGGAGTTGGGTCTGGAATGATTCTTCAGATCTTATGACAAGCAAACTTATGAGGAAATATGTCGTGCATGTTATGAAGGAACTGCTTTAAATACTTGGTTCAAACTTTCTCATTTTTCTCAAAGCTAAGCATATACTGTAAACAGGAACCTGTTCTTTTCTCGGTATCTGTTGGAGAAAATATCGCATATGGGCTTCCAGATGATAATGTATCGAAGGACGATATCATAAAGGCTGCCAAAGCTGCAAATGCTCATGAATTTATAATATCACTTCCACAGGTTTGGTATCTTGTAATTATGCGACAGCTCTACTTTTGCTTGTTTTGACCTTCATTTCTGAACCTTTATTTGGATTTTAAAGGGTTATGACACTCTAGTTGGTGAGCGTGGAGGCTTACTGAGTGGAGGACAGAGGCAGGTATGTCAATGAACTCTTTAGAGAGTGAGGAAGAAATAAGCGATTAATGATTATTTTCTGATCTACAATATTCAGTGAAAGAGAAAAGTGGTAAAATTTTATTCTCTGGTCTTTGTTCTTCAGAGAATTGCTATTGCAAGAGCTCTGCTCAAGAATGCACCAATATTAATACTTGATGAGGTAAGCTCTTTGTTTTCTTCTCTCTGCATATTTGTGTACTCTCCAGGCTTGTGTTGGGCATGCTTTGACTCATGATCCTTGAAAAATTGTCATATTGTTTCACTTATTGCTCTGATGTGAGGTCAGGTGTTAGAAATTAAAAAAAATTCTTGTTTCAAGACTTGATAAGACATCTTGTTCTTTTGTTCAGGCCACTAGTGCACTTGATGCAGTTAGTGAACGTCTTGTCCAGGATGCTCTGGACCAACTAATGAAGGGCAGAACAACATTGGTGATTGCTCATAGGTTAAGCACAGTTCAGAATGCTAATCAGATTGCGCTTTGTTCTGGTGGGAGGATTGCAGAACTAGGGACCCACTCTGAGTTGCTAGATAAGAAGGGTCAATATGCTTCATTAGTTGGCACTCAAAGACTGGCGTTTGAGTGACTGAAACTGCTAGACATAGATATTACCAATGGTTGAATAGAAAACCCCAGACAAACAATCATGTAAGTTTCTCGTGGAATTTCATCCAGCAGCAACAGTCTTGGAATTTTAAGTTTCTTCATTTTCTACTGAGGCACTAATAATTCCATTTTCAGAGAAACTGGTAGCAGGAAGTGGCTCAAGGAGATTTTCTGCCTTGAAAGTTGAAAACGAGCAAAAGCTTCTATTGATTCCGAGTCTCTTTTATTATTCCTCCATATGTATACATCATGTCACTAATCGGTTGTAAAGAACTAAAATTCGTAAAGACGTACCATAGTTTTCACAGCTATAAATGATAGCAATCATCACAGCAGCTGTTCTTATCATGAGTCCATACTTCCTAGCCCATTATTTGTTTTAGTTTAGTTTGTGCTTCTGTTTGCATTAATTAATTTATTTGTGCATTTGGAATGCCAGGGATCCCATGATATTGCCCTCATGTCCAGGCACAGATCTGTTATGCTAGTAATGGAACATACAGGAGAGCCTCTGGTTGATAGTGTTCTATATTTTTCAGTATAAAGAGATGAGCAGCTCATGTTACAGCATGGAGGACTGAGTTCCTGACACCATCAAGGAGAGGTAGAAAAGGAAAAGACAGCACTGAGTTTGGCAAGGCATTCTGTGGGAAGACCAAGGAAGGTGTTCATGAACAGTTGCCACTCCAACCAGTCTGCATTTCCCTTCTCTTTCCAATCCTTCACCTTATCGTTCGTGTTGATTCCTCCCTCTGATGTTAGGACTGTCTGTCTTTACAAGCAGTGGAGGAGCTCTATAGATGGTCAAATTTTAAACTTGGTTAAAATTCTCATGATAATCATACATTGTAGAAAATACTTGTTTATAGTAAAAATCAAATAAAGGGACCGCAGTAAATTCTTGAAAGAAATCTAGGGACGAAGATGTATATGAGAAACATAATTTCATGACGCCACGTGGGACACAAACTGACAAAATAGTGAAAAATATGACACACACACACACACACACACACACACACAGATATATATATATAGTAAAAGGGACTTTTAAACACAAAAATACAGAGAAGCAATGTCCCGTAAACACCGGGTCAAGAGGAAAGTGTATTGTGGTTGCCAAAAATTTTCAGTTTTCATGTGGTAATCAAAATATTAGGGTGAACTTCATTTTTGCTTCATCAACTTTTGCTACCTCTGAAGTTTAAAATTTCCCAATGTTACCCCTAACCTACCTTTTGAATTTGATTCTCAATTTTTTTAGGCTTCTAATTGTTTTTTTTTTTAAAATGTTATAGCATAAATGGGGATGTTTGAGAGGGAAAATTGGGATAAAAACAAATAAAATAAAAATATTTAAAAAGTCAGCTTTTGTTAAGAAAAATATTAGTAGTAAAGGGAAAAATCTAAACATTTTAAGAAATGTACCAATCCACATTTTCCAAAATTTGCAAGGTGGCAGGTGACCATTGGGATTTTGGCACTTAGCTAGTAGTTGAACTTGAACACTGAAGTCATGATTGGAAGCTTTGTGGTTATCAACTCTTGAAAGGTCAATTTCCTACCTTCTTTGTCACTTGCCGAAGTACCTCTCCTTGTCTACTAAGCTCCTACATAAATTGGGACCTGAAGAGTGAAGATCTTGAGGGCAGAGAGAAGACATCAAGCTTGAAATTTTGTTTTTGTCTCTTAAAATGGGGGGTTGCAGAACATGGATATATGATTGTGCTTTTGTGCTGAATGACCTGCTTCTTTACCCCATTGGACATGTAATAATGTCCTCTTCTTTATTTCCCAGGACAGGTGGCATCAAGAGACCTTTGTTGCCTGCCCTCCACTTTGGAAGTGGTCCATGTCAGGCTAGTGGAGAGTTGCAATGTTTTGTTGTCACCATGGCAGAGCAAAAGTAAAAGGATACTTTAAACTTTGACAATTATAGAATAAAGACTTTAGTGTGGTTATGTCCACTGTTGAACCTCAACTAGCCGTTTTCACAAAATTTGGAGTAATAACAAAACTGGGAATCTGGCCACCGTTCTACAAAATGTGGACGCATGGTGTTTCTAGTTAATTCATTTTGATTGATCTGATCACACAGGACTTCATTGTACAAGGAGAGTTGAAGTTGATCAGAGATAATGAAGAACAAAATCAGAAGCTGAGGAACAGGAGACCGCTACGTTTATAGAGCTGCTGCAGTCAGTATCATGATCTTGTTATTATAATACGATTTCCTGATGCTTATATTCAAAAGAGAGACTCGGAAAATATAATATGAAACCTGGAGAACTTCATCCTGTGAAAATCCAGCTTTTATACACATGGCAAAAGCCAATCACTCAGAGCATGTTACTCTTGCTTTTTAGTAGCGAACAGATTCAAGATTGGCTCATCAGAAGGACATCTGCTTTTTCATAGTTTACAGATTCAAGATTCGCTCATGAGAAAGACATTTGCTTTTTAGTAGTGAACAGATTCAAGATTAGCTCATCAGAAGGACATCACTCATCACTCGTTTGAAAGCTAGCCTGAAACAGGCTTAGGCACACAGGGACTCTCGGCAACAAAAATATGATACAAAACTATTACACACACATTAGCTATTTTGACCATCATGTGAGCACAGCACTTTCTGCACCTAAAATCCCATTCATCTCGTTGAGTCTGGCTGTCAGCTGATTTCTCTCTCTCAACAGACAAGAGAAGACCTTAGAGATGGTGCGGTTGGAAGGTGAGTGCAGGATGCCCAGCGGATGACTGATTCAGTCACCATGAGATCAAGTTGCTCACGCTCACCGAGACCAATAGTGCGGTTCCTCTTACTGTGTATGCCCAACATCCTGGATCCTATTGCTGCTCCTGCTCTCTTAACTTCAACTGGCTTGTTTTCCATTTCTCTGGCTTCACGTCCACAGCATTGAGAAGACTCTGGCAACAGAAGCATCTTATCCAAGCTTCCCTCTGACAGTTGATGACCTCCACAAACTGAATCTATCCTAGAAATGTTGCTTGAGAATTCTAATGTAGAACTCCCTTGCTCAATTACAGGACCAGGGCTGGAGAATGCAAAGCTCGGCATTGAGGATACAGGGGATATGAATTCCAAGGCATTTGAATCATCACTGCTGCGAAAAGAGAATCCACGAGATACAAAGCTAGGTGTTGATGGCTCCCCTAGGAAAGAAGAGAATGATGATCTGCAAGTGAAAGTAGGAGACTGAACATCATGAATGATAGGTGATCCAGTGCCAAAGCTGACGTCCTGATCCCTGGCCATTAATATGGAGAGTGAGCTGCCGCCTAAATCCCATTCTTCACAAATTTGCTTTTCACGTTGACTAGATTCTTCAGGATATGGTCCATCATGCTTCATCCAGGAATTATCTACAGAAAACAAAATCCAAGACTAAATATTTGGAGAAAGCATGGCATGAAAAAAAAAGAAAAAGGAGAGCATTCTTTTGTAGCAGGCAAGAACAGGTAAAATCATGCTGATCAGCTAATGAGAAAGAGAAAGGGGGCGTTTCTTGACTTTTAGGCCCTACCAACGCCAGTCAGTTGCACAACTTGTATTTGTAATTCATATGAAGCCAGATAAGGCAAAACACAACCACATTGGTGTGTTGATATTGTGATTTTCTAAAACAAAAAAAAAAGAGAGTGCAATGACATAGCTCATCAACAGCAAAAATTATCCACCTGAGGAAAAACCAAGAAAGGACATAAATGTTACAATTGATGGGACCAACTAACAAAAGAAATATAGAAACTCACTCAGTTGTAAATGACCTGTCAGTTTAAAAGAATTAGGGAATGGAGCCCCGCCTCACCTTTTGGGATCTCAGCCAGATTTCTTGTCTTGTCAACAAGTTTTGTATACATAATCATGTAGTATGTGCATTGAGTTAGAGTTTAGATGCTTCTAGCAAGAAGTGATTTCGTTTTCAAGAAATTCATGTAGTGCTAGAAAAGACCAAAAAAATTATAACCATCCATAGTCCCAATGCCTACTAAGATCATAGAACAGGTTGATTGGATGAAACTATCAACGAAGCTAAAGAACGCATATCCAGCAAGTAAAATATAAATTGAACCCACCTAAAACCTGCTGAGAAGTAAACCTTTGCGAGGGATCTGTGCAAAGCATACCCCTGACTAACTCCTTCGCTGATTCAGTTATGTGATCCCAAGGATCAGAAGGAAACCGCAGATCAGCTGCCCTCACAGCATCAAATATCCTTGACTTGGTCTTACCCCAAAATGGTGGCATCCCACTAAGAAGAATATAGAGAATCACCCCTGCACTCCAAACATCAGCAGCTTGGTTATAGCCTCCTGCCAATACCTCTGGAGCTATATAAAATGGGCTTCCAACAGTCCCATGCAAACTCTGACCTGTTCGGGCAGATCCCAAATATTTAATCTGTTAAACAACTCAAGCTTTGCAGGAGACGATGTTCAATATAACAAATTAAATGAAGAGCAAAAGAAAAAAGAAGAAGAAAGAAACTATACCCGGCTTGACATAGGTTGCAAGACCAAAATCTGCCAATTTAATTGGTGATGATGAGGATTTTGTAGCTAAGAGGATATTCTCCGGCTTCAAATCTCTGTGAACCACTCCATTTTCATGACAATAAAGAACCACTTGCATAAGATGCCTGAAGAGAACCCTAGCCTCAGCCTCGGAGAAGCGTCCATGCTTTTCTAACTGGTGAAAAAGCTCCCCTCCAGCACAAAGTTCCATTACCAGGTGAACATAATCCTCATCCTCATAAACTGCCTTGAGATCCACAACATTAGCATGCCCAGATAACCTGGTCATTATTTCAATCTCAAGCTTGACACTCCTTGCATCATCTGATGTCACCAGTCTATCCTTGGAAATCGATTTGCAAGCCAGAACCTCTCTGGACAACTTATCAGTACACACTCTAATAACACCAAACTGTCCCCAACCTAATTGCTCTCCAAGAACATACCTATCTTTCAAATTAGAGATCTGGTGCGTGTCCAGAATGGTTTCAGTCAAGCTTGAAACTCTATAGCAGTTGCAGGGTTGCTTCAAGGATTCACGGCTGCTGTTGCTCTTGGCAACAGCCATACCAAGTTCTATCTCCCCGTCCAGCGCCCAAAATACCAATCAGAATACCAGCACACAATTCAATGAACTACCGGATTTTGTTTCAGTATCTCAAAACACCACCAAACCTCTTATTGATGCTTAAGTAAAAAACTTTGATGTTTTTCCTCTCAAATTACAAAACCCGAAATAGAGGCCAAAATCCTAGCAGAACCCTTCTTATCACTGGTTCTTAGAAGGAGATAGTGACCCTTACCGTTGATAATGGGATGCTATGTATTTGAAATTTGCGTAACTAGAAGTCTAGAGCATAAACCACCTTAATAAAGGCAAAATCTTGACGTCTCAGCTAGTAACTTCTTCCGATCTCACCTTGATCAGCATAGATCTGAACAAACATAAAAAATTAAAAAAAAAAATTCAGACCCAAGGTGTCAACTTTTCTATAATTCACTAAAAAACACAGCATTAAAAGAAAACCCACTTGAGCAAACTCTCATTTATCACACATTTCATTCATTAAAAAAAGTTCCAAACTTTAGCTCAGCATACTAAAACCCTAGAATAACCCGTCAGCTAAGCCCCCCATCCCCCCCCCCCAAAAAAAAAAAAAACATAAACAAGATCAAAATTTAAAACCAACCATTATTTTTTACCTCAAAACAAGACAACCCAGAATTAGACCCTAAAAAGATCCCATCAACAACACCATCTACTCGTGTTAAGACAGAATAAGTACATAAAAGGGAGGGAGGGAGGGAGATAGAGGAGATGAGTAGAGAGAGAGAAATTGAGACCGTTGGAGCAGGGGATTTTTGAGCTCTTCAAGACAAGAGAGAGCCCCTCTCTCTCTCTCTCTCTCTGCCGTGTGACTGTCTGTCTTGTTCCCTTTGTGGGGCTCTCTTAAGTTTTTGTGCCTCTCTTTTATTTATTTATTTTGAAGTTGAAAGTTGAAAGATTTGCTTTCCTCCCTCCTATGGTTTCCTCGGACTCCAAGACAGACTTTATCTTTGTTCAATTAATAAGTACAGCTAGCTGCCTAGCCATTATATTGTCGAACGACGGATCGTCTGGATCATATACTGCTATCTATTATAGAGATATTATCTACAGTACACATAATAATCAAACATAGCCGACTCATAACCCAGTCCAAAACTTGAATAACGAGTTGAATGGGTTAATAGGTCAATTTAAGAAAAGTTGTTTTGAAAAATAAACAACATCCCTCTGTTTTGAATAACAAAGAAGAAAAATTGTGTTTTTAAATTCCATTGCTTATTTTTTAAATTTGAATTTCAAAGTTAATATC
>Ga0325403_1004358_pt1 | contig 13143 bp, 11 predicted proteins | sample PopdelMetagenome_19_FD_205665 | JGI IMG/M metagenome (GOLD analysis project Ga0325403, IMG submission 205665) | Populus deltoides microbial communities from Bellville, Georgia, United States - Xylem-PdKOR-R4 | ecosystem: Host-associated > Plants > Phyllosphere > Stem > Wood/Secondary xylem...
TAAAAATAAAAATAAAAATAAAAATAAAAATAAAAATATAGGCAGTGTATTCTGGTCTTTTCTAAAGAAGCTTTTACTGAGGTGGTTGTTGGTATTTTGTCACTTGGATTCATAGTCCACAACATAATTGACACTTAGTTAGCATCTGTTCCCTTGATGGAATTTGGGTTTATCTTATTCAATAAATTCATTGCAGTTTAAAGGGGATAAGAAAAGCGGTGTAGCAAAGGACCTTAGATGATTGCATTTACTATCTTGGTGCTTTAATGATCTTAAATTGTTAGTTTGAAACGAGTTCATAGTACTTTTGGAAAGCTTTCAGTTTTAGTTTGTAGGCCTGTTCCTTCACAATTCCTCCAACATCAAAGTCAAATTAGCACCTGGTTCTTTGATAGAGTTTCTTCACCCTGTTGGATTTTCACCTGGGCTAGGCTCTAGGTGGATAAAGATTGTCTATTTCTATTCTCTACCACATGCCATCTGATGATTTTCATGCTGCCATACTTTTGTTCTTGGGTCAGTTAAAATGTTATAAAAAAAGATAATAGAAGAATAAAACCTTTGACAACAACTATATGTTCCACTTGAGTTCCTCTCTGGTGCATCAGAAGCCTTCATTGGAATGCTGTATTTTTCCTTATTCTCCACTATTACTTCCTCAGATTGTTTGAGTTCGCAAGGGGGAGCTGCCTTCTTCCAAACCAGTTCTGTAAAGGGGACTTACATATTATGACGATGCATATATGAACTGACCGGACACGTTTTATACCAACTTGCAAGCCAATGTGTTGGCATTGATTGTGAATGGAGGATAGTTCTGATGCCAATGTCCACTTTATAGCGATTCATGATTTTAGCCATAGCATTTGTTGTCCATGTTGTTTATTTCACATGACCGAGTAGGTGTATTACACCCTGGAGTAGAACTTGGTCTCCAAATCTTGGAGAATTCTGACATCAGTTTTCATACTTTGGTCTTCAAAGATGTTAGAAAGAAATGTTGTCACTATTTTGTTATGACTGATGAGCAACTTTATTCAAGTACCTGACCTGTCATTTTGTGTTAACCTTAATATGTAAACATATTTTTTCACTATATTGTTTCCATGTACTTTGATTGGTTCTTTGATTGGGTTTCACATTGATCTGTTCTGTGTACCAGAAAGCCACCTGCATCATCTAGCATATGATAGCTGTCAATTTATGTACTTTTTTTCTAAAAAACAATTGTCATACATAGCCTTCCTTCTGTTTTGTAATATCATTTGTCTCATTTTCCCCAGCTTTCTGCTATGGAAGATTCTGAATCAGTTGCAACACTCATGGACTCAACAACGTCTAAGATACATCAACTTCAGAAAGCATTTGCTGAACTTGAAAGTCACCGGGCTGTAACACTCAACCTGAAATGGAAAGAACTTGAGGAGCATTTCCATGGGCTTGAAAGATCTTTGAAGAGGCGGTTTCACGAGCTGGAAGATCAAGAAAAGCAGTACGAAACCAAAACTAGGAGAGCCAGGGAAATATTAGAGAAACGAGAAGCTGCTGTTGTGGCCAAAGAACAAGATTCATTGGAGAAACTCCAAGAGAAACGAGATGCTGCTATCTTTTCCATTTCGAATGCTCTACAGAAGCACAGGAAGGTATCTTCTGTGGAACCTGCTGTTGTGTCCTATGATGACCAATTTGGATCACCAGCTATTGATGACCAACCACCTGAAGCCATGACTGCTGAAAGTAACTTAGGTGAAATAATAGATCCTTCTGAAAATGGAAATTTGGAGTATCCGCAGTTAGTCGAACTATGTGAACAGATGGACTCAGAAGGACTGCACAAATTTATTTCTGACAACCGTAAGAACCTTGCGGTCCTAAAAGAGGAAATTCCACTTGCTTTAAAGGCTGCAGCAAACCCAGCTCAATTTGTGTTGAACTCTCTGGAAGATTTTTACCCCAAGGAAGTGTCAAATGTTGATGGAAAGAAAGACTCAACCTTATTGGGTGTCCGCCGAACCTGTATCATGTTGATGGAATGCCTTAGCATTTTGTTAATGTATGCAGATCTAGTTTCTGTATCTGATGTAATTTCAGAAGATGTTAAAGATCAGGCAAAGGCTATTGCTGAAGAGTGGAAGCCAAGATTGGATTCTTTGGATGTGGATGCTAACAATGGGAACTCCTTGGAAGCACATGCCTTTTTGCAACTTTTAGCTACCTTTGGGATCGCTTCTGATTTTGATGAGGAAGAGTTATCCAGGCTAATCCCAATGGTTTCTCGTCGTCGCCAAGCAGCTGAACTATGTCGTTTTCTAGGGCTGTCGGAGAAAATGCCAGGTTTGTTGAAATCCTGTTGCACTTAAATCATCATATCACAGAGCATATCATTGCTTAAGTTAAAAAATGAAGGCAATAACACAAATTCTGTGGCACAGTGTTAAAAACCTTATTACTGAAGAGTATATGAAATCTTCCCTTAGAAAGAAAATATGAAACTTTCGTGTTAGATTAGAATCATGATGATTCGATGACTTTGTTTTGGTGTTTATTGAACCAAGCATGTAAATTTTCCTTTTTCTGGATTCTTGTTTAAAGCAACATTGCATAAATCTTGTTGGCTTTTGCTCAATTGGTAAGTTCATACCTTGGACAAATGAATTTGGTACAAACTGCAAAGAGCATAGAGGCTATTTGTTTCCTTTTTTTTTTTTGTGTCAATCTTGCTACTTTTTATTTCCCACTGTTTTTCCTTTTCATTTGACCTCTTATACACATGGATTCTTCAGGTGTAATTGAAGTATTGGTAAATAGTGGAAGGCAAATTGATGCAGTGAACTTGGCCTTTGCATTTGACTTAACGGAACAGTTCTCACCAGTTACTCTACTGAAATCATACTTGAAGGAGGCAAGAAAAGTTTCTTCATCAGTCAAGCCTGGAAATGCATCTCCCATCACTGGGCAGGTGCGTGTCCTGTCTCCGCTAGATTAATTAATTGTCCTTTCCTTTCTACCATTATCTCTTGACAATTTGATATTGTGCTGTTGTGTATTCTGAAGCAAATTGCTGTTTGATAATTTCAACGTGTAGCTAAGATTGGTTTGGATTGCTAATGCTAAGACTCCCACCTAAATGAATTGTGGCAGGTGCTTATTATACATAAAAGTGGGCTTTCTAGTTGGATGCCAAGAAAGGATAGATAGATGATATTGTATTGCACATATGCTCAAGAACAATTTCCATTGAAATCTTATCTTAGCTTTTGATGTAAAGCCACACTCATGCTACATCCCTTCTGAAAAACTCTTGAGGACCTTTAAGAAATTTTCTGTTGTTTCAGAATGAGGTCAACGAACGAGAGCTGGCAGCCCTCAAGGCTGTGATCAAGTGCATCGAAGAGCATAAACTTGAGGAGCAGTATCCTGGGGATCAGCTCCAAAAACGCCTTCTTCAGCTAGAGAAGGCCAAGGCAGAAAAGAAAAGGGCAACCGAAGCTGCCAAGCCTCAACCCAAGAGACCACGTGCCAGTGGCGTTGGATGCGGGCCCCGCGTCACTAGCGGTGTTCCTGAGAGGACATTCTATCCTAGAGTACCCGAGAGGTACCCGCAGTACGTGTACGACAGACCATACATTTATACTGGACCTGCTGACAACCATGTTCCTCAACTCATGAGTTCTGCTGCTACATACAACTTCTCTCCCAGTCACGGCAACTACTTCGGAAATGGCTACCAGTACCAGACCCCGTATCATCACTAGTTAGTAAAGATGGCGAAAAGGTGACCTTGATCCTCATTTTAACTGCTAGCCTTAACCCGTCAGCTCGTTGATGTTGTATGAATGAATTTAGTATCTAAAAAACCAAAAAAAAAAAAAAAAAACTGCTATGTGAATTTTTAATCTGCTGTACAAGAGATAATTTGATCCTCTAATATATGCACTGTTTTCTGTATATTTCTGTTTCGTTTTGTCTTGCCCCGCCAGCTCTCTTTTGCCTGTGAAAAACTCTTTCGAACGTGGATGCCTATAGTGTGAACAAAGTGCAGCAATTATATTTTTGAATTTTTTTTGAATTATTTTAATATGTTGATGCAAGAAATAAATTTTAAAATATCTAGAAATTTTATTTTAATATATTTTTAAATAAAAAATATTTTAAAAAACAAAGCAGAAGACATAGATGAAATGCTAAAAGTCAGATTTTTGCTCCACTCCCTCCCTAAAATATTCAAGTTCATCAGTAGTTTATGTGACCAGGTTCGAGTAGACGACTTTTTTCATTAAAGGGATCCCTCTTTAAATCATTTCTATAAAAATAAAATCCAATCTATAAAATAAAAAACATCTTCATTTATAAATTATAAAATCATAAAATATAAATTTATAAAAATACTCCACTAATCATAACATAAAGTCTCTGTATTGTAATGAAAATTAAAATTATAACTTTATAAAACAAAATAAAATTAAAATGTTTTTGGATGATGGGGCAAATGAACCTCTTATATGTTTTCATTCTCAATTTTGGTTAAATTCAATTAAAATTTATTATTTTTAATTTGATTTTAATAAATTAAATAAAAATTTTATCTAACAAGTAACATGCATTATTATAGTAGTGGTTATTTTCAAAGTGTTTTTTTGTTTGAAAATATATCGAAATAATATTTTTTTATTTTTTTAAATTTAATTTTGACATAATTATATTAAATCGATTTAAAAATATTAAAAAAATAATTAATTTAAATTAAATAAAAAAATTTAAGTTTTTTTTAAATAATTTCAAAATACAAAAACAATGAAGCTAAAATTGAATAACACTCAATATTGAATGAATCAAGTGAAATTACCCGACCTTGTCTTGTAGCCTTACTAGAAGCCCAACTATATATCTATAGCTAGGCGTTATTGGCAGACACGCCTTTCTCTCCCTCCCTCTCTCTTCCCTCCAAAAAAAAAAAAAAACCGTTTTCGCTCCTTCAAATTCAAAATTAATTTCAGATTTTCTCCCTCCCTCTCTTTCTCAAAATGAAAATCACCGAGATGTACTCGCCGGATCTCCGGAAACCAAACCACGACAACCAATTTAGTCAGTCCAACCACCTCCACCAACACCTCCTCTCTCAGATCGAATCCCTAATCATACAAACCGAAAACCTCTCCCCTAACTACCATTCCTTACCGGAAACTATCTCCTCAGATCTCCGCCAAACCCTAACTCACCTCACTCAACTCCCTCCATTTCCTAACTCACTCAAGCTCCATATCTGGAAGCTTGCCTACCGCCTCTGGAATGCCTGCATCGACATCTCCAATGCCGTCTCCATCCTCCCTTCCTCCCCCTACCCCTCTCCCTCCTCCTCCTTTGTCGAAAACCACGCCAAGCTCCGTCACATCGCCGCCGATATGATCTCCCTCGCCGGAGACGTCACCAGCGTTACCTCTCCTGCTGTCAAATCCGCCTCCTTCTACCTCAAGACCGGCCTCATCTGGCACGATCTGAGAAAATTTGATCTCGCGTCGTCCTGCTTTGAGAGAGCTACTGATATCGTTTCAAAGCTCGACATAGCCGCAATATCGGACTCCGGAGAGAGAAAAATGCTGTTAGATTTAAATCTCGCGAGATCTCGAACTGCCTGGGATTTATCGGACCGAAACCTCGCGATAATACTGTTAACTCGGGCGAAAACTCTCCTCTTCGGGTCATCAGATCACTACAAACAACTAGCCAATCAGTACTTGATATTTGGAAAGAGCGTGTTATCCAAAAACAACGATACCGATAACAGTTTAAAAGAAGCTTTGAAGCTAATGAGCGAAGCTCTGGATTTAAGTGAGAAAGGATCCAGTGCAGCGAGAACAAGAGAGCAAATCATGGAACTCAAGGAGTTAAGATCAAAATCACTCCGATTCATCTCGGCTGTTCATTTACAAAAAGGAGAGTACGAGAGTGTGATTAAATGCGTTAAGGTATTGAGGGAGGGAAATGGTGGTGGTGATGGCGGGGACCACCATGCCAGTCTCCCTGTTTTGGCAATGAAGGCGTGGTTGGGTTTGGGGAGGTATGGAGAGGCAGAGAAGGAGCTGAGGGACATGGTTGTCAATAAGGGAATTCCTGAGAGTGTTTGGGTTTCTGCAGTAGAGGCGTACTTTGATGCTGCTGGGACTGCAGGGGCGGAGACAGTGAAGGGAGTGTTTTTGGGGCTTTTAGGAAGGTGCCAGGTGAGTGCCAGAGCTGCATTCAGGGTGGCGAATAGAGTGCTTGGGTGTGTTGGAAGTGGTGGAGAAGGTTCGAGTCTAAGGACAAAAGTGGTGGCAGATTTGGTATCTGATGAGAGAGTGGTGGCGCTTTTTGCTAGCGAGGCGACTGCAAAGGAAAGGGCGGCAATGCATGCTGTTCTTTGGAACCGGTGAGTTTCAAAAGAATTTCCCGCCAAACTTGTGTCTGCTTTGAATGAAGAGTTGTTTATTTTCTTTATTTTTTTTCTTTGTATTGCATTTCATGAACTATAAAATTTTGGTTTCTTTATCTGAGTTTGTGATTTCTGTGAAACATGAAAAATGATGGCTTGCATTCATTGTATTGATCAAGGCCTGTGTTACGTAGGCTTGTTGATACTGGCTAGGATTATCAATTTTTTTAACGGGAATTGGGATGCCCATGGCATGTGCTTGGCTAATTTTTCCTTGAAACTTGACTTGTTATTCCTTTTATCCTGGGATTGCTTAATAGAAGGAAAAGAAAACAGAAAAGAAAACCTGAATCCCTAGAATTTCTTCTTATTATTATTCCGAAAAAGCTGTTTGATTTTCTTACAAAGAAAATGTGGTTTCCAGGAGTAAAATAAGTTGTTTACCAAGTATGGAAGCATTGCGATGGTATATAGGATTGTTCAAATTTATTCAACCCATGTTAACACATTCGATGGAGTAAAATAGAACTCTATATTTGGATACATCCTAGATACTGGGATATGATATGATCCCTGGTGCTGTAACCTCAGATGCTAGGCAGCTGAATGGATCATTATTCCGTAACCTTCACAATCTGTTGTTTTAAGTGGTGCCATGTATATCGTTTCTGAAGCCCTTTGCGGCAAACCCTGCCTACCGTCCACTTCTTTTCACTGATTTAATATTTTGTCTCACACCTTTGCTGAATAAAGAGCAATTCATATGTGAACCTTCATTTGCTGCCAATTGACTGTCTTCCTAAACTTGATTCATTACATTGGATTTTTTCCTATAAGATTTCTCGTTGCTGCTGGAATTTAACAGGCAAGTCAAAGGAAAGGAAATGATTTCTATCCAAAATCTTTAAAAAATGGAGAGTTTCATTAGGCATGGAGACAAAAGCCTAGCATTTTAGAAACTGGTATTCATTGAAAACATACCTTTTCATATCTGATCTTTTAACCACTCCCTCTTTGTTTTTGCAGTGCTTCTGAACATTTTAGATCGAAAGATTATGAGACAAGTGCAGTGATGTTTGAGAAATCACTGCTCTACATATCACATGACATCGAGAACAGAATTCTCCGTGCAAAGGGCTTCAGAGTTTTGTGTCTATGCTATCTTGGCCTCTCCCAGCTTGATAGAGCTCAAGAATACATTAACGAAGCTGAAAAGGTATCTTAATCAACTGCAAGCTGGTGTTTCGGTGTATAAATTAGCTAAGCGTAAATGATCTTATTACCTTTGGAAAAGCTAAGCTGGGTAGTAATTCCATTTTTTTGGGATGCTTTCCATTTGTGCAGCTTGAGCCCAACATAGCAAGTGCTTTTCTTAAGGTACTCTCTCTCCCTCCCTCCCTCCCTCTCTCACCCTCTCTCTCTCTCACACACGCACACAAATACACACTGTATTTAACATATTGATCGCTGAAATTTTCTCCTGTTGAATCAGCACAAACCTTTATTTCATCTTCGCAATACCCAGACTTCCTAAGATTATTTTATTGATGATTACCACATCTTGATATTTCTTCGTGCTCATGCAGTTCAAAATCTATCTGCAAAACAACGACCATAATGGTGCTATCAATCAGGTCCAGGCAATGAAAACTTGCTTTGATTTCACTCCAGACTTTCTCTCCCTTTCAGCTCATGAAGCTGTTGCTTGCCATGCTCTTCCTGTTGCTATTTCCTCTCTATCCAATCTCCTGAGCTTCTACACCTTGGGAAGACCCATGCCAACAACAGAAGTTGTAGTGCTACGCACATTGATCACAATCCTCATTCAAGACCCTGGAAACGAGGTAGAAGTCCTCAAATTCATGAAAAGGGTTCACGACCGGGCATCTGAGCTTGGGACAGATTGCTTTTTTGGAAAAGAGGAGACTGGCAGAAGAGAAAAGAATTGGTTTGCTGTGACTTCATGGAACATTGGGACTACATGTGGAAAGGAGAAGAAATATGAATTATGTGCAGAATTTTTGAGACTGGTATCAGGATTTTATGGTCTGGTTGATTGTCAAGAGGAAGAAAACAGTATTATGGTCTGCAAGTCATTGATATTGTCTGTCTCAGCCATGGTGGCTTCAGAGAATCAAAAGAAGACTGCATTGACGGACTCTGAAGTGAAACAAGCTGTTGAACTGCTAGATAGAGCAGGGAAGGTATGTCCTATTAGTTGTTTTCTTGATTATAACGCACTGGGTTGAAAAAACAGACTAGCTTGTTTGTTGGAAATTCTCTGTTTGTTGATATTCTTCGCCCTCATTTATTAACATTTTGGTGCATGGACGCAGATCCTAACTTCAATCTCAGCAGGAACCCAACTTGGCGGTGACAAAATCACCACAGTTGAGCCAGACCTCTTCTTCGTGCACACCTTCAATGCCTATGATATATACGGCAGACTTGATAATTTTGGGCCACAGCAACAGCTCCACTTCGTAAAGAGTTTTGCCACCTCAAAGGCATGCGATCCCAAGTACCTACTTCAAATTGGTCTTAGCGCCTCACAGGGTCCGCGGTCTAACCCTGAAGTAGCCAGCTTTGCTCTAAACGAGTGTCTTTCAGCTCTCCTTTCCTCCCCCTCACCGGACTACCCCGACGTTGCTCTTGTAGTTCGAAGGCTGATTGCATTAGCAAGCATTCACAAAGGTGATTCAGATGATAATGCTGTGCATAATCTGTACAAGCAAGCATATAGGATAATGGTCGGGTTAAAAGAAGGCGAGTATCCCACGGAGGAGGGAAAATGGCTTGCAATGACTGCATGGAACAGGGCTGCAGTCCCAGTGAGGCTAGGGCAGGTTGATGCGGCGCAGAGGTGGATGGATGCTGGGTTGGAGCTTGCAAGGGAGGTTTCAGGGATGGAGACTTACAGGGCATGCATGGAGGATTTTGCAACTGCTTTTAATAAGAAATCTCATTCGCACAGTAATGGTTAAAACCAGCCTCATCTTGTACATAGCACAGACTATACATGATAAAAATCGCTGGCGCAATATTTTCTGTCGAGTAAGATAGCAATTCATACTGCAGTCCTGTTTGATACATTTTGAACCTCGCAAGTGTATTTAATTAATAAGCACTGTTTTTTAAAATATTTTTTTATTTATAAATTGATTAAAACAATATTTTTTAAAAATTATTTTTAATATTAATATATACAAAAAATTTATTTTACTCAAAATGATTCTCTGTAATTAACTGCACTATGCACGCTCCATTGTCTGGCACCAAGAATTTTATTTGCTTTCATAGTGTCATTTTGATCAATGAAATATTAACTGGAGTTTTTGATTTATTATTATATATTAATGTTAAAAATAAATTTTAAAAAAATAAAAAATATTATTTTAATATATTTTAGTATTCTAAACACCATCTTGGTTTGTAAAATAAAATAAAAAAACCAGTTATTATGGTTGGAAGTAATTAATTTTGTTAAACATTAACAAAATAGAAAATGAAAAAAAAAACACCTCAACTTTACAAATTAAGATCTTTTTTCTTATTATTTTTCTTAAATATTTAATATTACTGGTTGTTAGAGAAAAAATAAAAAATCAAGTCTTTGATTGATTGTCGCCTACCTATCAGAATCAATGGGCGTTTGTTTATATATTGCAGAAACATCTTCTCAAGTGGGCAAAATCATGAGTTGTTTTTCTTCGTCTTGGGATGGAACCCTCTCGCAGAATGATTTCTCTGTTGCTGCTCACGTTTTTACCGAGAGATGGGAGAGGAATAACTCTTCTTCCCCTTCATGGTTTTGGGTCAATTCTCCGAAAGGACCTCCTTTCCTTGCTTCTTCTCAACATGTTGCTGTTCTTTCTTTCTTATCGATTTCTTTTTAACCTTCAATTCCTCCTTCGCTTTTCTTACTTTTTGTTTGTTTTATCTTTCCTTTCTTTTCCCAGGTGGAGGGATACTTGTCTTTGGAGAGCATGTGTGTTCTTGTCTCAGCTGAGGTCTGCTCTGGTCTTCATCATATAATGAGCCTCTAATTCCTTAAGTTTAACCCCAGAAATTGTTATTGATTTTTTTTTTTTACAGGATAGTAATGAAGAAGTAAGTTGCACTGTGGAAGAGGAGGCTGGTTTCTCTGAGATTGAAGGGGCAGCTGATAGTGCCACACTTGTATTTCCTTCCTCCTTCCTCAGATGGTCAATGTTTTATGTTACTGTTTCTTCATACAGGCTTAAGCTCGTGTAGCTAGAAACTTGCTCTTGTGGAAGTTATGTGTTACAATTATCCCCTTTTTCACTCTCATCTTCTTGCCATTATCGATGTTGTTCTTGTCCTTTGCTGCCAGGTTCAAAGCAATCGTCATGAAGCGCATTACTACGATTTTCATATAGTCTATAGTGCATCATACAGGGTTCCTGTGCTATATTTCCGTGCATACTGCAGTGGTATGTGCTTCTCTCTTTCTCTATGCTGATGGACATACATGTATATTATGCACGCACACCTCTTAAATTTTGTGAACATCTTGGTATCTGGAGTTATGTCTTCCATCTGACTCTTTACCAAACTATTCTTACAGTCACTGATCCTAAATGATCCAACGTAATCTAACTAAAGCTAATTCAACGAATTGATCAAGTCTAAATGTTGGGCTGATATTATTCTAGGCTTCTAGCTGTAAATGACAGAGGAATTGAGCCATTGGGTCGATGCTTGTTTTCACAGTGATGTCAATGAGTTGTGTGAACATACTGATTTTTGCTGAGTGTATAGATGGAAGGCCGTTGCTGTTGAATGAAATTGAAAAGGACCTTCCAGCTTGCTCCTCGAAGGTGTTGTTGGAAACAAAGTGGACTTTCATAACTCAGGAGGTGCATTTTTTTCTTTTTTTTTTTCTTCTCAATTATCTTATCACTCTGCATTTGTTTTCTGATTTTCTCTAATTTTGTTTGTTTGTTAAATTGCAACAAAACCATTAGATAGATATGATCCTTGTTTCTGGTAGGATGAACAAGGAGACCGTTTTTTAAGAGTGAGTCCATGTTTGCTCGGGTTGGGGGTACCACGCATATGATTTTGTATAATCAAGGAATGCACCAGTTGATTCACAGAAATCTTTAATATTTTTGAGCACTATCAAGCTGGAAGCATTTTTATTTCATGAATATATCGTCAGTGTTTATATGATGAGATCTACACTTGTCTGGAGTCTGGCGATGCAAACATTGAAGGGATAATACACATGGATTTGATGACTCGGGGCACTGACTGCATACAGTTTCCCTCTCCGGATAATGAAAAATAACATACTAATTTTATTCAGTAGCTGCTTCTGCATGTATTTTGGATATTGATCAAGCATTACTTGTCAATTCTTCTTGAGAAAGACTTGTGTTTAATTGTTGAATTCATGCAAGGGACTTGGAAATGGTAACTCTTTGAATGTTATCAATTCAGGAGCATCCATTCTTGAATAGGCCATGGTACAAATTACATCCATGTGGGACCAGTGAATGGATGAAGTTGCTTTGCCTTGGCGATGAGGTTGCAGCTAAGAATGGACTGGCCATTGAACTGTATCTGGTGTCATGGTTCTCGGTCGTTGGGCAGGTGGTTGGTCTCAAGACCCCCATAGAAATGGTGAAAAAATCAGTGTAATCGACGGCAATGCTTCGGACAAAAAACGAACTTAGCAGTAAATGGCTTAAAGAAGTGGATTGCTACTCTTGCAGGGAGCTTTGATGCGTGCGTGTTGAATCGTGTTACTACTCTCTGTACGAAGCAGGGAAGCATCCTGGATCCAATTCTGACGATTCCTATGTCTTATGTCAGGCGGTTTTTCGTGTTTTTGTTCCATAGTTTAAATTCTTCATCGATGATCCTAGAAATCGTTTCTTATTGCATATGCGTTTTATACCCTTTTGATTTCCATAAAATTTGGATCAATAATCCACACCTCGTTTGCCTATCTTGGTGACTACCATGGATGATTGAAAGATGGCAGGCCTGTAAACCCCAATTCATAAACAAAATATTTCTGTGAAGGTTTATTCAAGAATTGTCTTTTACAATTGTAAGGCTGTAGTTTTTCTACAAGAGATTACATGCATTAAGTTGTAAATCGAACACATTGTCAGTTGTCTCCATAGCAGCAGAGCGAGATTTACATCAGAAAGGTGGAGAATGCATTGAGCTTGACAAACTGGACTCCTCACCAGCATAACGCGAAAAACAAAAACAAATCAACTGTAACATGTGCGAGAAAATCACATAATTAAGGTCATAGGAGATGGGGTGATAGCATCACGTCTTGCATTTCTTGTGCTTTCAATTCTAGGGAAAAAAAAATATAGCTGGATGTAATTTACATGCATTAGAAGCCATGGATTCTTGTTTCTGTAAGGTGCGAGTGAACTTCACATGGAACATGATTCATCCATGGGGTCCTGGCATAATGCGAAGTCTTTCTTTTCATGCCAGTAGTGATCACTCTGCACTATTTTCATGTATTCGACTGAAGTGCACAAGAAATTCAATGTTACCCTCAGCGCCCTTTAGAGGAGACTCAATCCAACCATTGCTGCGGAATCCAAAGCCCTCCACGCCTTTTGTTATCTTCTCTAGAACCTACACATTAGAAGCAAATTCATTCCATATTTTTGCTTAGCACTATCATGTAATTTCTACTCTTGTTTATTTTGTGAATTATCTCAATTGTCCAGTGA
>Ga0325403_1004360_pt1 | contig 13138 bp, 10 predicted proteins | sample PopdelMetagenome_19_FD_205665 | JGI IMG/M metagenome (GOLD analysis project Ga0325403, IMG submission 205665) | Populus deltoides microbial communities from Bellville, Georgia, United States - Xylem-PdKOR-R4 | ecosystem: Host-associated > Plants > Phyllosphere > Stem > Wood/Secondary xylem...
AACCCCGTGGATTCTTATGGGTGACTTTAATGCTATCCGCAACCAGTCGGACAGGTTAGGAGGGTCTACTACGTGGGCTGGTACTATGGACAGATTGGATACATGTATTCGAGAAGCGAAAGTAGATGATCTTCGGTATTCAGGTATGGATACAATGGCTTAGCTTGGGGGATCAGAATACTAGCTACTTTCACAAATCAGTAAATGGAAGACAGAATAGAAATAAGCTTCTATCACTTACAAGAAGGATGAAGAGGTTGTCGAAGGACACGAGGCAGTCACATCAGAAGTAATTGCATACTTCCATCGTGTGTTAGGAGTGGATCAGATGCCTAGGGTTCTGAACGAGGAAGTGATGGAATCAACAATTAACTTGAAACTGTCTTCAACGCAACAGCATGTACTCACACAAGATGTAACAAGGGAGGAGATTAAACATGCTATGTTTAGTTTAAAGAACAACAAAGCCCCTGGTCCGGATGGCTTAACGCAGGTTTCTTCAAAAGAATGTGGCACATAGTTGAGGAAGATGTAATCAACGCTGTTAGATCCTTCTTTCAGAATTGTAGAATGCTTAAAGAAATGAATGCTACATCCATTGCCCTTATTTCTAAAGTTGCTAATCCTATAAGGTTGACAGATTTTCATCCTATATCTTGCTGCAATACAGTGTACAAATGCATCGCTAAGATTCTACCTGGGAGAATCAAAGGTGTTTTGCCATCCTTAGTTGGTCCATATCAGACTGCTTTTATCTCAGGACGGAGAATCAGTGATAACATTCTTTTATCTCAGGAACTAATGAAAGGCTATCATAAATCTACGGGACCTGCTCGTTGTGCTATGAAGGTAAATCTGATGAAGGCTTATGACTCTATCTGGTGGGATTTCGTTGATGCCATGTTAATAAAAATGGGATTTCCTCGAACAGTAACTGATTGGATCATGATCTATGTTACATCATGTCAATTCTCTATCAACATCAATGGTGAGCTTGCAAGTTACTTTCAAGGGGGGAGAGGGCTGAGACAAGGTGACCCACTATCTCCATATTTGTTTGTTCTATGTATGGAAATCCTTTTGGGGCTGCTCCGCAAGATGAGTGCCGATCAAAACTTTCAGTTCCACTGGAGATGCAAGAAGGACAAAATTTCTCATCTTTGTTTTGTAGACGACTTGATGATTTTTAGCAAAGGGGATGTAAACTCAATTCATATGATCAAAACTGTACTCACTGAGTTTCAAGATCCATCAGGTCTGTATCCAAATCCAAACAAAAGTGACATCTTCTTGAATGGTCTGTTAGATGTTGAGAAAGAACAGATTATTCATATTCTTGGGTTTAGAAAGGGGGAGTTTCCTATGAAATATTTGGGATATCTCTTATCTCATCCAGACTGAAGGCTGTCTATTGTAAGGGCCTCGTGGATCGACTCACCTCTAAAGTTCAACACTGGACTTGTAGAACTCTCTCGTATGCAGGATGAGTACAACTTATTAATTCAGTTTTATTTTCCATCCAGGTCTATTGGGCATCTCTTTTCCTCTTACCTGGGCAAGTAATAAAAAGTGTTGAGCAAATTATGAGATCCTTTCTTTGGTTAGGTTCAGATATCAGAACTACTAGGGCTAAAGTGGCTTGGGAACAGGTATGTCTTTCAAAAAAGGAGGGGGGGCTAGGAATAAAAAGGATAACAGAATGGAACAAGATTGCTTTGTTGAAACACACATGGAACCTGTGCAATGACTCAGATGGCTCAATCTAGTCTACTTGGATTAGATCCAATCTGTTGCGAGGTAGGAATTTCTAGACAATCAAGGCGCCGGAGAATTGCTCTTGGGCTTGCGGGAAAGATCCTAAAGCTCAGATCATTAGAGCATGGCCAAAGATGCAGTACATCATAGGAGATGGCATGACAACCTCTCTATGGTTTGACAATTGGCATCCTCACAGCCCCCTGGCGAATTCTTACGGTGAAAGATTCATCTACGATTCAGGTATGAGAAATAACGCGAGGGTAAATGTGCTGATTAGTAACTCAGAATGGAGAGTCCTTACCACTCAATCTATTGGCTGGCACCCCATTATAGAAGCTATTCCTTCCAATCCTAAGATGGGGCAGAAGGATGAGATTGTGTGGTTGGATTCACCAAATCATAGATTCTCGGTCAAAGTAGCTTGGGAGCAACTAAGATTTCATAATCAGGTTGTTGAATGGCATGACATTGTGTGGTTCAAGAATGTTGTTCCAAGACATTCCTTTCTTCTATGGGTGGTTATCCAACAAAAGCTCACAACATAGGATAGACTTCATCGGTTTGGTATACATCGTCCCAATCAATGCTCACTCTATCACCGCAAAAATGAAGATCATAACCACCTATTCTTTGAATGCTCCTATACTAAAGCGATATGGTGGCATGTTTGTGACACATGCGACATTCCAAAAATGACGAAAGGGTGGGAGGAATGGATTCGATGGGCAACTATTACGTGGCATGGTAAAATTTTCATCAATTTTTCTCGTAAATTGGGTTTCGCGGCTACAGTGTATTATATCTGGCAAGAACGGAATGCAAGGATATTTGCAGGAAATGTCTAGAACTCCAAATTTGGTCTTGGATCAAATAGAATGTATCATTCGTGAAAAGCTTGATTTGATGAGGAACGCTCTCCCAACAGATGAAAACATAAGGATCTAAAGCGCTTGGAGGGTCAATAATATAGACTCTTAAATTGATATTTAGCTGGTTGTATTGGTATCCCTAACAAGTCTATTTAAGTCGAAGTGTTCTGCTTTGTGGCTTCCTGTAGCCATTTGCTGTTTTATGTTTTCGTGCACATTGTAAATCTGGGGTATGCCCCTTATATTCTTTGTATATTCTTCTTTTAATATATCTGTCAACTTACCAAAAAAATAACTTGATCCAAACAAGACTTGGATTCTAGATGAAAATAAAATATGAATTAAGAGCAAACATGAAAGAAAATAATAAAAATAATTAATATGTCATTAAATACCACCAACCCTTCTTTCTTGTAAGAAAATGATTCTAGAATATTAATTAATACATGTTCTAACCTATATTACAAGTCCTTCTCGAACTTTGATTCACTTGAAACTTTACCCCAACATAAACCAATACCTTTGGAATCTTCAAGTCAAGTTTCAGCTCGCTTCAATGGTTGAATTTGGAGTTATGCTTAAAAGCATAAAACAGGATAAAAAAATTTTTACGACAAAATCCGAATCTAACCTTACTTGGATCGTATCAATTGGTTTGCTTAATAGCCTAAGTGGGTTAAATACATGTTTTGGTCTAGCATTATTATTTTAACCATTCAATTTTCTCGAACTGTTATGATTGGTTGTACTTATAGAAGGTCCAAATTATCAAGTATAAATGATTTTTAGGGTCAAACAACTCAGAATAATTATCGCAATGACCCAAAAGGAGTGGGGATGTTAATGAGTATTAGTGGGCGAGTTTCTATTATATGCATATTTTATTTATTGCCCAATAAATAAGAAATTTATGTATTTATACTTTATCAATCAATTTTTAAGTATTTATACTAGTATCTATTAACTAAAATTATTTATTATTTAATTTAAAATAAAATAATAATATCTATATACTTGAGATATGTGTAATAATAATATACTAGTTAGGTGCTTATGCGATGCTGCGAGTAACCTTTTCCATGAGTAAAGTGAGGTTTTGCAAATGAACCATAAGGGGAAAGAAATATATGAAATGCAAGTGAAATGTTTGGTGCATGGAAAATGCTTTGATTGTTATACTAGAATTTACATGAAAGATGGTTTATTTTGAGTTGAGACAGTGTTATTAGCAAACAACTTTTTAGGAAATAGATTGTTGCATAAGAATTTACATGGAAGAGAGAGTTTCAATTTTGACAGTGTCATTCATAATAAGCAAACATTTTTTTAGGCAACAAAAAACAAATGGTCAAGTACTAAGCAACTCTACTTGGAGGACTCATCTGTTAATGATTGGAGATGAAAATATTGATGTTGTGGAGCTTCCAACCATGTGGAAAGCAATGCAAAAAAGGTTCTTGAGTCCTGGGAAAAAATGGTGGGAGCAGTTCATAGGTTGCAGTTAGATGGAGATTTTAGCAATTAAGTCAAGTACTCAGGAGAAGATTGAAGCGGCTTGAATAAGATGGTAGATAAAAGCAGTATGTTACAAAGAGAGTAAAGGTGAACCAAATCGATAAAAAAAAGTGTGATTAGCTTTAGTTGCATATCGAACACAGAAGTAGAAGAAAAAAAAAAGTAGATTTTGATTGTTTGAAGATCATTATTAGAGTTTGTTCCAGGCAATAGGACTGCGTAGTATTTTCTACATATCATCCTCCTTGACCCTTTACATATTTTAATATGTAGAAGGTCAAGGGGGATGATCTGTAAGCTGTCCAAATGGTTCGGTTTTGGAAAGGGTTCCCTGATCTGTTGAAAGTGAAACGTTATTTGTAGGAATGACAATTGAAATGGGAAGGGATCCACAGAAGCAGGTGTGCTGCTGCATTATTGTTGTTGTTGTTCTTGTTTGCAATAATCATCCACAAAGAAGATCTCAAAAGCAAAGACACTAAAATGTTTGAAAATCAGTTGCCAAAGTCCAATTCATTCAACAAATGGTGCATGATTCTTATTGTGCAAAGCAAAAGACAAAAGTTTATGGGCATCGGAGAAGAATGTTATGTTGTGAATGACAATAGACAAAGCAAGTGGAAAAGCATTGCATTATGAAGGTTAGACATAAAGACAAAAGTTTATGGGCATCGGAGAAGAATGTTATTGCCAATAGTGCATGATTCTTGTTGCGCAAGTGCAAAATAAATTCAATATGCATGAATAGTAGTGGCATAAGCTATAAAAATAACATCGAACATTCATTTTCTTTGGTAAGGGAAGCATAGGTGATACGATCCAAGTAAGGTTAGATTCGGATTGTGGCATAAAATTTTTTACCTATCAATTTTATATTGTTGAGCAAAACTTCAAATTAAATTGTTGGATTGAGCTGAAACTTTACTAGAATATTCTAAAGGTATTTTTCTATGTTAGTGTAAACATTCAGGTGAATTAGAGTTTGAGACGGACTTGAGATATATGACAAAATAGGCATACGAGTCTTGTTATTTACTGACTTCTTTTTTACTTATGATGGCAAGAATCATTTTCCTACGAGGATGTGGCAGCTTGTTTTAGAAATTTCCTAATTCTAGAAGGATGTTTGGATGCAACATAATTTCCAAGTGTGGCAAGAATTCATTAGTGTTCCAAAATCCTTTTTTTACAAGAATTTTTTATTTATCTTAGCTACACATGGAAAGAAGGGTTGGTGGTATTTAATGACATATTGGTTCTAGGATCATTGGGGCAGCATTTTTGATACGTTTCAGGTTTAGCCTTAGATTCCTTATAGTAAGCATTCGATTATGTGTTTGAGATTGGTTGTTGATATGGTTCAGTATATGGTTCAGTATATGGTTCAACCTTGGGGTTTTTTCATGATGGCACGTAGGGATGCATTCGGTATTTTTAGGAGAATATTTATCAACAAAGAAGAAAGTTTCCTAGTCAATAAAGGTTGCTAAGGGGCTGCCAGATTTGATTAATTAATGATTCTCCTAGTCCAGGAAGGAAACTAAATTGACATGTATAAAAGAGGCAGATTTTCTTCATTAATTGTCCAAGTAAAACAAGGAAACTAAGCATAACAAGGAAAGAAGACTTTACAATACATTCCACATTCATACCAGATTTCCTAGTCTATTTGAGACTTCTTATGGGTGGCAAATCTGATTTAAAGCATATCTAGGATATTAATTTTGGATTTTTATTATTTTCTTCTAAATCTTTGGTTTATTATTACTTATTTGGGTTAATTTTATAAGTGGGTTCAAATCAGCCCACATATGGGATTCATTAGGGTTATTTGAAACGTTATATAAGTTTTATGTATGCTGAAAAGTATAAGCCAATGAATTTATAGAATAAAATTGTGTTTTGCATGATGCAACACATTATCTTTGCTGGGAAAAAATCAAATCTGACGCAACAAGTTTTCATTGTGTCACACTTCTCAAACCTGATTCTTAGCTTTTTTGGGGAAGTATCATTTTCGTTGGAGTTTGCTTGATCATGTGATCAAGAGGTTCACATCAATTGTAGGCTTGTATTGTTTGATTTTCTTCTTCTCTTCTCACAACAACATTAGAGGATTAGCTTATGGGTTTTATTTTTATTATTTTAGTTGTAGTCAGGGCTTGTTTGAACTTAATTAATACTTTGTTTTCACCTAAGATTGAAGGCTTGTATGATTCAGGATTTGGGCTTACTAGTAAAGGTTTTGGGTCAGTTTTGTAAGATTCAGCCTGTAAGTGATTTGATCCAGGAAAAGTCAAATTCGAATTTTGATGTAAAATGTGCACCTATCCATTTTAACGACAACAGTCATAATTCTCAATCCGATCGTTGGATCGGGCTGAAATTTCACAAGGAATCTTTTGACATGTTGTCTTACCTTGGGTTAAAATTTCAAATAAATTGAAGTTCAGAAAGGCATCTAAACACGGGTCAACAGAGGCTGTATGGATTTTGTTATTTACTTCCTTTTGACTTGTGGACTTCCTATTTGACTAGGATTCTTTTCCTACAAGGATGTGGAAGCTTATTTTGGAAATCTTCTAATTCTACAAAGATCTTTAATGGGCTGCAACATAGTTTCCAAGTGTGGCAAGGATTCATAAATGTTTCAGAATCCTTTTTTTTTACTAGGATTCCTTATTCATCCTAGCTACAAAAAAAGGAAAGAAGATTTTAGAATTAATTCTACCTTCAGATTTGGTTCTCCTAGCTTATATGAGACTTCTAAAGGGTAACAAATCTGATCCTATTATATGTAAAATATTAAATTTGGATTTATTATTGTTATTACTATTTTCTTCTTAGTTTAGGGTTTATTTATATTATTTGGGTTTAATTGTAAATGGGCATCATATAAGTGGATAAGGGGTCCGTTAAGGTTTATTTTAGTTTGAAGTCACTATAAATAAGGGCATAACCAGACATATAAGGTTAGACAATTCAAATTAATAAAACTTCTTGTTTGCCGCACTTTGTGTGTGTGTGTTGGTGAGATAATCTCCCTTCAATGGTTCTCTAATGAACTGAAAAACGACTTATCGAAGAACAACTATCTTCGTGACGTCATCCTTATACTTCTCGTTCGCGAATCAATATTCATTGGGTGGGGGTTTCTGTTTCCAATAGTGTTGGTGCATAGGTACAAGTTATCTTTGTGTCACACTCCTATCAAACCTGATTTACTTGGCTTTCCGGGAATTGGTGTCTTTGAGTGTGGGTTGCGTGACCAAGTGATCACGAGGTTCACATCAGTAAGGGTATATTCATTAGGGTTAGTTTTTCAGAAGTACTTAAACTCTTGTAAACCTAAGTTTCAGTAGTCATTGATGAATAACAATTCTGAATTTTTCAGTTTTAACGTTTGAGAGAGATTAGAGTATTATTTGGTTCTTGAACGAACTGAATCTAACTTATTGAAGATTAACTGGCTTTCTGGTGTCATTCGACTTCATTCCAATAATGTTATTGTCTTAGGACAAGTTTCTATTTTGTCACATTCCAATAAGTCATTATGATATTGTTAGGTCTTAGTTTCAATTCTGGTGCTTTAAGATTACATAACAGGTAAGATTTGCATCAAGTCCCAAAACATGTTTGTCTTATATTTGTTTTGACTAAATCAATTTGTTTCTATTATATTGGGGTTATTTAGAAGTCAAATAAATGTCTTCATTAAATTTTTTTGTTTTATTTCGCATCTTTGTTTCATCCACAATTCGTATGAATTTGCATTGCTGCTTTATTGAATTCACCTCATCTTTCTGATCCTTGTACATACTAAACATGAGTTTGAGTAGTTGGCTTATGGCTCGCAATTGGAAAGCGACGTTAGCTTTTTGTGTCGCTAATTTGTTGTTTTCAAACATTCTTTGAATCTATAAAATTTGGTTCGTAGCACAAAATACATCCTCACACCTCTCATATTTCACACAAAAATCAAGGTTTTTCACTTTAATAAGCTCACTACACCTTTTAGCTCACAACTTGTATTCACTATGCAATTCAATTATCATTTTCTGACTCAAAAATCAATAAATATACTGAAAACAAAGTAAAACAAAACTACGATTATGATTCCATAAGTAGCAGTTACGCAAAAACAATTACTTAACTCCTAAATAACCCAATTGGAAATTCGTACAAATTGTGGATGAGTTAAAGATACGAAATAAAAATAGAAAAAACAATTACTTAACTCCTATATAACCTTATTATAATAGAAACATAAAGATTTGGATGAAAACAAACAGTAAAGATGTTTTGGAACTTGACACAAATTTGACTTGTTACGTAATTTTTACGTTCCAGAACTGAAACCCAGACCAAACAATATCGGAATGATCGCAAAGTCAATATTTGGTATTCTGATATCAATTAAAGTACACTTCTCATTTTATAGGTTGTTCTCTTACGTCTAGGTAGGAACACCCCTTATATGATCAATTTGCGACAAAATGAAGCTTGAAGTAAAACCTCAAGCAAATGATATGAAAATAAGACCAATTTTAAATCATGTAATCTCACCCCCAGTAGATAAAATAGGAATTTTCAACTGATTATGAGGTGGTTTGCATATGGGTCACTAAGATACGTGTTTATCAACCTTCAAATTTCATCTAATCTTTTTCCTTTTTTCCCTTTTTTTATGCTACTGATATGATTAGAGACAGTAACAAGATGAAATATTACTTCTTCTTTTTTTTGTTTAGATGCCGGAGACACAAAGAAGAAGATGAAATACGCAAACATTGAAAAACATAAAAGGAACACTAAGAAAACAAAAATAATAGAAGGATATGACTTTGTTTTAGAGCTTAACTCTAATACCAACTGATACAAATCTCGTGATCATGCAACACAATCAAGATTTAAATATGATTTTGGAAAGCTGAAATAGATCTGATAGGAGTTTGACACAATGAAAACTAATCCCAAGACACCAACACTATTGGAATAAAGTTGAAGGATACCGCCAAGCCAGTTATTCTTCAATAAGTCAGATTCAATTCGTTCAAGAATTGAAAATATAAGGATTACTCTCACACAAGTTATTTTTTAAAAAATTATGAACTCTTATTGATAAAAAAAAGGTCTCATCAATAGGTTTTACAGAGGTTTTAATACTTATGAAAATATAACCCTAATGGATCTACTCTAGTAGATTGATTTGACTCACTTAAAAATTGATCCAAAAACCCTAAACCAAAAGGCCTATAACCTGATCTAAACAAGCCTTGGATCCTAACTGAAAATAAAATATTAATTAAGCCCAAATAAGTCTTGGGGTGTAGCTAACAAAATAAAATAAAGCCCATGATAAATCCATGTTCTGCCGTGAGAAGAAAGGAAGGAAAGCAATTATTGTAGAACTGATTCAAGACTTATTTATAGCCTTTCATACAGCTCATTAATCCTAGAAAAAAAAGGAAAAGGTGAATATATTTAACTTGTTTGCATGGATTTTTTTTCTCATTGACAATAGCAGGAATAAAGGGCTGACACAAAATGTGAATAGATATATAATATAAGGGTCCGTTATTGATTTCTAAAGAACCTACATCAGGGTAATGTAAAGTGGTGAGAATGTTACATTACATCCTTACAAACTGACCAATCCATGTTTTCCTTACTTTAGTTCCTTTTTGTTTATGCAAATATATTATGAGTTTTCTTATTAATTAAAGCTAGCATCACATCAATTGCTTCTCTGATAAACAAAGCTTGTTAACTCAAACAAAGGCAAGTGTAGAAAAGTTGATTTTGCATCTAATCTGATTTTGAGTAAAAGGAGGGGAGGTACAGATAATTTGGAGGATGTCATGGAGCGGTGAGGACTGCTGCTGTTGTGAAGAAGATGCTGGATCAGCGCAAGGTGGGCTAAGGATTGCTGGTGTTGCTGGGCTCGGTGAAGGAGGAGTGGTACAGATTGATGCAGCTGGTGGTTCACTTATTGAAGTTGTTGGATCAGTGCAAGCCTGTTCAAGGATTGCTGGAGATGATGGGGTTAGTGGAGGAGCGCTGGAGTTCCAAGCTTGTCGAAGTTGCTGTGAGAGGTTTTTCTGCATCGATGTGGTTGCTATCGACTAGGCCCTCTTCTGAGTCATCATCAAATACGTTTGTGACGATGGTATCACATCTATTCATGACTTATCTGAAGGCTCCAAAATGCAGTTGGAAAATGAAAGGCTTGTTAAGCTTTTCAGTCATTGAAGGTGCAAGAATGGATGCATTAATATAGCCCTTGTCGTAGGCGAAGTGGTATGCCGACAACCCTAAGAAATTTTCAGCGATTTTCCTAACTGTATGAAAGTTTGTGACATCTTCTCTATCAGTGACAATGCAATCGAACCTGAACTTGAAAAAAAAAATGAATTGCAACTTAATAAGTGGAAAGATGATGGTTAATTCGCATTTTATGTTTCCTATAGTCAAGCCTTTGCCCAAAAAAGTTATCAACGGTAAACGATAAAAAGGATGCAATTTGAGAGATTAAATTACACTTGATTAGCCATGATTCATGTTATGTTGCAACCAGGTCTATTTCCTATCATGTACATAAGGTTTTTATAGTTAGATAACGTCATTAGTGAGACCATTTCTAGAATCTTGCCTTCAACTTCTATTAATGAATATATATATATATATATATATATATATATATATATAAAGTAATTTGAGCTAAAACATGCAGAAAATCTTCAGGAACATGCTTAATGTTTGATAATGCATGATTTTCTAGGGTTTGGTCTTTTGTCTGTGGTTCAGAATCATATTAGTTTTCTAATTTTGAGAGAAGGTGTTGTAAAATAATAATCTTTTTGTTGGAGTTGTTTGAGGTTTTGTAATTCAGTCTTAATGGTTTTGATTTTAGATTGTAGATTTGGGATAGTAACAATAGGTTTGGGTTTCTTCCTTTTATTGAGAATTTTGGTAAAGTCATAGGTGTTTGTATTGGTTGATGACAATTGGGCTAGTCTTCAGACAAGCCATGGTGTTTCTAAACTATTGAAAGAACTTAGGAGTTTGTTTAGGTAGGTTTTTGTAGCTGAAGGCCATCAAGAATAAACTCTTAATCTTGGGTTAGAACATGTATTTATTTTGAAGTTGTGTGGTTTGATGTTTCTGAGTCAGAACTGGATGTTGCTAACTCATCTATTTGGAAAAGCTCTTCAGAAGGATCTGATGGGTTGGATTCAGAATCAAATGTCTCAATCAAAAGCCTTTGGATATGATGGATGACTACCTCTTCTAAATGTAGTTCATGCAATTTTGTATCGATCCAACAGAATGTATAACAAGTAATGTTTTCTGGGTCAAATCTTGGCTTGTGTTTTGATTTTAACTAGAAAGGTTTTGTGGGTATTTTAGTAGTCTTTATGTAGTAAGGCTTGGTTTTGCTATAGAAATGTTTTCTATATTTATGGGCTATTCTTTTATGAAGTGGCTTATTTGGCTTTAAAGTGGTAGGTTTGGAGCATAAACCATTACAGGTTAGATTTGGTAAGGACAAATCAAATTATTGACAAAAGCTACCTAGATCTTATCGAGTTCTTCTCATCTCCCACTTGAGGTGTTTTTGAAGTTTAAGGTCTTGACAAATCTTAAGAGCTTCTTTTTGGGTAAAACTAACAAGTTCCCCATATGTTAATTAGCCATAAGGGACTGTTTTGGAGACAGAAGTATTTTAATTTTGTTCCTAACCCTTTCTCCTAGAAGGGTTGACAATCCAATAATGAATTTTTCTTTCCAGAAAGGTGGGTTTGAATCTTCTCGGAGAATGACACGAACGAGGAAAGTGTTTTTTTTTTACTATTAGAAGTCATTGAGTTTTTTACATCTAAGATTGGAAAGACGTTTATCATTTTTAGTCTTTGAGATGGGAAGGATCTTTTACAAAATATAGAGAAATGGTTAAAATAAAAGTTGAGACTGCATTTTGGGTGGTGTTTCCATTAGAGTCAAGGATAGGTATTTGGTCTTTAGTTATCTAGATGGAATTAAGGATCTCAAGGAGTTATGTTTCAATGAGATAGTAACCCCACTATCCTTAACTGCCTAGAAAATCAAGCTATAAGGAGCTCTCAACTATAGCTTTGTCTAAGGTTCCAATTTGAGTTTTATGGGCATTAGATGTCATGGTCATTTGTTGTAAGGTGTTTAGGATATTGTATTCAAACATTCCATCTATGTTCCATTCATATAGGGAAGAGACATTGATTTTGTGTTGGTTTATAATCGCTAGTTCATTATGGGTGGCTATATCAAGAGCAATGGTTTTTTTAGAAGTAGGATTCCTCTAAATATTATTGATATCAGAAGTTTCTTCCTGAAATGCTTCTTCATCAAAGGTTTAGGTTTGATAATTTTGGATAGTGTTTATATGGCTCGTGGAGGTGTGGGGATCATTGTTGACTTGTAGGGTGTCAAGAGTAATCAGGGTCAAGGATGAAATTAGACTCGGTTTTGTGATTTGGTATGGCTTGAATATTGAGTTTTTTAGTTTCTGGTCTATGGATTTTGTAACCCTCAACAAGAGAAACAATAGTTCTTTGGATTTATTTTTCTATTTTGGTCAATTGTTTTTCTATGGTATTGAGGTTGGTATTGGTGAAGTGGTTATGCTGGATAATATGTTTTGTGTTCGTGGTGATATCATCACTTGGGTTTTTGTAAAGGGCAACATCTATAGTCTGACTATTATGTGGGATTTTGAGGTTTCTTAAAGGTAGATGTTTAGACTCGATGGAAGTCCCATTAGCAAGTTTCAAAACAGGAGTTTTACTTGTAGATGTTATGGGGTTATGGGACATGCATGTTTTGCAAATGGATATGCAATATGATGTTCAGCTATATAAAATGATTCAAACCAGTCAAAAAACAAAATTTAAACTTTATGTAATGTAATGAAATTATAAAAACATTTTTATTTTTCATGTCTTTCTTTCATGAAAGTT
>Ga0325403_1004361_pt1 | contig 13137 bp, 14 predicted proteins | sample PopdelMetagenome_19_FD_205665 | JGI IMG/M metagenome (GOLD analysis project Ga0325403, IMG submission 205665) | Populus deltoides microbial communities from Bellville, Georgia, United States - Xylem-PdKOR-R4 | ecosystem: Host-associated > Plants > Phyllosphere > Stem > Wood/Secondary xylem...
ATGAAAGAAATAAATAGAAAGATCGATAAGATAATATTGAAGAACCAAAACAAGAAAAATAACCAACAGCGCATGTGCGACTGCAACAGGAGATTATATATCCAACGAAACAAGCACAAGATAGTTGTTGATGATGATATATACGTTATTTAAATCTCTCCATCCCAAAACTCCTCAACCGATTTGTAAGGGCCTTTCTCGGAGACGAATCCAGCTGCTACGCATGCTCTTTGTTGCGGGATTTGACTCACCCTTTCCAAATCTTCTTGGCTCAATTTCCAGTCAAATATGTCCAGGTTTTGTTTGATCCTCTCTTTGTTGAAGCTCTTCACAAGCACGCTTACACCTTGTTCATGTACCCATCTAAGACAAATCTTCACACACGACCACCAGTTATGTTAGCTTCCGACACTACTTGCACGTATTCTTAGTCCAAACAATTACACGTGTAATATGCTGAGTGACCCAAAGATAGTAATGAAAATATATACTTACTTTAATTTGGTGTGCTGAGATACTACTAGTTTGTAAAGACACTCACATGCGGATGTATGTATGTATGTATGTATGTATGTATGTATGTATGTATGTATGTATGTATACCTGGGCCATACTTTTTCCTCTAGCAGCAGCAATCTCTTTCAGCACTTGGCACTCCATGACGTTGTTTGTGCCCCATAACATTCCTTTCGCTCCCAGCGGAGAGTAAGCGGTAACGTGTATACCTTTTTCCTCACAAAACTCTCTTATCTTCTTTTGCTGCCAAAGAGGGCTTATCTCCACCTTGTAAAATAAAATCATATATGAATATTTCAAGGTTAAATGGCAGCTGAAAAGAAGAAGAAGAAGAATAAAAGTGAATGTGATGATGAGATTAATATATAGCTGATCACTTGATTGACTGCAGGAGGAATCTTTGCCGTGGCAAGCAAGTTCTCAAGCTTCTTGCATGAAAAATTGCTCACACCAATGGATTTTGCCAGGCCAAGCTTTTGACACTCCTCCATAGCTTCCCACACAGACTGGAAATCCATTGGAAGAAGGTCCTTCTCCTTCACTGCAAACACATATTCTCCTGGCTTTGAGCTCACAGGCCAGTGAATTAGATACAGATCTAGATATTCTAGCTGAAGATTCCTGCAAGAATATCATGACACCAACGATGGAAAAAATTTATAAAACAAGAAGGAATGAAGAAGAAGATTTTCAAAATACATGCAGAAATCAAGAAAAAACAGGCTAGCTGCTGTAATTACTCAAGTGTCTTTTGTAACGCAGGGAGCACAAGATCTTTATGTCCATCACTGCACCAAAGCTTGGAAGTGATAAAGAGCTCATCTCGAGACTTGATTAAACCTAATCTTAAAGCATCTGATATTGCTTCACCTAGAGGTACTTCAGACTGGTAAAGAGAAGCTGAATCAAAGTGCCGGTAACCAAGTTCTATTGCATGGAGAATGGACTCTTTCATGGTTTCAATGGAAGCACCGAAGGGATACTCGGCAGTCCCATAACCTAAAAGAGGTATGGTTCTATCGGTTGAACCGAGGGTGGAAGTTGGAATATTAGTTCCCATTTTCTGTACAGATCGTCAAAAATATTGGACGCCCCATAACATATTTATAGTGAAGAACTAGGTAATATGGTTCGTACGCGGTACGCTGAACATCTCTTTCAAATTCAACTATGCGGTGTGGTTATACGCTTTTAAATTTGAATGTTTTACGTCAATATAGTATTAAATCCGGTTATTGTGTATTTTTTTCACTTTCACTATTTTTTTCTCTCTCATAAATATTTTATTTTTTAAAAAATAAATTTAAGATCCACAAATCTCAGAATTATTGAAAGCTTATATGATCATTAATTTTAAGATTCGTGAGATTATTCGAGGTATGCATAAACTGACTCGGATACCCGCATTAATAATATATATATATATATATATTCAAATAAATTATAGTAATTTATTTAAGAATAATATCTTTTTTTTCCTTCTTTCCTCTAATAATTTACCTTTCGATTTGTTTATATGCCAAATATTTTTTAAAAGAATTTAGTTAAGTATATATTAACATTTTGCAAATACTCTTACCATGAAATTGGTTACATGGTATTAGCTACCTTAGTATTAAATGATCTACAATGATAATGGAGATCGGAGATCAAAGAGATTGTAGAATAAGAAACATCAACCACTTATTATATAGTTTAAGGTCTAAGAAAACTCAAATAAAAAAATTAAATATTAAGATTATTTTTTTTATTTTGGCTTCATGCCTCTTTAGTCTAGGAGTTGTGCCACTGGAAAAAAAATTAATGGGTACATCTATAATCCAACTTGAAAGATGAAAATATATATACGTTTTATTTTCTTCTTTATTTTTCTTTTTTCAGATCCAATCTTGACTACGATTAATATAATATAACTCAATGTGGATGAGTTGACAGTACTCTATATATATATAAATCTTTTTTTCTTTCTGTCTCTCTTTCTTTTGTTTAAAAAACAATATGTTCGAATAAACTATAGTTATTTGCTAATGAAAAAAATCATTTTGCTGTACTATATGATCAATAACCACATGTAATGATATGATCAATAACCATGGTGTGTTAGCTTAGCTAGGCAGTGGAGTCACTTGACATTGACATTAAATGAACGATAAAAGATTCAGTTATAGTGAAGACAAAAGGGAAGAGACATTGGTTATGGGGTATTAGCTTAGCTAGCGAAGTCCCTTGACATTGACACCGTATTAATTATATGATCAATAACCACATGTAATGATATGATGAAGAAGCAGAAGAAGAAGAAGAAGAAGAAGAAGAAGAAGAAACGTGAACTGGACAAATTTATTATTTTTTTTTAAACAAAATTAGCACAGTATTATAAAAATTAATGGAATAGCATGGTGAAATAGAACAATTGTACATATCTTATTTCGAAAAGATGATATTTATAGAATAGCTACTTCTAAAACAATTATGAAAAATGTATTCCTGTATATATTATTTAATTTGTCAAAAGTTTTAATTTATTATACTATTTTTTTAAAAAAATCAAAAATCTTCACATGAGAGAGCCATGTGCGAGAGATTAGGGTCTGTTTGGAAGCCTTCGTCATCATTCACGAATCAAAAATCCATTGGTAAAATGTGTGTATAATTCAAAAATGACAAACAATTCACTTTTAAAGGTAAAATAGTCTCTCTTTTTTTCATTTTGTCATTTGTGAATTGTTAAGGGTTGTCTTGGTCTTTTCATTAATCTTTTACATAATTAAATGACTTTGTTGCTTTAAAAAAAAAATAATCAGTTAATTATAGTTAGAGTTTTCTTTTTTATATTTCATTTTTTAGCTAGGTGTGATTATAATATTACCTTTGGATTTAAATTTTTTAAAGCTTGACTTGAGTGGTTGATTCATAATTGCAAAATGATTGTTTTGGAATAATGCTTGGATTATAAGGGTAAGATGATGTTTTTCTAAAAAACAAATGTAAAAAGTTGTGGATGCACGCGTTGCATGCATCAAAAGCTCTATCGTCTTCGGGCAGCGTGTGCGTTTATATACAGTGGTTAAAAAATTGATTTCACTGCATTATTAGATTCATCTCAGTCTCCTCTTTCTCTCCATGCATAGCATGTACTTGTCGGACCTCTGATGAGTCATTAATATCATTTTCTTTTTTTTTTCAATCTCTTTCCTCCTAGAAATCATATCTAACCCTTCATATTTTCATATGAACCCTTCAAGTTTCTTTTATTTTGATTTTGTCTTTAAGTTTTTGATATCCTTTTGTTTTGTTTTAATTCATTTCTTAATTTTTTTTTCAGAATCAATCCTTCTTTAATTTTTTTTATATCAGATTTGGTCATCATTCTTTTGATTTTATTTTTTTTATTTTGTTGATCTATTTTTTGTTAGTGTTTTAGAATCAATCCTTTTAGTTTTGATTTTTGATTTTAGTCATTTTCTCTTTTGTTAAAGTTTATTTTTTTAATATAATCCTTCAATTCTAATTTGTATATATAATGTTTTTCGATTCGGTCCTTCTACTTTTGATTCCTTTTTTCTTGGCTCTTTTATCAAAGTTTTTATAGTTTTTAATTTTATCTTTCAAATCAAGTTTATGATTTTTTCCAATAATAATAATATTAATTTTAGTTTGATTCTTCTTCTTTTGATTTCTTATTTGTTTCCTTTACCTGAAAGTTTTTATGGTGTTTAATTTTATCATTTAAATAAAGTTTATGGTTTTTGTTATTCCAACAACAACAACAATAATGATAGTAATAATACTAATAATAGTAATTATAGTGGTTGTAATAATAACAATAGTAATAGTAATAGTAATAATGATAGTGGTACTAATATCACTATAAATAGTGATAATAATGTTAATAATAGTGGTAATAATAATAGTTTATTATGATAGTAATAATGGTGATGATGGTAATAGTAGTAGTAATAATGAAACCAACAATAATATTAATAATAGTGCTAATAACGATAATAATTATAGTGATAATAGTAGATTTTCATGATAATAATAGTGGCAATAATAGTAATAATTATCATAGTAACAATAATAAACTACTAATGGTGGTAGTAGTAATAATAATAATAATAATAATAATAATAATAATAATAATAATAATAGTTTATTATGATGGTTATGGTGTTTATGATATCAATAGTTGTTGTGATGATAGTAATAATTATGACAATAATAATTAAAATAATAATAATGATATTAGAGATAATAACAACAACATTATTAATGTTATTAATAGTAATAGTAATGGCAATAGAAATAGTAGTAGTAGTAGTAATAATAATAATAGTAATAATGATAATAGTGATGATAATGGATAGTTATAAGGCTTATAATTAGTTTGAAATTAACTACTATAAAAAGTTAGAAAAAGTTATTGAATTGTAATATCATAGCAATTATAATAGAGTATATTTTTAAAATGTTATTGGTATGACATCACTAGCAAATGAAGTAAAGTAGATACCACCATGTTTTTATATATATTTCTTTAACTACATGTATTTTTATCTTCACTGTAATTATTTTCTTTGACACAATACACTAGCTAAATATTATCATATTCTCGTAAAGTCGACATTATTGATCATCCTTTCAAACCTTTATCTATGAACTTTGATAGAGAGATCATTTTTGACGATGAGAACGACAACAATAACGATAACGACAATGATGACCACGACGACAACAACGACAAAAAACCAATATGATTATAATTGAATAAGAAAGGCAAATATAACCAATCTTTGACACTCAAAGGACATTTGTTATGACAACTTGAAAACATTATAATTATATAGTAATTAAAATTTACGAAATAACAAGATAATGTTAAAATGCAAATATTTATTAGTTCTTAATCAACTAACAATTAATGGGTTATTTACAACTCAAATATAGGGCTAATTCGTAAAATAAAAAAAGGTTATCTTTTCATATAAATTTTATTTTCTAACAAAATAAAAGGATTTAAGCCAAATAAAAGGACCCTTCTTCTTGGTTCTCCCACTAGACTGGTCTGGTCCCTTCAAACTTCTCTTTTAGCATCAAACAAAGGCAACAATGGCGATCACTCGAGCAAGTGTTTTGCTGGCTAGAAATTCAATGTTTGGCATTCAACATCAAATAGATATGACTTTGTTTTCCTCTTTTAACATTTCTCCTTGTACAAGTAGCAATAAGGTCTTGTTTAGTAAGATTGATTATACCCTTACTTCTTTCAATGCCATGATTGGCAGGGAACCTCTCCCTTCTGTTGTCGAATCTAATAATTTACTATCCACAGTTGTGGACGTGAAAGAATATGAGACAGTGGTTTCTTTGTCCAAACAAATGGAACTTGCTGGAATTCCTCATGATGTTTGTACTCTTTACATCTTGATCAATTGCTTCTGCCATTTATGTTGTGTTGATTCTGGGTTCCCTCTCATGGGAAAAATCTTTAAATGCGGTTTTCAGTCTGGTACTTTTACATTTACTACCTTAGTAAATGGGGTGTAAAGAGGGTATTTTGTATCAAGCTGTGAAACTGGTTAATGAAATGTTGGCTAAGGGATATCGACTCAATTCATATACTTACAGCACGATCGTAAATAGCCTTTGTAAAGTTGGTAAAATCACGGAGGCAGATGGGTTGCTTGGGAAAATGAAAAGCGTAGGTTGTGTGCCAGATGTTGTTGCATACAATTCACTGATGAATGGATTTTGTTTCGCGAGGGAAAATGGATGAAGCAAAAAAAAAAAAGTATTTGGTGTGATGGTAAGCAAGGGGGTGTTATGCCTAGTGTTTCTAAGTACAACACCTTGATGTATGGATATTATAAGATGGAAAGGATAGATGAAGCAATGCAAGTTTTTGATAAAATGTCTCATAAAGGCTTTGTTCCTGGTATAGTTAATTACAATACTTTTATGAAGGGCTTCTGTCAAGTATGGACGATCTGTGATGAATAAGAGATTTTCAAGGACATTCGTGCTTCTGGCCATACTCTAGATTTAAAAACTTACACTAATTTGCTTGATGGCTATTGCAAACAAGGGTATATTGAATAGGCTTTGGCACTATTTCGAGAGATTCAAAGTAGAGATATTTAGCCAGACTTGGAAACCTACAACACCCTTATCGATCAATGGTATGTACAAGTCTGGGAAGATTCAAGATGCAAAGGTATTGTTTTTTAGACTTGGTATTGAAGGATTTCAACCTGATTTTTATATATACACTACACTAATTGTTGGACTTTGCAAGGAATGAAATGTAATTAAAGCACAAGAGCTTTTTTTATAGAAATGGAAGAGGATGGCTGCATGCCAAATTATTGCTCTTATAATGTCATAATCCGAGGATTTCTCCTACACAAAGATACATCAAAGGCAAGGAAACTCAATGAAATGGTCAATCGTGGATTCTCTGTAGATTCTGCCAACAAAACCTTGCTAGGAGGTCTATTCCCTATTGATGGGAGTCCTACTTTAAAAAAATTACTTGTGCCTTCTGAAGGTTGCCAAGGTGAAAAGGTGAAGTGAACTTTGAAAACTTGATATTGACTTGATTAATTGTAGATTCTATTTCCATCGCATCTCATATATTATTTATGATATTATTTTGCACAAAGTCCAGCATCCCTTGTCTTGTTTTCAACTAGGTGTGAATTCTCATTACTGGTCAATTGAAGGAAAAAAGAAACAGCTATTGTCATATAATTGGATTCTGCTAGGATAATTTATCATTTTATTCTTGGGCTATAGTTAAAAGTAACAAAAAAAGGTGTCGCATTCAAATGCCTTTATGAGGTACTCTTATAATCTTAGCGTCTAACAGTTGTTTCCATCAGAAAGTATTTTGCTTCATACATTCCACTAGACAAGTAGTATGGTGCCCTGATGGAAATATAGTAATGTTTAAGAATTATATTGTTTCCCATATGCAAAGCGTTAAGTATCATGATCTATTTTTTACAAGTTTTGAAATGGAACCAAATGGTTCGGCTATAAAATTTGACAGGAAGTTCCAAAGAAATAAAACCCTGATGTAAGTACTGGCTAAAGAATTCACTCTTTCACTGCTACCTGTACACCTGATGAAGCTTTTGTGGACCCATCTAAGCTGAAGAGGCCATATGCAGGGAAAAAATAGATATTTTAGGGTTCTGGCATGTTGCTTATTATGATGCAGGGGCTCTGCTGGTCATCAATGAGGTAATCAACTATTAATGATAAGGCCTAGTGTTGGATTTTGTGGTCAATGTTGATTGTTTGGAATTTAGAAATTGTATTTAGCATGTTTATATACTAGCTCGTGCACACGGATAAAATTTAGTCCTACCATTGGTTAAACTGTTTTACATCTAAAAATCCTCTAGAAGTACCAAAATAGAAGTTAACCTGGAAATAGAAGAAATGGAAAGGGAAGAAGGAAAGAAAACCTAAAACCAATCCTAAATCTAGTTTATAAGGTGAGGAAGAAGGAGAGCATTCTTCTCAAAGTACCTGACCTGATAGATAATTCCTCATTGATGATCTCTTGAAGATACGTTTGATCTTAAAGACATGGTTGATCTTCAAGATGGTATTTATCAAAATAATGTTTATCTTGCAGACACATTTAAATATTGTGTTGTCATATCAATATCTGTAAATATCTAGAAATTAGGTAGTAGTTGTGCTATGATAGGAGTCAGCTAATGTTGCTGATTCTTCTCCTTAATTGTAGGCCTTCGTGTTGTATATATTCATCCGCTAGCAATAGAATAACATATGAGAATTCAGTATTTTGTTCTTCTTAATTTCTGCTTCATGTTTTCTACATGGTATTAGAGCAAATACTGATCCTTGTTTTCTAAAACACTCAATCATCATGAGTGGAGAAATTCCCTCCAGCACATTCAAAAGTTCAATATCAAAAACAATGTATGAACACGACTAATCATCACCTTATTTCTTGAATTCTTCTGATAATCCAGGAGCAGTTCTTGTTTCTTGCCTTCTGAAAGGAGACAATTATCCAACATGGAGGCGTGCTATTATGAATGCTCTACGAGCCAAAAACAAGTTGAGCTTTGTTGATGGTTATTTACTCAAACCAAAGGAGGATAACAAAGAAATTCAGGCCTGGAAAAAATACAACTCAATGGTAATCTCTTGGATTTTTAATGCCTTAGCCTCAGAATTCCATGACAGTGTTACGTATGTGGATTCAGCATATAAAATGTGGGGAGAATTGCAGGAACATTTCTCTTAAGAAAATGTTCCACGTATTCATAAATTAAAAAGAGAGATTTCTCTGGCACGACAAAAGGATCTTACTGTAGCAGTCTACTACACCAAACTAAAAGGTCTTTGGGATGAGTTGTCAGCCTACTCTACTGTCCCTTTATACTCATGTGGTGCTGGAAAAGAAATCTGGGCAGAGAGGGAAACAGAAAAAGTTCATCAGTTTCTCATGGGACTGAATGATCAATATGGAATCATTTAGTCCCAAATACTAAACATGAAACCCTTTCCTTCAATTAACAAGGCTTATGCATTTGTAACCAGAGCAGAGAAGCAATTGGCCATTGCCTCAATTGGTTGTGATTAGCCGACAGAGGCAGCAGCATTTACTGTCAAACCTTTCAGATTTCCAGCAAGGGATTTTGCAAGAGAACAACAAAGAGAAGAGACAAGCAAATTCAAATGTTCATATTATGATAAACCTGGTCATTCGAAAGACAAATGTTTTAAGCTTATTGGATATCCTTCAGGTTGGCAAAGCAGAGCAAAGACTTCAAATTTTACGAGACAGAACAAAAACTTCAAAAGGGAACTAGAACATGTTTCATCCAACAATGCCATTGCAGGGTCAAGTCAGCCTACGAGTAAAGGTTTTAATCTCACTCAAGAACAGTATGAACAACTCATGTCCTTACTGCCCTCTACTAATCAGAATATAGCAAACTTTATAGGTAAGGTCACTCACTCATCTGATACTATAGATTGGATTCTAGATAGTGGTGCCTCTGAACATCTCACATGTGATGCACTTGCTGTCTCTAATACAAAAACACTTTCTCATTATTTGCCTGTTAAAATACCGAATGGAACATCAGTTCCTGTGCATTCTGTTGGTCAGATCCAACTGTCAAACATGACTTTAAATCATGTTCTTTATATACCATCATTCAAATGTAATCTTCTTTCAATAAGCAGGTTGACAAAAGCACTACAATGTTCAGTCATATTTTTTTCATCTTTTTGTGTCTTACAAGACCCAAATCGAAGAAACTGATTGGAATGGGTGAATTACGTGATGGCTTATACTACTTTTATAGGCTGCATTTACCTTTTGTCTCAACAGCATCACTTCCTTCTTCTTCCAACTTATGGCATGATCGGTTAGGACATATCTCATTTGATCGATTATCCTTAATTCCAGAATTATCTAGTGTGTCTTTTAAAAATTCAAACAATTGTTGTGATGTGTGTCATTGAGCTAAACAACCTCGAAATGTTTTTCCCTTAAGCAATAATAAATCTGATTTTCCTTTTGATATGATCCATTGCGACATTTGGGGACTATATAAAACACCATCTACGTCAAGTGCTCATTTTTTTTCTTACCATTGTAGATGATTTTTCTAGATGCACCTGGGTTTATCTTATCAAACACAAGTCAGAAGCATAAAAATACTTTATTCAATTTCATGCTATGGTTAATACTCAATTTAATCGGAGTATCAAAATAGTTAGGAGTGATAACGGTTTGGAATTTACTACTGGTCATATGTTCAAATTCTTCTCTCAAAATGGTATTTCACACCAAACATCTTGTGTTGATACTCCACAACAAAATGGAATAGTAGAGCGGAAGCATCGTCACCTGTTAGAGGTTGCTCGTGCTCTACGATTCCAAGCCAATTTACCAATCAAATTTTGGGGTGAATGTGTCTTGAACGTAGCTTACTTAATAAATTATACTCTCACTCCTAAATTGTCTGGCAAAAGTCCTTATGAGATACTGTTTTCAAAACCCCCATCTTACTCACATTTACATGTTTTTGGCTGTTTATGTTATGTGCATGATAAAAATCGATCTAATGATAAATTTGCTCCCCGATCTAAGACTTGTGTTTTCATCGATTATCCACAAATTCAAACTTCTCCAGATAATCTGGATGTTAAAGCTACACTGCCTACTGTCATTAATTTTGATCATCAGGTTGTTCCCTTGAACACTTCACGATCTCAAAGACCTCGACGAGTTCCTTTTCATCTTAATGATTATGTGTGGCAGCTTCCTGGAATAGATAAGTCATCACAGCCCACATCTAATACAGTTTCTTCAGGTACTCTTTATCCCATATCATGTCATTTATCTTATGCTCGTTTTGCTCCATCTCATCAAATGTTCCTAGCTAATATTTCTGTTGTGAGTGAACCTAAAACTTTTTCCCAAGCTGTAACAGACCGAGAATGGTGTGAAGCGATGAAACAAGAAATTTCTGCGCTAGAGCATAATGCAACTTGGAGTTTTGTATCATTACCTTCAGAGAATAAACCAGTTGGTTCTCGTTGGATATACAAATTAAAATACAAGTCAGATGGTTCCATTGAATGCTATAAAGCTCGTTTAGTAGCTCAAGGATATACATAGATTTAAGGATTGGATTATACTGAAACTTTTGCACCGGTTGCAAAATTGACCACTGTCAGATGTTTGTTGGCTGTTGCTGCTGCTAAGAATTGGGAATTACATCAACTAGATGTAAACAATGCATCCCTTCATGGGGAATTACATGAAGAAGTCTGTATGATTCCTCCCCCAAGCTATCTGTCATCAGGTGACAATCGGGTATGCAAGCTTCATAAATCATTATATGGACTAAAGCAGGCTCCTCGTCAATGGTTCGAAAAGTTCTCCTTGTCCTTAAGAAAGTTTGGATTCACACAATCCTCCAATGATCATTCACTTTTTACTCTGATTAAAGGTACATCTTTCCTTGCTCTCCTTGTCTATGTAGATGACATGGTTATTACTGGAAATGATTTTTTACAGATTCAGAAACTCAAGCATTATCTCAGTACATGCTTCTCCATCAAAGACCTTGGCACACTTAAGTATTTTCTTGGCTTAGAGTTGGCTCGTTCTCCTCAAGGAATATCTCTCTACCAATGCAAATATACTCTTGATTTATTAAAAGAAACTGGTATGGCTGGCAGTAAGCCAGCTGCTTTTCCTATTTCTCAACAGCACCGACTGTCTTCAGACTGTGGAGAACCTTTACAAGATCCGAGTCAATATTGTCGCTTGATTGGACATCTTATTTATCTTACAATTTCTCGACCAGATATCACTTATGCAGTGCAACTTCTCAATCAATTCATGCACAAACCGTGTCAGCCACATCTTGATGCTGCCTATTATGTTCTTCGTTACTTAAAGAGTTCTCCTGGTCAAGGCCTTTTCTTTCCATCAAACAGTGATTTTCAGATCAAAGCTTATTGTGATGCTGATTGGGCAAGTTGTCCCATGACTAGATGATTGGTTATTGGTTATTACATTTTTCTTGGTGATGCTCCTATATCGTGGAAGTCCAATAAACAGCCCACAGTATCACGTTCCTCTGCTGAATCAGAATATCGCTCTATGGCTGCCACCACTAGTGAACTGATATGGTTACATAGTCTACTTGCTGATCTTTCTGTGACTCATTCTCAACCAATGTTTTTGCACTACGATAATCAGTCCGCTTTACACATTGTTGCTAATCCTGTGTTTTATGAGCGCACTAAACACATCGAGATCGACTGCCACTTCATTCGTGAGCACTTACAATCTGGCATCATTGCTACACAATATGTTTCATCGCACTTTCAATTAGCAGATATCCTAACTAAAGCGTTGGGACGTGATCGATTTCACTTTCTTCTTCGCAAGTTGGGCATTCAAAATCTTCATGCTCCACCTTAAGAGGGGATCTTGAAGATACAGTTGATCTTGAAGACAGTATTTATCAAGATAATGATGGTATTTATCAAGATAATGCTTATCTTGCAGATACATTCAACTATTGTGTTGCCATATCAATACCTGTAAATCTCTAGGAATTAGGTAGTAATTGTGCTATGATAGGAGTCAGCTAATGTTGCTGATTCTTTTCCTCAATTGTAGGCTTTCTTGTTGTATGCTATGATAGGAGTCAGCTAATGTTGCTGATTCTTCTCCTCAATTATAGGCTTTCTTGCTATATATATTCTTCCTAGCAATGGAATAACACATGAGAATTTAGTATTTTGTTCTTCTTGATTTCTGCTTCATGTTTTCTACATGATCACTGATGATTTAAGAGTATCAACTCACTTCTTTCCACTATACCTCAGGGCCCCATTCCACCCCCTATGCCCTCTTCAATGCTAAAACCTCCATTTCATTTTGTAGTGTTTTGCACTCAAAAATTAATTGACATCAATGAATCAGCATTTAACTGCGTTTGCATGCTATTAACAATCCTTGAATGCATTTCGGTCATAATTCACTAATTTGTATTCGGGAAATTTTCTATAATGGCTTCCAAAATTTACAAGGCCTGTCATTCT
>Ga0325403_1004363_pt1 | contig 13135 bp, 10 predicted proteins | sample PopdelMetagenome_19_FD_205665 | JGI IMG/M metagenome (GOLD analysis project Ga0325403, IMG submission 205665) | Populus deltoides microbial communities from Bellville, Georgia, United States - Xylem-PdKOR-R4 | ecosystem: Host-associated > Plants > Phyllosphere > Stem > Wood/Secondary xylem...
TTTTTTTTCTTTTATGACACAAATTGAGTCTAAGAAATAGTATTTAAGATATATATTTGATGATCTAACATATAATCATGCTATCAATTATTTATTGACTAATAAAATGAGCAATCGTTAAGTTTATGACCAATTATGCTATTTGTTATTCGTTTCTTCCTTTTAATGAGAAGATACTATAACTGGAAATTGAATCTTGAGTGAAATCAGGTATCAGCATTGTAAAACCAAACAAAATACGTGTACTCCAAGATTTTAAATCTTAAAAATATATATCTATTTCAAGCAACATCATGTGAGAATAAGAATAAGTAAAGAATAACAAGAATTAAAAGAAAAAAAGGATAAATAAATCTTAGAGAAACTAATTAGTTTCTTTGGATCGATAAGCATCAAGATGTTTTTGATAATATGAAAAAGTACTTAGCTTCTCTGTTTGTCTTCGTGCCTCATAAAAAGAGCCACCCATTACAATTATATTTATCTGTCGTACATGGTTCAATTATAGTTTTATTAGAACAAAAAAATGATTTATGACATGAAAAGGAAATTTATTACTTAAGTCGAACCTTATAAACATGGAGACAAAGCATACGATCTGTTTTTTATAGACATTCTTGTCGTTAGCAAGATAGTTCTTGTAAAATATATGATCTCACGATCATTTTTATATGGTTGAATAGGTAAATGAAAACTAACATGAACTATAAAAAAATAGTTAAGGGCTAAGTATTGGTTGAATTTCTATTAGATCAACCTTTGATAAACATTGATCCTCTACTACAACTTGATATAGCTACCATGGTTTTAGGTTCTTGGAAATTCTAGTTTGATGGTTCAATGACTAAGAACTATGAAAAAGCATGTATTATAATTTATACACCTTCAAGGTTTAAAGTTTTACTTTTTGTTTGACTTGATTTTCAGTGCAATAGTAATCAAACTGAAAATGAGGTGGTTATTATTGTCCTACTTATACTACTTAATTTTAGTGTAGGCCATGTTAAGGTTACTAGTGACTTGTTATTTATTTTGAAAGAGGTAATTGAGAATATAAATGTGAGCATCCTATATTGCTTAAATATTATAAACACGCTCAAACATGTATTAAGAAGTTTGTTGATTTAAATTTCTTATTTTTAATGAGATGAAATAATATTAAATCTAATAAATTCACTCAAAATAGTTCAAGTTATAAAGTAGTAGTAAATAAGTAAGGCATTGTACTTGTCAAGGTTTTAATGACGCTATTAATAGGTTTCAATATATTAGACTTATAATACTTCATCCAATATCTAATTTTTTATATGTCTGAGATTATGCCAAGCCTAATAATCATATCTATTCACTAAACAAAATTTATTGGATCTAAAAAAGAATTGACGAGATGGGATTAAAGGTTAGCTAAAGAATCCCTTGATCAAGATATATCACTCATTCAAACTTAAATCATCAAATTATATATTAATTAGCCAATAATTTATATAAAGGATAAAAGACTAAAATTCTACTTAGATGTTAGCCAATAATTTATATAAAAGATAAAAGACTAAAATTCTACTCATATGCTTAATAAAAAAAAAACTTTATTACTCATGAATGAGATACATTAAGGAGTATGTTAAGCCCACTAATTCAAAAAAAAAAAAAAGATGAGATGAGTGATTATGAATCATGAGTTCCACTAGCTAGGCATTGCAAGAGACTATATGGTTTATGTCAAAGGATGTTTATTTTGTCAAAGACATGAACCAATTAAACATGTTCAAGCAATTGATTTTAACCCTTTAAATGCTAGAATATATATATATATATATATATATATATATATATATATATATATGTATGTATGTAAAATTTATCCATTTTTTAAAGGAATTTTTTTTAGCCATTGATTATTTCATCGAGTGGGTGAAAACTAAAGATTATAAAACAATTTTTCAGGAAATGATAACTATATTTATTAAAGAAAAGACCGTTTAAAGGTTCGTTCTTCTAGAACCTATTACCATTAATTAAGGTATTGTTTTTACAGGTTTGGAAATGAAGAAATGTGTAGAACAATTTACATTCATAATAGTCCATTTAACTCTTTATTATACATAAATCAAAGGACAAACAAAAGCTAGCAATAAGACATTAATCCTGGACATATAATAGGTCAGTTGTTATGGTGGAATGATGTTGTTTATTATGTGTAGTCATTGAATCATGGTTTAATTGATAAAGTTTTGGTATATGAAGGGTAGATTTGATGAGTTTGATTTATGTAAGATTTATTTTTAATGGTATTAAAAATGATATTGAAAAGGAATTGGTGCCTTGAATGATGAAGAGATACATTAAAACACATAGTTGCTTATTAAAGCGACAAGTTAAAAACAAGACATATTTATCATCAGACTTCCAACTGCAATTTGATTATGAAAAATGATAAAATTTGAATAATTATCTTCATTAATGTTTTAGATATAGGTGGTAGCTTTCAAATGAAACTAGTTTTGAGTTATAAAACTCTAGATATGGGCTAAAAACTAACGAAAGGTCTAACATGGAACCTACTAAACAGTTCCACACGTTACATTCATGAGAACGTTTCGATATATAAATTGCAGATCTAGGTTCATCATCCTTTATAAAAGTTGTAGCCTTATTCTTAGCTTTCTAAAGAAAATAACTGAGCTTAAAATCGAGTTCTATAACTTCGGGTATGATTGAAACACAAAACAGTGTTTTATAGGGCTTGGGCTGAAGTGATGAAAATAATTAATTTCCAACCTTTCATTGGAATCTGGCACTATAGAAATTGTGAAAAATGAAACATTATGTGTGTGTGTGTGTGGAACTTTAAGGATTTTTCCTACTTAGTGAGTTAAAATTTGTATTGGATGAGAATTGATATGACATTTTTATTGTTCATGGAACTTATCAGTGATGTTTGTCTTTATTGGTACATCAAAAGCTACACTAACAGGACAATAACTAGGTGTCGCATCTAGAGGTTATACACCAAGTAAGTCTTTTTACACCTTAGTCTTTTTAATTTTATATATTAGTCTTGCAATTTCTTACACTTGATAAACCTTGGTAAATGTGACAAAAGTATATTGGAAAAAGATTTATGAAAAGCCAATGATTATGTTGCTTCTATTATTAAAGGAAAGCCAATGATTATGTTATTTTTATATTGAATGAAGCCAATAGGTGTTGTTATCTTGGAACAAAAAAGAAGAAGTTATTGTTATGATGCTTTCATCGTTGGATGAAAGCCAATGATATGTTGCTTGCTTCAATTGAAGAATGAAAGTCATTGTTGTGTTGTTTTCATAGCTAGATGAAAGCTAATGTCTGCAGTTTCCATCGTTGAGTGGAAGCTACTGTCTATTGCTTTCATGGTAAAATAAAAGTCAATATTATGTAGTTTTCATTGTTAAAAGAAAACAAATAAGATGAATTGTTGTAAATATTGAATGACTTTTGGGGTGGAAATGAGGTTATGATTGTAAAGCAATGAAAATTTTGGATTGGAAAGGAAAATGTGTTATATTAAGGAAAAGATAATTTGGGTGTCGAGAATTATCAAAATTTATTTAAATACTAGTGTGCACTTGTGAATTTCATTATTAAATTTTTTATTATTTTATTGTTGTCATTTGTAGGATCATCGCACATTATAGGGCATATTTGATATATTATGGTTATATTTTGTTGCATTAGGTACATTAGGGTTAGATTTGTTATCATTTGTTTATATATTAAGGTTAGATTTTGTGGTGGTAGTACTTGTTTTTGAAGGAATCATCATGCTGATGATGCAATCTAAAACGACTTAATTTTAGTAAATATATGAAAAATAAAAAGAGCAGTTTATGCTTGCATGCTAATCATAATCTTATAGAGCTTAGGTAGCCTCTTCAATGTCTTATAAATAACCCTAAGACATTGATAAAGGCACCCATTGATGTTAAAACATGTGGTTAAACATCTTGATCCATCAAAGGACTTTCAAGTCCTAAATGCAACTATTTTCACCAGGAAGTTAAGCCATGCTTAGTTAACGACTATGGTTCAGGAAAATTAGATTATGAATAGTTTGACACTTCCTCTTGGAAACGAAAAAAAATATTAGTCAATAATTTTTTGCTTATATAGCCAATTGATTGATGGCCCATTTTATTATATGGATTTGAGTTGTGTAATGACTTTGTGTATATATTAAACAAGTTTAAGTCCAATTTGGATAAATCAAATCATTTTTATGACAAAATTAAATATAAGTTTTGGTCTGAATATTGAATCTTCGAAGATACAAGGTCGAAAGACCTCTTAGAAAATGCTTTTTTAAAATAAAAAAATCTTTATTTTTCCTAAATGTTTTTGAATTTTCAAGGATTATAGATTATTTTTAAAATAGTTCTTGACATTTAGAATCCTCTCAAATCCTTCATGTTATGTTTTCTTGCCTCCCAATTTTCCTTTGAATTCTAATTAAAATCTTATTGTCTGCCAAACAAATTGAAGAAATTTTTTTTATGATTGAATGTTTTTCAACTTAATTATACCACGAGTCATATCTCTTGAGAAAATAAAATTTTTGAGATTTCATATCAAAACAAATGATTAGTGAAGTAAAGTATATTGGAGATTGCTCAATTTTTAATTCATTGTGAAAGAAAATGCCACACATCATTTCATTACTCTCTTAGCTGACCCGCCATTAACAAACAACAACTACCACAACAACACTACTTGCCCTTTTCTATGATAGTGCCCCATGGTGTTGAAAGCCAGTAAAGAGAGAAACAACCCTTAAAAAAATGTGACTGCTTGTGTTGATTTCTTTGTTTTGCAGATGGCGATAAGATCCAACAATGGCATAAGATTGAAGAGCAAGAGAAGATTTACCCGATTCACCAGATTTTGCCCCTCCCAATGCTGACGACATGTGTTCTCATGCGCAACCAGTGGCGCGTGGAACACACGCGCCACCATTGTTCCTATATTTCCAGTGTGTTCCAGTAGCTCCTCTTGACTATCCAGATTTTTCCCAGTCAAATTATTTAATGTGTTTTGAGATTACATGTGATAATTATAAATGTAATTGTTGTTTGTATAAATTAGTAAAAGAGATCTGTGTGTGTTTACTTCTTTTTTTTTACATTGTTTTTGAATGCTTAAAACCAAAAAGACAAACAAAAAAAATTAAATGTTTTAATTGCATATAGCCAAGTCTCTTAAAAATTAATTATATTTGTATATTTTAACATATTAAAAAATCATACAAATATTATTTTTTTACATGTATTTTTTGATTTTGTAACCAGTATATTAAAGTCATGAGAACTTAGCCTACATTTTTAAAATATCAAAAAAAATATTTTTTTTATCTTATTATCAAGATGTATTCTCGATATTAAAAGACAAAATACACAAATATATTTTGACTCTAGAATGACTAGGTTTCAACCTGATAAGATGAAGACCTCCTTATCGATGAAGAATTTTTTTTAAACCTTAAACAGATCAACAACTAGAAAACACAATAATACCTTAATTTATATCAAACAAATAAACAATTGTAGTGAATAATAAATTTTCTCCACTATCATTATCATTCTACCATCACCACGATCATGACTATCATCATCACTACTATTACCATGTTTTTTCCTTGACAAAAATAAAATCTTACCATTACTATTATTTTTCATAAAAATTTTCATAGTTTATTTAAGAGAGAAGTGCAATTTTCATATACCTGATAATTTCTCAAAATAAAATACACAACCCAAATCATTTTTCGTACAAAAACAAAGGGATTAACAATAAAGAAAAGAAAAGGCACGAATTTCCGATGCTTGTGATTCTAAAGTATACCCCAACAGAGGCAGTTTTATAGCGGTGATGTTTATAATTGTTGTGATTGTAGTATTTGTTATTTTTTAATTAAAAATATATTAGAATAATATTTATTTTTATTTTTAAAATTTATTTTTAATGTTAATATATTAAAACAATATAAAATTATAAAAAAATTATTTGAAAAAAAAATTCAATTTTTTTTTAAAATACTTTTTGAATGAAAAAAATAAAAACACTTCTCACTTATATAAGTATGTTTTCAATTTTTTTTAAAATACTTTTTGAATGAAAAAAATAAAAACACTTCTCACTTATATAAGTATGTTTTAAAAGTAAAAAATGTTTTTGAAATTAATTTTTTAATGTGTTATTATTAAAATAAATTTTTAAAAATAAAAATAATTTATTTTAATATATTTATAATTAAAAAATATATTTGAAACAATTGCTACCGCAACCCGAACACTATTTCACTCTGCCGTAATACAGCAAGAAAACCCAATTTCAAGCCCGAGATTTCTTCTTCTTCTTCAATTCTCAATTTCACTTTTGCAGCTAAATCATCAAAAATCGAAAATATACAACACCATGACTGATTACGAAGCTGAGAGATACGAAGGTAACGGCGGTGCTGTTTTCGAAAACAACAGCTATGGTGCCGATTCCTCTCCTCCGCCACGCGGCGGCGATGATCACAGCGATTCCAAGTCTCAGGTATAAAAAGATGCAAATCAATTCGATTAGACAGAAAAACTGCTAAAGAACGGAATTTACTTAGGGTTTATGTTTGTTTTTGTTTGAGAATATGAGCTATGTGATGTTATTGCCTTGGATTTTACTATTGATAGAAAGCTTGTAGCTGCTGCATTTACTGATTTCGGGTTTTAATTGGAAGAAATAAGGAGCCTTGGAAATAACATGAATTAGTTTCTGTTGGCCTTTTTGGTCATCCCCTACGATTATTTAGTCGAATTAACTGTGAATATTGTTGGTCTATCCCAGTAGTTATGGATTTGGTGTCTGCACTTGCTGAATACACTGGCGGATGCTTGTTTTGTTATGTTCTAATTTTGTTTAAGTCTTCATTTTGACATGTCTAGCTTTGTGCGGTGCTTGAATTTAGAGATTTAAGTCTCTGTTAGTCTTGTATTTTGATTCTTGATGTAGATAGCCACTCTTCTAAGGGTTTTTGTTTTTGGTTGGTACTGTGTAACGCTTTTCTTTTTTTCTTTATTTGAATCTTGCTGTTACAATGCATGAATTTCAGCATGGGTCTCGTGACTACGAGAGGGAGTCTTCAAAAGGCAGGGAGAAAGAGAGAAGCAGAGATAGTGGCAGGGACAGGGACAGGGACAGGGACAGGGACAGGGACAGGGACAGGGACCGAGACAAGGAAAGGGAGAAAAGCAGGGGCAGGGATAGGGAAAGGGACCGAGACAAGGATAGTGATCGTCATCATGATCGACATAGAGATCGCAGTGAAAGAAGGGATCGGGGCCGAGATAGGGATGATGATGATTACTACCGAAGCCGAGATTATGACAGGTATAACATATGACTATATGTTGAGGGCTGAGTTTTAAGTATTGTCTTGTGTATATTATTCCATTATTTATTATGGTAATTGCTGGATTACTTATTTATTGGTTCTATTAACAGGCGGAGAGATTATGATAGAGACAGTGAAGACAGACATAGACGCTTGTCACGATCTCGTTCAAAAGGTAGATCTGAGCACAGATCAAGGTCACGCTCACGATCACGCTCTAAGAGGTATGGGTGCACAAAATGCCTGTCTATACTAGCATAAATTCTGCTCTTCCATTTACTAATTTATGCACGCCTGTTTGGCATGCAATATTTATTTACTACAGCAAAAGGATGAGCGGTTTTGATATGGCTCCTCCTTCTGCAATGTTGCCTAATGCAGCTGCTGCTGTTGCTGCTGCCGCTGCCGCTGCAGGTACATGTACCCTCTTAGACATCTTGAAGTGCCATATTCTCTTAACTACCGTCTTTGTTTTTGTTTGATATAGTGTGGAAAGTCCGTATCAAATTACATGATATCATTTTGGTAAGCAGTATTTTGTTCTCTTACTTTGTAAACCTAGCTTCTTGAAGCCATGGTCTCTGAATGGGCTGTACTCTTGTTATTATAACTGTTTGCTTGGTGAAACAATTCTGGAACTGAGAGAGTTTTTGGTTTTTCTTGTGTTTGGTGTTTGTTTGTTTGTTTTGTGTCTTATCTTTTGCTCTAAGAGCAATGTTGGGCTACTTGTCCCCCTGTGCTGACAATGGGAGCAGACTTCTGTAGCTTTTATGTACAAGAAGGAAACAATGCATCGGTTTGATGGTTCTCTTTCGTCATAAACCAGCAACTATTGCCTGTTTTGTTAGTCTAGCAAATATATCCTCAAGAACTTGAATACGATGTATACTTTCATCTCTTTTGATAAATTTATTGTCAAATGTTAGGACTTAGAGGTTCTATTAGAGAATGATGCAGGACTTGATTTTGGTACCCCAACTGCATTAGAGTAAGGATTGCTTTATGATTGCATACTAATTACAGTTTAATTACCTTTGCAGGCCAGATTACTGGGACCACTCCTCCCATTCCTGGAATGTTTCCCAACATGTTTCCATTAGGGACTGGTCAGGTATGTATCACTCTATGTGCATCTTGTATTTGTTTCTGTCTTCTCATTTGCATTGAATTCATTTAATTGTTCATTTGCAGCAGTTTGGTGCTCTCCCTGTTATGCCAGTTCAGGCTATGACTCAACAGGTTGGCAGGTTTGCATAGATACAGTTTTTTTCACGCTCTTTTTGTCATTATTTTTGGTTTAATTATATGTTTTATTTTATGATCTCAGGCTACTAGGCATGCTCGGCGGGTCTATGTTGGAGGGCTTCCGCCTACAGCCAATGAACAGGTGTTTGTGCGGCTTCCATTTTTTTCTCATATTTATACAACCTTGTTTAAATAGTAATCCCTTATGCTGTACTGCAGTCTGTGGCTACCTTTTTTAGCCAGGTTATGGCTGCAATTGGAGGGAACACTGCAGGCCCAGGTGTGCATTTTCTTTTCAATTTTGTTTTGCAGACGTGCATAATTAGAATACCTGCGTCCTTTTCATTGTCACTAAATATTTCCCTGGTTTGTTTTGGTAAGGAGATGCTGTTGTTAATGTTTATATAAACCATGAAAAGAAGTTTGCATTTGTGGAGATGAGATCTGTTGAGGAGGCCAGTAATGCAATGGCTTTGGATGGGATTATTTTTGAGGTAATTTTGTTATGCTGTATCCTTTTGTTTGGTTGTGGTATGTTTGATATCTGCATTTACATGTTACTGATCTGTCTGAGCTATTTATTTACAATACTTTATTTTCACAGGGAGCACCTGTTAAGGTGAGGAGACCTAGTGACTATAATCCATCTCTGGCTGCAACACTTGGTCCAAGCCAACCCAATCCCAATCTTAATCTATCTGCAGTGGGCCTTGCTCCGGGTTCGGCTGGTGGACTCGAGGGTCCAGACCGCATTTTTGTGGGTGGACTTCCGTATTACTTCACAGAACCACAGATCAGGGAGTTGTTGGAGTCTTTTGGACCCCTCCGTGGTTTTGATCTTGTAAAAGACAGAGAAACTGGGAACTCAAAAGGCTATGCATTTTGTGTTTATCAAGATCTTTCAGTTACAGACATAGCTTGTGCTGCTCTGAATGGCATTAAAATGGGTGATAAAACTCTCACTGTTAGGCGTGCCAACCAGGGCACCAACCAACCAAAACCTGAGCAAGAGAATGTGCTATTGCATGCCCAGCAGCAGATTGCATTGCAGGTAAATGTTGTTCCATTTTTATATATTAAAAATTATTCTATACCGTCTTATGCTAATTATCCTCAACCACATGGCCTTTATTTTGTTATTTGTCTTGTTTGTTCTCCACAGACTGATTATTGTGTGTGGGTTAGTCTTACTGAAACCGTTTTCATTCCCCCCCCCCCCCTCTTTTTTTTCCAGAGGCTTATGTTACAGCCACAGCCTGTGCCCACAAAAGTTGTATGCCTAACTCAAGTAGTTACTGGAGATGAGCTGAAGGATGATGACGAGTATGAAGACATTTTGGAAGACATGAGAACGGAAGCCGGGAAATTTGGTAAAATCTTTCAACTGGCTATTTATTTTATTTCTAGGTCTTTCTGCTGTGAATCTTCCTATAGTAATTGATTTTTCTTTATTTTCTGTGTTATATGTCTGTTTTACAGCCTTTTCTAGTCCCACATTCTGCTATAAAGAATCAAGCCTAACATACACAGACAGAAGACTTCATAACCCCCAATTTATATTTACTTGAGATTGGTTTCAGCTTTTTGATAAAAAGATAATTGTTTTCAAAACTTTGGTTTGCATGTTTTCACATGTTATATGCAGGTCAACTGGTTAATGTTGTGATCCCACGCCCAAGACCAAGCGGTGAAAATGCCCCAGGAGTTGGGAAGGTCAGTATGTGTTACAGACCTGTTTCATCTGTCCATCATGCCTTCGAAAGGGGACATTTTTTTAGGCCATATTTGCTGACTACAATCTTGGATTATTTTCAGGTGTTCTTGGAGTATGCAGACACTGAAGGTTCTTCAAAAGCTCGAGCGGGGATGAACGGGAGGAAATTTGACGGAAATCAAGTTGTGGCTGTTTTTTATCCAGAGAACAAGTTCTCCCAGGGAGAATATGATGACTAATTAGTTCCACAGGCTTCCACCACTAGAGTTTTGCTTTCTGTGATGCCTTGTTATCAGGCCATCATGATTAGAAACCTGTTTGTTCTCTATGCTTTTAATGATATATATATAGCTTAGAATTAGAAGTGGCTTTAGCTGTTTAGTTGAATGCCTTGTTGGAATCCATAATCCATAAACAGATGACAGTCAAAAACTGAACTAAAGCTCAAATTAACTATTTGTCTGGTTATTGGTCGCCTACCTCGTATCACAGGAAGGCCAGTAATGATTTTGATCACTACATTAGAATGAGATTTGCTGTCAGAATTATGTCAAAGCGAGTTAATGATGGAAAGCATTTGGCGGCAAACATGGCCCTTTGCATTGTAATGTCGATTTTGCAGTCAATCGTGTGCTGCAATTCTGCCTTCTCACAAGATGTAGCCTTATTTTTTGAATCCCATGGCAGATAAAATTGACTGCACGCCGAAGCAAGTCTCAGACTCTCATGGACAGTCTAATAAAATAAATGATTATAATTGAAATTTAAGTAATTGAGATTTTTCTAAAAACCATTTCACATCCTTTCATTAACTGTTACCCTCGAAAACAAACGGATAATCAATGTAATTTTACATGGAACAAAATTCGAGTCTTCTCAACCTAAAGAAAAATAAAAAATAAAAAATGACGTGTTTTTTTACCAAAATCATTTCATAATTAGGAAGGAAATGCGAATTCCGTAAAACCATTTCTCACTTCAACCTCCCCTAAACCCTAAAAACCCATCCACCTTCCCACTCGACTGACGCACTCCCCCTTCATTTAACTCCCAGAATGGCGTCCACTCTCCGCCACTTCTCCACCAACATCACCACCACCCAGAAAATCTCCATCTCCATCTCCAAAGCCAAATCAAAACTCCGCACTGAACACGACCCAGACAAAGCACTAGCCATCTACTCCGCTGCTTCTAATAACGACTCCTCCACTGCGGCTTCTCGCTATGCTCAAGACCTCACCGTCCGCCGTCTCGCCAAATCCCACCGTTTCACCGACATCGAGTCCTTAATAGAGTCCCGCAAAACGGACCCCAAAATCAAACAAGAACCCTTCCTTTCCTCATTAATTAGATCGTACGGTGTTGCTGGAATGTTTGATCAGGCCATGAAAACTTATCACCAGATGGACCAATTGGGTACCCCTCGATCTTCTATTTCTTTTAATGCTTTATTATCTGCTTGCATTCAATCCAGACTTTATAATAAAGTCCCAGTGCTGTTTGATGAAATTAGTGAGAAATATAGGGTCTTGCCTGATAAGGTCTCGTATGGGATTTTAGTCAAGTCTTATTGTGAGGATGGGAAACCAGATAAGGCGAATGAGGTACTGAGGGAAATGGAAAAGAAAGGAGTGGAAGTTACGACCGTTGTTTATACAACAGTTTTGAATTGTTTGTATTCGAAGGGAAAGAATGAGGAGGCGGAGAGATTTTGGCATGCAATGGTCAAAAGAGGGTGTGAGTTGGATGCTGCAGTGTATAATGTGAAGATTAGCAATGCTATGAAACAGGGACCGGAGAGAGTGAAGGAGTTGATTGAGGACATGGAGAATTCTGCGTTAAAACCCGATACGATCAGTTATAATTATTTGATTACTAGTTATTGCATGACTGGGATGATGGAGGATGCGAAGAAGGTTTATGAGAGGCTGGAGGGATATGGTTGTAAAGCAAATGCAGCAACATTTAGAACTTTGGTTTTTCACTTGTGTAAGAATGGAGAATATGAGAAAGGGTATAGGTTATTTAAGGAGAGTGTTAGGGTGCATAGGATTCCGGATTTTAATACATTGAAATATTTGGCGGAGGGGTTGGTGGAGAAGAAGAAGATGAAGGAAGCAAAAGGATTGATTCGAACAATGAAGAAAAAGTTCCCTCCTAATTTATTGAATGCATGGAAGAAAGTGGAGGAAAATCTTGGTTTGCATTCTACTGAGGAGGACAAGGAAGTTAAGGAGGCCACAGCTTAGGGATTAATAGGATGTGTATTCCGGGTAGTTCTGGGTTATAAATGCAGCTACAAGCGAATCAACTTTGTTTTGTTCACACTGCAACAGTATGTAGCTTTTCTAGCTCTGTTCCTTTTTAGTCATTACGATACAATTAGCCAGGGGAGCTGGTTTGGGAGTTGCAATGAAATTATGAGCTCCATTTTGTCTCTAAGGAGCTCTGATTTAGCTCATGATTTTGCATTTCCAATGAGGTTAAAGCTTTTGCTTTGTCAATGGCAATAAAGCTTGTTGATGTTCGATCCATTATATGTAACAGTGGCTGTTTTCTGCCTATAGTTTTTCTAGAATCCTTGTAGTGAACCGTACGTAAATGAAAGATCGAAATCCCACAAATTTCTTTCTTAATTGAGCATGTTGTAATTGCAGATAATCTTGGCTGGGAGGCATTGCGTTATCGTGTTCTGCAGGGGGTAATGGCCAAGAATGTGTTATTGAGAAGAATATTAATTATTAAACTATAAGTAAAAGGAGTCA
>Ga0325403_1004364_pt1 | contig 13132 bp, 11 predicted proteins | sample PopdelMetagenome_19_FD_205665 | JGI IMG/M metagenome (GOLD analysis project Ga0325403, IMG submission 205665) | Populus deltoides microbial communities from Bellville, Georgia, United States - Xylem-PdKOR-R4 | ecosystem: Host-associated > Plants > Phyllosphere > Stem > Wood/Secondary xylem...
CTGCCGCGACGCCGTCGGCCTGCTCGCCGCGGTGCTCCCGCACGCCGTCGACCAGCGCCGCGGCGGCGACCACCCCCGGACGTGAGCGCTCCCGGGTGGCCCGCCGTGCTGCGCGACGGCGACCTGGTGCTCCGCCCCCTGCGCCGCGGTGACGCCGCTGCGTGGCGGTCGGTGCGCGCCGCGAACGCCACCTGGCTGCGGCCCTGGGAGGCCACCGACCCCGATGGCACCCCGCCGGTCCGCACCTTCGGCGGCCTGGTGCGCGAGCTGTCGCGCCAGGGCAGGTCGGGGACGGCGATGCCGTTCGCCCTCGAGGTCGACGGGGCCCTCGCCGGCCAGGTGACCGTCGGCGGGATCACGTGGGGTGCGATGCGCTCGGCGCACATCGGGTACTGGATCGACGGGAGGCTCGCGGGACGCGGGCACGTGCCGACGGCGGTCGCGCTGGTCACCGACCACTGCCTGCGCACCGGGCTGCACCGCGTCGAGGTGAACATCCGCCCGGAGAACGCCGCCAGCCTGCGGGTGGTCGAGAAGCTGGGGTTCCGGCCCGAGGGCCTGCGCGAGCGGTTCCTGCACATCGACGGCGCGTGGTGCGACCACCTCACCTTCGCGCTGACCCGCGACGAGCTGCCCCACGGCCTGCTGGCGCGGTACCGCACCGCCGCCCCCCGCTGACCCGCCCCGCCTCGAACCGCCCGGACCCGCAGCCGAGCGCCTGGTCGCGGTCCGCCGTCCGGGGGAGGTCAGGGAAGGGCGTCGAGGGCGGCGCGCACCTCGGCCACCAGGGCGGCGTCGGTGACGTGGTGGCCGCCGTCGTCGGCGGTGCCCACGGACACCCGCGAGCCGACACCGACCCCGGGAGGGGCCGGACGACGGGCCGACAGGTGCACCGCGTGCACCCCGGCCGCCACCAGCGCCGGGACCTGGTCCGGGCGCACCCCGGCGCCGGCCATCACCTCGACCCCGCACGCTCGGCCCGCCGTCGACGCCCGGTCGAGCTCGCCCAGCCCGTCGACGGCCCGCGCCGCGCCGCCCGACGTCAGCACCCTGTCGACCCCCAGGTCCGCCAGCACCTCCACGGCGCTGGCGACCGAGGGCAGCTGGTCGACGGCGCGGTGGAGCACCACCTCGAGCACCGCACCCAGCGGGCTGGCGGCCCGGGCCCGCTGCGCCGCCTCGGCGAGGAAGGTCGCGTCGAGGGCGAGGCGGCCGCCCTCGACGCGCAGCGCCCCGACCACCACGCCGGCGGCCCCCGCCGCGGCGGCGGCCTCGACGTCGCGCAGGCAGGTGAGCAGCTCGTCGGCGTCGTAGGTGAAGCCCCCGGGCCGGGGCCTGACCAGCACGTGGACGCCGAGGGCTCCGTCCGAGGCCTCGAGGCAGCGCGCCAGCGCTCCCGGCGAGGGCGTGAGCCCGCCCAGCTCCAGCGCCGCGCACAGCTCGACGCGGTCGGCGCCGCCCCCGGCCGCCGCGAGGACCCCGGCGGGGCCGTCGACGGTGACCTCGAGCTCGACAGCCCGGCCGGTCCTCACAGCGCCACGATCGCCTGGCGCAGCGCCAGCTGCCCCACGCCCAGCACCCCCGCGTCGGCCCCGGCGGCGCTCTGCTCGATGCGCAGGTCGCGGGTGGCCAGGGGGTGGCAGTTCTCGTACAGCTGGGAGCGGACCGCGGCCACGAACGGCTCGAGCGTCGAGAGCAGGCCGCCCAGCACCACGGCGTCGGGGTTCACGAAGTTCACCACCGCCGACAGCGTCTGCCCCAGCAGGCGGCCCGCCGCCCGCACGCGGGTGGTGGCCTGGGCGTCGCCGTCACCCACGAGCCGGGCGATGTCGGCGGGCTCGTGCGCCTCGATGCCGCGGGCGCGCAGGTCGGCGAGGATGTAGGAGCCCCCCACCACGGTGTCGAGGCAGCCGCGGTTGCCGCAGTTGCAGGGGGCGTCACCCGTGGCGCCGACGACGACGTGCGCGAGGTCACCGGCGAGCGCCGTGGCCCCGCGGTAGAGCCGCCCGTCGAGCACGAGCCCGCACCCCACCGACGAGCCGGCCTTGACGAAGAGCAGGTTGGCCGGAGCGCCCGCGCCGCCCGGGCCGCCCGAGCCGCCCGGGCCCGCAGCGACCGGTGCACCGTCGGCGCCGACCTCGGGCGGGGCGGTGGCGAGGGCCGTGCACTCACCGAGGGCCATCGCGTTGGCGTCGTTCTCCACCACGGCCGGCAGCCCCAGGCGCTGCGCCAGGTGGGCGCCGACGGGGAAGCGGTGCCAGCCGGGCATGGCGGCGGGGGAGTCGACGGCGCCGGACCGGCTCGACACCGGCCCGGGCAGCGCCACCCCGACGGCGCGGACGGCATCGGCGGGGATCGCTCCGCGCAGCTTCGACCACGCGGTGAGCAGCTCCTCCAGCACCGGCTCGGGGCCCGCCGCGATGTCGAGGGCGAGGTCGTGCGAGCGCACCAGGGCGCCGGACATGTCGAGCAGCGCGATGCGGGCGTGGTGGCGGCCGAGCTCGGCGGCGAGGATGCAGCCGCCGTCGGGGGTCAGCCGCAGCACGCGCGCCGGACGGCCCCCGGTGGCGGAGGCGGCCCCGGCCTCGGCGAGCACGCCGGCGGCGATGAGCTCGCCGACCTTGACCGTGACGGTGGACGGTGCCAGGCCCAGCCGGCGGGCCAGGGTCGCGCGGTCGGTGGCCACGCCGCTGGCCACGGCCGCGAGGATCGCCGACGACGTGCCCCCCGCCTGCTCGGCGTCCCGCTGGTGGCCGTGGTGCACCGAACCGCCAGCGCCGCTGCCCGTCTGCACGGGAGTGATCGTGCCCGGTGCCGTCCAGCGGGACGCCACCGGGCGCACCGGGCGCACCGGGCGCACGGGGGAGAGCGGGCTCACCAGGTGCTGCCGTCCACGCGGTCCAGCGCGGCTGCCTCGAGGCGGTGGTGCTCGAGCAGCTCGTCAGCGCGCAGCGCGGAGGCGATGACGCCCGCGCCGTCGCCGAACCTGGCGGGTTCGACGCGGGGGCGGCGGTGGAAGGTCAGCACCTGCTCGACCCGCTCCCGGAGCGGCACGAACAGCGCGTCACCGGCCCGAGACAGGCCGCCGGCGATGACCACGACCTCCGGCGCCAGCACGGTGGCCAGCTGCGCGACGGCAAGGGCGAGGGCGTCGACGCCGTCACCCACGACGCGCACCGCGGTCGCGTCACCGGCGGCCGCGGCCTCGAACACCTCGCGCGCCCCCGCCACGGGCCGGCCGGTGGCCCTCGCGTAGGTGCGGGCGATGCCCCCGGCGGAGGCCCACTGCTCCAGGCAGGAGGCCCCGCCGCACGCGCAGCGCGCCGGGCCGTCGCGGCCGGGCAGCAGCAGCGGCATGTGCCCGAGCTCGCAGCCGAAGCCGTCGCCGTCGTGCAGGTGCCCGTCGACCACGACGGCGGCGCCGATGCCCGTGCCGATGCTGATCACGACGGAGGTCCGCGTGCCGCGGGCGGCCCCCATGCGGAGCTCCGCGAAGCCCGCCCCGCGCGCGTCGTTGCCGAGGGAGACCGGTAGGCCGGTGCGGTCGCTCAGCTCCTCGCGCAGGGGCACGTCACGCAGGCCGAGGTTCTCGGCCAGGAGCACCACCCCGCGGGTGTCGTCGACCAGGCCCGGCACGTGCACCCCGACCGCCGACGGTCCGGAGAGCCCCTCACCCGCGCAGTCCGCGGCGGCCACCGCCACCGCGCGCGCGAGCTGGTCCAGCAGTGCGCCGGCCGAGCCCAGCGCCGTGGGCTCGGAGCGCACCGCGCGGACCTCCCCGTCGGCGTCGACCAGAGCGCTCTTGACCAGGGTGCCGCCGACGTCGACCGCCACCACGGGGCGACCCGCGCGCATCTCCAGGCGGGGGAAGCGCCCCCGGTCGGCCCGCACCGGGGGAGCTGCGCTGCCCGCGGTCACTTCACCGCGCCCGCCGTGAGGCCGGAGGCCATCCGCTTCTGCACCGTCATGAAGAGGATGACGACGGGCACGGCCATCAGGGTGGAGCCGGCCATGATCGCGCCCCAGTCGGTGACCTGGTTCTGCCCGCTGAAGCTGGTCAGCCACAGCGGCAGGGTGCGGGCGTCGTCGCTGGTCAGGGCCACCAGGGCGAGGGTGTACTCGTTCCAGGAGGCCAGGAAGGCGAAGATCGAGGAGGCGACCAGCCCCGAGCCCAGCAGGGGGAAGGTGATGCGCAGGAACGCGCCCATGCGGGAGCAGCCGTCGAGCATGGCGGCCTCCTCCAGCTCGACGGGCACGCCGTCGACGAAGCCCTTGAGCATCCAGATGGTGAACGGGATGCTCGCGCCGAGGTACAGCAGGCTCATGCCGGCCACGGAGTTCAGCAGGCCCCAGCCGTCGAGCATCCGGTACTGGGAGATGAACAGCGCCTCCGCGGGGATCATCTGCACCACCAGCACGGCGACGATGAGCTGGGTGCGGCCGCGGAACCGGAAGCGGCTCAGCGCGAGGGAGGCGAAGAACCCGAAGACCATCGCGCCCAGCACCACGACCAGGGCGATCGCGAGGCTCATGCGCATCGCCGACCAGAACGCGGGCGAGCCGAGCACCTGCGCGAAGTGCGACCCGGTGCCCCCGACGGGGAAGAGCACGGGCACGCGCTGCTGGATCTGGCGGTCGGTGAGGAACGCCGTGTTGAGCATCCAGTAGACCGGGAAGAGCCACGCGAGGCCGAAGACGACGGCGACGGCGTTGGCCACCACCGCCAGGCCGCGGCGCCCGGGGCGGCGGCGCCCCAGCGCGGGCGGCGCGGTGCGCAGGCCGGGGGCGGACACGCCCGTGGCGGCCCCGGTGGCGGGCGGGGTGGGCGGGGTGGTGACGGTGGTCATGCCGGCTCCTTGAGCAGCAGCGCGATGTAGCGGGCGGCGATCAGCAGGGTCAGCAGCAGCAGGAGCATGGCCGCGGCCGACGCCGAGCCGTAGTCGCCGCCTGCCAGGCCCACCTGGTAGATGAAGGTGCCGAGCACGTTGGTCTGCTCGGTGATGCCGCCGTTGCTCTGCAGGACGTGGAACTGCGTGAACACCCGCAGGTCCCAGATGATCTGCAGCAGCGTCACCAGCGCCAGCACGGGGGCGATCGAGGGGGCCACCACGTGCCGGAAGGTCTGCGCCGGGCCGGCGCCGTCGAGCGCGGCGGCCTCCAGCACGGAGGTGTCGATCTGCGTGACCGCCGCGTAGACCATGAAGACCACCAGCGGCACGCTCATCCACGTCACCAGCAGCCCGGCGACCGCGAAGAAGGTCGACGGCTGCGCGAACCAGTTGAACCCGAGCATCTGGTCGAACCCGAGCGCGGCGAGGGCGTGGTCGACGACGCCGGAGCGCGAGTCGAACATCCACTGGAACACCTGCAGCGAGCTGAGCACCGGCATCGCCCAGGCCAGGAGCATCACCACCTGCACGGCGACGGCGACGGGGCGCGAGCACGCCGTCAGGAGCAGCGCGCCCGCCGTCCCCACCGCCATCGTGATGGCCGCGACCAGCAGGCAGAACCCGACCGAGCGGCCGAGCACCGCCCAGAAGGTCGGGTCGGTGAGCATCGCCTGGTAGTTGGCGAGGCCCACGAACTCCGGCGGGCGGCCGAACTGCTGCTCCAGGCCGAAGCGCTGGAAGGACATGCCCAGCTGCCGCACGAGGGGGTAGCCGAGGGCCAGCAGCACGGTCGCCGTCGCCGGCACCAGCAGGAGGAGCGCGAGCCGCCGGTCCGAGCGGCTGCTCAGGGGGACCGCCGCGCGGCGGACGGGCGGTCGTCGCCTCAGGGCGAGGGACACGGTCGGGCTCCTCTCTGCAGGTGCTGGGTGGCGGTGCGTCAGGACTGGTTGAGGACCTTCTCCATCGCGGCGTCGGCCGCCGCGGCCAGCGAGACCGGGTCCTTGCCGGCGCCCATCGCGACGTAGAAGTCGTCGACGGTCTTGGCGCCCTCGACCAGGGCCCAGTTCTTGGCGGCGGGGGTGCCGACGGAGTTCTTCACGGCCTCGGTGGTGAGGGTGGAGAGCTCGTCGGAGCCGAGGGCGGCGGCGTACTGCAGGTTGCCGGGAACCCAGCCGCCCTCGGTGGCGAAGTACTCCTGGAACTCCTTGGCGAAGATGAGCTTCATCGCGGCCTTGGCCAGGTCCTTCTTGGAGGAGCTGGCGGAGATCGCCACGTTGGACCCGCCCGCGAAGGGCTTGCCCACGCCGCCCGCGCTCACGGGCGGGAAGCCGAAGTACCCGACCTTGCCGGCCTCGACCAGGGCCGGGTCGATGGACTTCAGGTGCCAGTTGAACCCGAAGAACATCGCGGTCTCACCGGTGTTGAACGGCACGAACGGCTGGCTCGCGGTGGTGGAGTCGGTGACGGTGCCCGACGCCGAGCCGGTCTTCCACAGCTGCTGCAGCTGCGCCAGGGAGGCCTGGCCCTCGGGCGTCGACAGGCCGCCCTTCCAGGTGTCGCCCTCCTGCGAGGCGAGCAGCGCGCCGTTGGTGAACAGCCACGCGATGCAGCTCTGCCAGCTGATGCCCGGCAGGTACAGGCCCGAGAACCCCGGGGTGGCGGCGTTCGCCTGCTGCAGGGTGGTCGCGGCGGCGGTGAGCTCGTCGATGGTGGTGGGGACGGCGACGCCCGCGGCCTCGAACATGTCCTTGCGGTAGAAGAAGATCCTGCTGCCGGCGTAGAAGGGCGCCGCGTACATCCTGTCCTCGAACGAGCCCAGCTCGACCAGCGACTGCGTGAGCTGGTCACCGCCCAGGTCGGCCTCGAGGTCCGAGAGGTCCTCCAGGGCACCCACCGCGCAGAACGTGGGGGCCTGGGTGTTGCCCAGCTCGATGATGTCCGGGGTGGAGTCCGCGCTGGCCAGGGACGTCTGCAGCTTGGGGACGATGCCGTCCCACACCTGGATCTCGTAGGTCAGCGTGGAGCCGGGGTTCTGCTGCTCGAAGGTCGTCTTGAGCCACTCCATGGCGGTGTCGCTCACGGAGTCCTTCATGAACCACACGCGCAGGTCCCCGCTGGAGGCGCCGCCCCCGCCGCCCGAGGAGCTGCCCGAGCCGGAGGAGCCGCCGCACGCCGCGAGCAGCCCGGCGAGGCCGAGGGCGCCACCGGCACCGAGGACGGCGCGGCGGGACGGGTTCGGGAGGGGAGAGGCCACGGGGAGCTCCTGGGGTCGCGAAGGCGGGCGGGGCGGCGGGTGGTGCAGGGCGGTGCGGGGCGGTGCGGGGCGGTGCTGTCGAGCTGACGCCGGTGTCGGGCTCGTCGGTGCTGGTGAGGGGAGAGGAGAGCAGGTTCTGAGCGGGTGCGAAAGAACCCCCGACTTACTTCGGCCACGAACTTTCGAGCGGCCCCACGAGCTCCGCCTCGAGCGCCGGCTCGGGAGCACCGCCGGGGCCGCCGAAGGCGTCGTAGGGGTGCATCGGACGGGAGATCCGGTCGTGGGGGAGGCGCAGCAGGTCCTGGTCGACCCCGCCGGGCGTCAGGGCCAGCCGCCAGTCGGCGGCCATGGCGTAGAGCTCCGGCTCGAGGTAACCGATCTTGACCACGACGGCGTCGGCCGCCCGGGCGTCGATCCCGTTGCGGGTGAAGTCGCCCTCCAGGTGGTACGGCTTGCGCCGCTCGGTGAGCAGGAGCCGCAGCCCGCCGGTGCGCAGCACCACCTCGGTGCGGGCCACCGGGTCGTCGGTGCAGACGTGCTCCACCACCGCGTCGAGCGCCACCGGGGGCTGGTGCACGTCGTCGACCCGCGCCCCGACCTCCAGCTGCACCCGGGCCCCGACGCCCGCGGCGGCCGCGGCTCGCGCCGCTCCCGCGTCGGGGACGGACGCGTAGACGACCTCCAGCTGCCCGGAGGTGACCTCGGGGCGCTCCAGGAGGCGCGCCAGCGTCCAGGTGGCGTCACCGGTGCCCCCCGCGGTGGGGTTGTCGCCGGAGTCGGAGACGAAGAAGGGCCGGACGCCGGCGGCGGCGCTCGCCGACGCGGCGTCGAGGCACTCGTCGAGGCTGCCGGTCGGGGCGACGAACGCGAAGTCGTCGCGCACCGCCCACATCGCCCGGGCCAGCTCCTCCGCACCCGCGGTGACGGCAGCGGCGTCGTCGCCGGTGACCACCACGCACGCCGAGCTGCGGGGCAGGTCGGCCCAGGCGTAGCCGATCCAGATGCCGGCGTCGAGCACGCCGTCACGGGCCTCGACCTGCGGGACCAGGGCGTACAGGGACGCCGCCGGCTCCACGCGGGTGCTGGTCTTCTCCCCGGGCAGCAGCACCGGCACCTGGACGCGCGCCTTCAGCGGGCGCAGCGGCACCTCGCCCCGCCGCGCCGCCAGCAGCCTGTCGACGAGGTTGACCGCGGCCCGCTCCTTGGTCTCCTCGGCGTCCTCGTGGGGGGCCATGCGGTAGCAGGTCAGCAGGTCGCAGGCCCGCGCGAGCAGCGGGGAGACGTTGCCGTGCAGGTCCATCCCGGTGCTGACCAGGGTGTCGGGGCCCACCAGGGCGCGGACGGCGGCGGCGAGCTCACCCTCCGGGTCGTCGGTCCCGACCACGCTCATGGCCCCGTGGACGTCGAAGAGCACGCCGTCGAGCGGGCCGCCCTCGAGCGCGCCCCGCAGGCCGCCGAGCAGCACCTCGGTCATCTCCGCCCAGTCGGCCGCGGGCACGGGAGCGCCGGCGAAGGTGCGGTAGTGCGTCAGCCCGACCCAGTCGGCGGCCTCGCGCAGAGCCGTCCCGGGTGCCAGCCAGGGACGGGCCGCGAGGAGGTCCTCGCCGTCGCGGCGCACGAAGTCGCTGACGAGCGTCGCACCGGGGGAGTGGGTGCTCGCCTCCAGGCTCGCGCCGAGGACGGCGACGCGGGGCCTGCCGGTCGGGGTGGCCGGGGTGGTCGGGGTGGCCGAGGTGGTGCTGTCGGGCACGGGACTTCCTTCGACGGGGGCGGGTCGCGGGGGCGGCCCCGGGGGCGCTGCGCTGCGCGCCCCGAGGCCTCCCCGTCGCGGTGTGGACGTCATCCACGCACGTCCTCGCGGCGCGCCGCCACGGCCGAAGGTTGCACTTCGGTTAATTCGCTGCTGGCCGATCGCTGCCCCTTGGCGCCGGGTGCCCGACCGCGCCTAGCGTCGCGGCACGCCACACCCCGATCCGACGGAGGACCGCACCGTGCAGCTCGGCGTCAGCTCCTACAGCTATGCCTCGACCATCGCCGCCGGAGGGCTCGACCTGCTCGGCGTCGTCGACAGGGTCGCCGCCACCGGGGCGGACCACCTCGAGATCGCCCAGGCCGGTGCCGGTGGGCCCGACCTGCCCGACGACCCCGCCCTGGCCGACGCGATCGCCGCTCGCGCCGCCGCCCGCGGGCTGCCCCTCACCAGCTACGTCATCGCCGCCGACTTCCGCACGGCCCACGAGGCGGGTGACCTGGAGTCCGAGGTCCAGCGGGTGTTCGGCCACCTCGAGGCGGCCCGGCGCCTGGGGGCGCAGCGCGTCCGGCACGACGTGGTCGCGTGGGCGTGGCGCGAGACCTCCGAGGCCGAGGCCCGCGAGGTGGCCGAGCTCGTGGTGGGCCCGTGCCAGCGCGTCGCCGACCGCGCCGCCGAGCTGGGCCTGGCGACCATGGTCGAGAACCACGGCTTCTTCATGAACGACCCGGCGCGCGTCCAGGCGCTGGTGGCAGCCGTCGACAGGCCGAACTTCTCCACGCTGGTCGACGTCGGCAACTTCCTCTGCGTCGACGCCGACCCGCTGGCTGCCGTGCGCGCGAGCCTGCCGACGGCGTCGGTGGTGCACCTGAAGGACTTCCGCGTCAGGCCGCAGCTGGAGCCCCCGGGCGACCCGGCGGCCGAGGGCTGGCTCCGCACGGTGGGGGGAGCCGGCCTGCTCGGCTCGGTGGTCGGCGAGGGCGACCTGCCCCTGGCCGCCATCGTCCGCGAGGTGCGGGCCTCCGGCTTCGACGGCCCGGTGACCATCGAGTTCGAGGGCCCCGAGGACGACGACGCCGCCGTGGCCGCCGGCCTGGCGCACGCTCGCCAGCTGTGGGCGGAGGCCGCGTGATGGCCGCGCAGACCCCGTCGGGGAGCACCGGGGCGCCGCTGGGCGTCGGCGTCGTCGGTGGCGGGTCCATCGCCGAGTGGCACCTGAGCTCGTACGCGCGCAACCCCGACGCGCGCATCGTCGCTGTCGCCGACGTCGACCTGGCCCGGGCCACGGCGCGCGCCGCCGAGTACACGGCGCAGGTCGCCGCGCTGCGTCCGGGCGCGGAGCCGGTGCGCGCCTACGCCTCGCACGCCGAGCTGCTGGCCGACGCCGACGTCGAGGCCGTGTCGGTCTGCACCCGCAACGACACGCACTCGCCGATCGCCGTCGACGTCCTCGCCTCCGGCCGCAGCGCCCTGGTGGAGAAGCCGATGGCCCGCACGGTGGCCGAGGCCGAGGCGATCGTGGCCGCCGAGGCGGCGTCGACCGGCGTGGTGCAGGTCGGGTACGTGCGGCGCTGGTCGCCCAACGCGCAGGTGCTCAAGACCTTCGCCGACGCCGGCGACCTGGGCGCCGTCTACTACGCGAAGGCCACGTGCCTGCGCCAGGCCGGCAACCCCGGCGGCTGGTTCGCCGACAGGTCGATCTCCGGCGGTGGGCCGCTGATCGACGTGGGCGTCCACTTCCTCGACCTCGCCTGGTGGTTCATGGGGGCGCCGAAGGCCGTGGCGGTCAGCGGCTACACCTCCGACCGGCTCGGCAACCGCGGCAACGTCGAGTCGCTGACCCGGTGGAAGTCCGCCGACTACGACGTCTCCAAGAACTCCGTGGAGGACCTCGCGGGTGCCGTCGTGAGGTTCGAGGGCGGCGCGGTGCTGCACCTCGACGTCTCGTACTCCCTGCACGGGCGCCCGCAGGTCGGGCTGGCCCTGTTCGGGGAGCGCGGCGGGGCGGAGCTCGAGCCGGCGCTGACGCTGTTCACCGAGCAGCACGACACGATCACCGAGGTGGTGCCGCACGTCGACAGCCGCAGCTTCGACATCGTGCCGGCGTTCCAGAACGAGATCGACGGGTTCGTGCGGGCCGCCCGCGGGCTGGAGCCGTCGGTGGCGCCGGCGACGCACGGCCTGGAGATGACGAAGATCGTGACCGCGGTCTACGAGTCGGCAGCGCGAGGTGCCGAGATCACCCTCTGACCCCGACCCCCGTGATCATGGGCCTCCCGAGCACCTTCCCCCCGTGATCATGGGCTCCCCGAACACCTCGGCGCCCTCGCCGTCGTCAGCTCAGGCGATGACGGCGAGGGCGTCGATCTCCACCAGCATCTCCTCGCGCGGCAGCTCGACCATGACCGTGGTCCGCGCGGGCAGCACGCCGCTGCGCACCCGGCGGGTCACGAACGCCTCGTAGGCGTCGTTCATCGCCGCGAAGTGCGCGCGGGTCGTCAGGTAGACCCGCAGCACCACGACGTCGTCGAACGTCGCGCCGCCCGCGGCGAGCACGGCCTCGACGTTGAGGAGCGTGCGCTCGACCTGCGCGGCGACGTCACCCGGGTGCAGGTACTCCCCGGAGGCGGGGTCGACCGGGCCCTGCCCGGAGACCTGGACGACGTTCCCGGCGCGCACCCCCTGGGAGAAGGAGTGGGCGGCGGCCGGGGCGTCGGCGGTGGTGAGGGCGGTGCGCTTCGTCATGCCGACCGATCCTGCCCCCGCCGGGTGCGCCGCGAAAGTGCACCGGAGGTCCATGATCACGGTCTGAAAGTGCACCGGAGGTCCATGATCACGGGGGGAGGAGGGGGCGCAGGGAGCGGCCGGGGGTGGCCTCGGTGCGCCTCCCGCCGGTGACCAGCGGCACGCCCGCCACCCAGACGTGCGGGATCCCGCGCGGCGGCCGCCGCGGCTCCTCGAAGGTCGCGCCCTCCACGGTCTCGGGGTCGAACAGCACGAGGTCGGCCACGGCTCCGACCCGCAGGACCCCCCGCGCCCCCAGGCCGGGCCCCGCCAGGCCCAGCCGCCTCGCCGGGCGCAGCGTCATCCGCGTGACCGCCTCCTCCAGGGTGAGCAGGCCCTCGCGCACGCAGGGCCCCAGCAGGTGCGCGAACGCGCCCCACGCCCGCGGGTGCGGCTCCGCGCCCACGAGCAGCCCGTCGCTGCCGACGGCGTGGTGCGGTGACGCGATGACCTCCCGCACGTTGGCGGCGTCGCCGACGTGCTGCAGCACCGTGGTGCCGAGCCGGTCGCGGACGAGCAGGTCGAGGGCGACGTCGAACGGCGCGCGCCCCTCCCGCTGCGCCAGCTCGGCCACGGTGGAGCCCACCGCGGCCGCCAGCCACGGGTCGCCGGCCGTCCCGACCCCGCTGACCTGCACCGACGCCCAGTCGACGGGCACCCCGTGGCAGCCGTCGGCGCCGCGCACCTCGAGGTCGTGGCGCAGGCGCGCCAGCTCCTCGCCGTCGCGCGGCTGCTCGAGCCGGGCGAGCAGCGCCGCCGGGCCGCCCCCCGCGGCCCAGCTGGGCAGCAGCGCCGCGAGCGTCGTCGAGCCGGGCAGGTAGGGGTAGCTGTCGAGGGTGACGTCCTGCCCCGCGGCCACCGCGGCGTCGACCAGCGCCAGCAGCTCGCCCGCACGACCGCGGTTCACCGGGAAGTTCATGGTCGCGTGCGTCAGGTGCACCGGCGCCCCGCTGCGCCGCCCGACGTCCAGGGCCTCGGCGTACGCCTCGAGCGCCCCCGCCCCGTAGGAGCGGGTGTGTGGCGCCCAGTACCCGCCCACCGCGGCGACCTCCTCGCACAGCGCCACCAGCTCCTCGGCCGAGGCGTGCGTCCCGGGGGTGTAGGTGAGCCCGCTCGACATCCCGACCGCGCCCTGCGCCATCCCCTCGCGGACGAGCGCCCGCATCGCCGCGACCTCCGCGGGCGCGGCCGGGCGGTCCTCGGTGCCGACCACCAGCAGCCGCACCGTGCCCTGCGGCACGAGGTAGCAGGCGTTCACCGCGGTCCCGGCGTCGATCGCGCCCAGGTACCCGCCGACGTCGCTCCAGGTCACCAGCCCCGGCGGCAGCCGCCCGTTCCACCCCGCGAGCTGGACGTCGAGGACGGCGAGCGCGGCGTCGTCCACGGGCGCGTACGAGAGCCCGTCCTGCCCCAGCACCTCGGTGGTGACGCCCTGCAGCGCGCGCGAGAGGTGCG
>Ga0325403_1004369_pt1 | contig 13130 bp, 7 predicted proteins | sample PopdelMetagenome_19_FD_205665 | JGI IMG/M metagenome (GOLD analysis project Ga0325403, IMG submission 205665) | Populus deltoides microbial communities from Bellville, Georgia, United States - Xylem-PdKOR-R4 | ecosystem: Host-associated > Plants > Phyllosphere > Stem > Wood/Secondary xylem...
TCTTAAAAGACAACCGTGAACATATCACATTGGAAAAAAAAGTGATGGCTATTTGGGCCAAACCCAACCACCCATATATCTTTTTATAGTTGTTCTGTCCTGTACACATTTTTATGGATATTTAGGCTAAAACCAAAATATCACTTATCTTTTTTCTGACCCACCTTTTCTACTCACCCGCTCTCCCTCCTCCTTCATCCCATTTTTTTCTCTCACATCTTTTTTCTCTTTTTTTTCACCACCCTATCGTCCAAACAAATTGCTTTTCAGTTCTCTTGGACTAGCTTGATCCTTTTTTTTCTCTCATTTTGATCCAAGAAATTATTTGGGCTTCAATGAAAAAATCTCGGCTCCTATACATATCTTAATATTTTTTTTTAAGTTTTGATTAGTTAGAACGCGATTTTGCACTGCCCACATAAACAATATTTTTTATAATGAAATTGTATATTTTCTGCAAGTACATATTTATATATAGGGTTGGTGCCACTTTTTCTAGCCAATAATCAATAGTACAAACGCTGCATTCAATAAAAATTAGGGATCTCCTTTCTCAACCAATGGTTATTTCTAGTTAACATATCACTAATAATCACTCACCTATCCACCAATATGAAAGGCATTACAACCAAAGGTAGGCCCAAATATTTTCACCAATTAATTATTGTGCAACTCTTCATCTCTTAAGGTGAGCTGATGTGACCAAGATTTATAAATATTTTGGGTCACCAGATAAACAAAACGGGTTCTCACAACTTATAATTTTCTCATACTCCATATTTTCACTCTCATTCTTACATTCTTCCTCGTTTCTCTTCTATGTTTATTGACTAATATCGGAGAGTCCCCTGTTCCATAATGGAATTGTTTTTCAAGTATAATCAAGCCCAAACATCAAACTTATAGTAAAGCTCATGTATTGGCCTAGGATCACAGCTCAATTATCTATGTGAAGTTTTTTGTATTCTTTGAACTAATTTCTTATTGAATCTATAAAATTTATCTTATAATGGGTTTCTATCATCATTAATGAGATTCTTAACAATTTAAAAAAAAGAAGAAAAGTTCATATTCATGTTTCTGTGTCCCTTGTTTGTACATTGGTATGAGAGGGGATTTCTATATTATATCTACCAATATTTTTCTTTTAAGGTCTTAATGAAAAACATCTCTATGTTAGTTTTTAAACTAAAGTATTATACCTAATTTGAAGTTTTCCTAAACTATTTTTAAGTAAAGCATATAAAAGAGATTCAGGTTATCATATACTCCAAGCAAGGATTAAGACATTATGAATTAATAGGACAACATAACAGATGAGTTCATCTACACCATATATTGTCCAGTTAAAAGAACCACCGTAGGTATTTAATTTTTAATTGAACATCCTTTTGAATTTTGGTCTTGCTAACAAATTAGAATACACTAGATTTGTGGCCTGCAATCCATTACAGGTCGACCAATTTTTATTTTGACATGAAGAAAAATGCTAAGGAAAAATAATTTAAGATCTTAATCATTGATTCAATTGGTAATTTTAAATAATATGATTGAAAAAATACAACAAAAATAAATAAATAAATAGAAAAAAATAGCAACAAAAAATGTAAAAGAACATCACTTGAACTTATTCAAATTATCAAACAACCCTAATGTTGAAAGGCAAAATAAAAAATAAAAAACAAAAACTTAGTTAAAACGGGTTAACTCATAAATTTCGTGACCATTCACATAAGATTAAGACAATCTCATATAGAGAAACATAGAAAAAAAAGCTCGAAGACTAATTCCTAATAAATAAAATGAGGACATGATAACTCCAAAGAAAGAAAAAATGAAAAGAAAAATGTTGAAGTTCAATCTCTAGCAAAAAATATGTTGAAGGATGGTAATCAAGAAAAAAATATAATTAAAAAAATGATGAAAAAACTTGATCCAAGCCCACCAAAGTCAAGATGTAAAATCTATAACCCAGTCGTGGTACCAGAGTGATCACGTCTGAAAGCAAATTGAATAAATTCATGAAGCTCAATTATCAAACAACTTAAAGTTGAAGGATAAAAATGAAAAAAAAAACTCATTTAAAAAAGCAAAAGGAAAAATAAGGGCAAAAAATGAGCCTAGTTTCAAGGGCTTATGGCCTAGAGCCTTTAGGCCACTCTAATAAAGAGCCACACGTGTAGGTGGGCCTTTAAGCCTAAGCTTGCATGCCTGAGCTTGGTTTTATTTTTTTTCATCCACCCAGATTTTTTTTTAAAATTAAGCATGCGATAAATCACCCGCGAATGTAGATGACGTGTCATTTGCAAGTCTAGATTCTGGCCACCACTGTGATGGCTATAAAATTAAGGAAACATTTGTTTTGCCCAAAAAGTTAATTTTTAAGCCATTTCAACCCAAAAACACATCATTAACACCCTTAAAACAACTACAAACCAACTCATTAACCCAAAATACCCAAAAAATATTCAAAAACCCAAAATCAAACCTGTTAGTTTTGGTTTTCTCAGCTTAAATATGTTCTTACAAGCAATATTGAGGCTCTAAAAACCACCATCAAATGACAATTTTCTCTCTCATCGCTGGAATTCAATGACCCATGTCTCTCTCTTCTCTCTAACCATGGACTAAAAACAATAAAAATAAATTTTTGTACCAAAAGTGAGTTTTGAAAATTTAAAAGGACCTAAATTTTATAAATTGTGTTATTTTTAAATATCAAGAACCTAAGTGTATTTTGTGCGAAATTTTTGACACACCATCCATGTTTGTTGTATTTTTCTATGTGGTCCCTTTTCTTCCAATTTTACCCTTGCCTAAAAAATATAAAACAATTAGACTTTAATTTGGATCAAATCACCTAAAAGTTTTTTTAAAAAAAAAACCAAAATGAATTATTAGAAATTATACAAAAAAATCTACAGTGTTTTGTGAGCGCATTAACAATGCGATTTCATAGTAAATCATCCACATCTATTTGCATTTTATAATAATAATAATAATAATAATAAAGAGAGAGAACCTTGAATAGTATAGAAAGGTAAATCATCCACACCTATTTTTATTCTATAATAATAATAATAATAATAATAATAATAAAGATTGACAATCTTGGCCTTCCCCAGCACTATACAACATACTTAAATAAATGTATGTGCTTTGGAAGGCACTACGGCCAAAAAGTTAAAATGTGCCCATTTTTTCAAAGGCCAAGAGAGGACTAAATATCTCTTCACATTAAAAAAATTCTCCTCTCGAAGATCAAAATATCTCTCTCTAGCTCTGTTGTCCATCTTTCAGTCCATGCTATCAAATCCAAAGACGACTGATTTGGTTCCATCTTTTTTACTTTAGCTACATTGTACCGAAAGTTGTTTTTTAGGGGAAAAAAACAAGTGGAAAAATAATTGTACAAATGCCTTCATTTATCTTGGATTATATAGTGATTTGATGGTTTTTATCATTTACTTTGGATTAAAATAATCTTTTCATGTAATTTATTTTTCATTCTATGTTTGCCAAGAGACATGGGCAATGTGGTAATTTGATAAAAAATAAAAAATAAAATTTATTAACGCTTGTGTTGCACGCATCAACCACTCCGCTGCTTTTGAGCGGTGCGTACAGCCGACTCCAGTGATGAAAAACTTTTTTTTTCGTGTCATTGGATTCCTTCATCTTTCTGAAGAGACATCGAGTGTTGGTTGTTTCTTAACAGATTGTTATCGACAATATTTTTTTTTTAATTTGTTTTGATATAGTATTATGGTATTATTACAATCTCATATCCGTAAACATATTTTTAGGTTTCAAAAGTTCTTGCCTCGAATAATGCGCAGCTAAACTATTTTCTTCTTTTACATAAATATTATGGTACTCTGCTTTTTTTAGAAAGAAAAAAAAAAGGAGAGAGATGGCTAAAGCAAACACAAATTATTTTCTTATTTTTATATATAAAAAATTGAAGCCATACATGATCTTGTGAAAACCTCTAGTTTTTTCTAGATTATTTTTTTTTGGGTTATGGGTGATAAATTAATTTCGTTTTACTTTATAAAGTCTTTTAGGTTATGTTATTGGAGTTAAATATTAGAGAAAAGGTAAAAGGATTCCTAATCTCCAACTTAATAATGAATAATTAGTTGTATGTCCTCTGCAGCACGGGTTGATACAGTTTTAGTTTTGTTTTATTTTTATATAATCAATTATTTAATAATATGATTTTATTGTGATAATCTCATTTTTATGTTATCATAATCATTATAATTATATTTGTTTTCATTGTTATAATTATTTTAAACATTATATATATATCTCCATGAAAAATGCTTAAACTAAAATTTTTGTATGTTTATAGCTTTTTATTTATTTTCCAACTTGGTATCAATGTTTCTTTTTTTATTGATTAAAACAGAATTTAGAAATTTTCTATCCTAAAACTAAAACCAAAATGTAATAATTTTTTTTAAAAAAACAGATAATATCTAATTTAAATTTGTAATTACTCTTGATTTTTGAAATAATTAATATCGTATCACTTGATTTTATAGTTTTATTAATAAAAAGGGTTTAATAAAAAATAAAAATAGTTAAAATAATATATATATAAACTTCGAATAACCTCAAGAATCTTGGATTGATAAGTATAAGAGATAGCTTCCTTGGTTTTTACTTTTATATTTCACCAAAAATCACTTAATATGTATCTTAAACTAGAACTTATGATAAGGACTTTCAAATATTGGTTTAAGTAAAAATAATTTATAATAAACCCATCTTGAAAAATTGTCAATTAAAGTTTTAGTTAAAATAAATTTCTCATATTTTTTCTTTTTTTAAACTTGAAATTAATGTTTTCTTTTATCTATATCATAATATATGATAAGAGGTATCTAATCCAGTTAATTTTTTATTAGATAATAAATTATTATTAATTGAGATTTAAAAGTTTTGATATATAAGCAATTGATCATGTATTGTAATTATAAAACAGACATAGCGTCATTTGGAATTGTGATAGTGGTGATAGTTCAAAGTGTTTTTCGCTTAGAAATGTATCAAAATAATTTTTTTTTAAAAAATTATTTTTGATATCAGCATATCAAAATGATCCGAAAACATAATTTTTTTATTTAAAAAAAAAATTTAAAATGTTTGAGAACATAATTTGCACGCGTTTCTAAAAACACCTTTATAATTGCATCGTTTTTTATATTATAAAATTTAAAAAAACTTAGTTTTTCAACTTGCTCTTATCTTAAATAAAACTAAACAAAAGATATTAATGCGGATATTTTTTCAAAAAAACTCATCATTTGCTTTCTTTTCTTTTTTCTGCTCATAATAATTTGGTCCCACGATTACGTGCTCTATATTATTTTATGCTGTATGTAATTTTAAAAATTGATTTAAAATTTATAGGATCCCATTATAAAGAAAGATTTACAATCCCTTAGATCCTGAAATTTGAAGTTGCAGAATTGCCTAAAACAAGCAAAAAAGAATCATAACGCCCTGGGCCCCACAAGCTTCATTGAATTCTCATTGGTCGAGTTCGGCACTGCGTAGGCCCATTATTTTATGGAGATGGCCTCAATTATTGAATGATTGTAGAGCATTCCTACATGACATGTTGCCCATCAATTTCTTTTTTAACATTAAAATAAAAAAATCTCCACATGTTGCTAATATCTTTTGAATAAAAAAATAATTATTCGTCATCCAGTTGTTTTAACGGGTTTAAAAATAATTTAAATGACCTGTAAAATATAATATAACTTAAAATAAATATTTAAAATAAAACTTTTTATTATAAATATTAAGACGATAACATATTAGATTGATTTGGGTATACCCAATTAACTTCTAATCTGCATGCCAATATAAGAAACTATAATAATCTCATAAAAAATAAATTAAGATAAATTATAAATTTAATTTTTAATAAAATCAATATTAAGGGATGAAATTAAAAAAACTATTCATTTAAAAAAATGATAATAAAAATTACCCGGGTCAAGCAAGTTAATCTTCTAAACTTGGAATTCAGATCATAAAATTGAAATAACTCAATATTAATCAAACTCAAATAAATTATTAAACTAAATTCCCGATCATTAAACCCAATTGCCAAACTTGTCTCCTTTCCATTTTGATTTTTTTTTTCTTTTAATTTTACCATTAACTGAAAAATTAAAAGCAATTGCTTTGAATTACGATAAAATCACATTTTATAAAACTTTGAAGATGAAAATGAATTATCAGAAAAGAGAGTAAGTCCACAGTGTTACGTCTGTGTATGAACAGTACAAATCCACAGTAATTGAGCAATGCCATATTCTATAATAATAATAATAATCTATAATATTATAATGATTTCAATCCATCATTGCTTCTCTCTCCTCCTCCTGTCACAGGTTAAATAGGCGCAGCAGAGCCAGTAAATCCGACACCCAACGGAGGACCACTGTCAGAAGCAGCCCTTGAATCAAGATTCTATATTGGCAACCCGTACGCATCTCAAAAAGAACAAAAATGGTACCTTAAGCTGCAATTGATAATGGTTTGTCACGGAAAGACCCCAGCTAATCAACCAACCAACTGTATGCCGACCTTCATTTTATTTCATCATCGTGCTTCAGTTTCATTCAAAGGAGCTGAGAAACTTTGTTGTTTTCGAAAGACAAGCAGCAATCACTCCTCTTGTTCAAAGCCCACAAGGAAATCAGTCAAGTTCTCAGAATCATCATTTGCCTCATCAAGGCTAGCTAGCTCGTCGGACCCTACTCTCTAGGTTTGGCCAGCATGTTCATGGACATAAGGACGTGGAAATCAGTCAAGTTCTTAGAATCATCATTTGCCTCATGAAGGCTAGCTAGCTCATCGGACCCTCCTTTCTAGGTTTGGCCAGCATGTTCATGGACATAAGGACGTGGTTCTTGTTAGCGGCTTGAAGGGTGTAGCTGGGACGTGGCATGCAGTCTACCATGTAAGATACTAGTGGCGCGCGCACAACTTCTCAATTCCTAAAATCCTGACAAAGGGAAAATCTTCTGCTTCTAATATAGTGCAATTCTACGACTTCAAGGGACACAAGTACATAAACATGTTCTTACTGGAATGAAAGGTTAAAATCTTTTTAACTCTTGAACATCCTGTCAAATTCATGCCTTCTGTGCAAGGAGATGCATGTTAACGCTGTAATATGGGGATTCCGTTGACCTTTTTCTCCACCTCAAATGAAATATGGGCTGTAGTAAGAGAGAATTTCCATTTTAAGCAACAAAGGAATGCTGCAGGAGCAGGAGACGTGTATTATCCTAGCAGGAGCACTGGTGCTGTCAGTACTGTGTGTTAGCATGTCCGTACGTGGCTGTATCGGATGAGGCAGAGCATTCAGAAGGATACACCATCGCCTTTGATTTTCGAGCCTGGGGAGTGGTTTTATAAACACTCCAATTGCATTTAATTCCATCTTCTTCTCCATCAACCTCGCTATTGCAAGTTCAAACAGAATTAAATGATGATGGGTAAATATGAAAAGCAGCCAGCATTAAATACTCTTTTTCCTCGAGAAAAATAGATGCAGCTATCCAAAAGAACACTGAAACATGACCGAGTGAAGACGTAAACAACAGTAGACTTCTTCAAATGAACTGGATTGATGATATTAGCCCTTTCTAGTGGAAATTCTTCATCACAAATAGAAACAGAGTCAAAGAGCAGACTTCAAGGATGAAACTGTCAGCCAGAAAGCTTTGACAGGTTGCCCGTTGTATAGAACAGCCAAAACCACTGCACGTTGATAAGCTAATTAACCAGCAATATGTAAAGCATAAATACAAAACTGTAGAAAAAGCTTCCAAACATTTTAATGTGATGATATATACGTACGTTGTCCTTCTTCTCTTCTAAGAAGCTTCCATTCTTGCTCAATCTATTCTATCTTAGAACTATATATGGCTTCGATTTGACTTTAAGCTCAATATGTTGATCTAGAGAAACTTCTAGTTTGTTTCTCCCTAATTTTAACTTGCTAAAGCTCAGTAGGAGTTCTCCTTTTCAGACTGTCTCCTCAAGAATCTACAAGAGCTGCTGCAACAGAAGCTGCTGATTCGCCTCAATAAACAGAGATTGTAGCTTCACAGCTGTGAATCAGTTTTTAATAATTTTACAAAATAAAACCTCGAGTAGCTAGTTGTTCATAATAAAAACTGTACAACAGGAGAGTATCTTTCATATTCCTGTGGATCTCGAGAATCCTAATTTCCATGTTGATTCAGTTCGAGAAAGCCTTCTGCATGTGGATCTCAAGGGTTACTTAGTGGATTCCTACGTTTTCTACATCACAGAGCAATTCGCGCGCACAAACATACAAAAGCAGAGAGCTGGTCGTCACGCACGCACGTACAATTTTCACGTCTAGATCGATCAAGGTGATAAAAGCTAAAAGACAGAGCTAAAGCACAAAATTGTCAGCTTTAGGTTAGATGCTTTGCTTTATTTGATCCTCTCGCATCCGCTTTGCTAAAGGATCTCTACGAATACGAACATCGGCCCCCGTCATTATCAGCCTCTCTTGTTAACATTAAATCTAAATCTAAATTAAAATTAATTATCCGTGCAGCGCTATGGCTAAGAATAACCATTCAATTACAAAATTATCTCGAACAAGAAAACATTTGAACTACGTATCGGAGGCGGGGTGAACTTGTATGATTTTTGAAAAAGCGTGTCAAATTTTGGACTCCGAAAATGAGCATTGACTAGTGTAACTTGTATATGCTCCAAAACCATTGAATTCCCATTACTCGAAGAAATATTTTTGACGGAGTCGTTCATATATTCTTCAACGTAATCAATAAATCATGGTATGATTGAATGAATTTCTGAACTTTGAGGAGTCAAACCATTACCTAAAGTCAAAGTAGCCAAATCTACATCTGTATGAGAAACCTAACACAAGGCTTCTGAATAGAGGTCAAGTGATTTTGATAAACCAAAAGGTCTTCTAGCCTCCACTCATATTTCTAATGACCTATGCATTAGAAGTTTCAGCAACAAAGATTTGCTCCAACAAATTCCTTTTCTTTCAATTTATCAGTTGAGGCCGCAGCAACAATTCTTTCCATGCTATCATCACCTTCTGAACCTTTTAAGACATCACACAAATCTCTCATGTCTTGTTGATCAACCTTTTGTTCAGTGTTATCTTCCTAGTATATGAATCCAGGGGACTTTCACTCCTTGAAGCATCCAACTCAGTCGAATCAATTTTCGAATTCTTTTGAAGGTGCAATACCACTGGAATGTTTTGCATCATTTCAGTATTGTTCGATAGCTTCCTATTCATCAATTAGCTTATTTATTTTTTCATAAGCATTGTAAGTTGTTCACCATTATGCTTAATGAATCTCATACAAGTTTCTTAATCGATAGCCTTCACATCTAGGAGCCTAAAATTTCTCTTACCTCCTTTTATTACAAACCTTTTGGGATTGTGGCAAATTAATAAATATAGCTTAAATCTTGTCCATTTGATTTTTTATTTTATCGAATGCCACAATCATACATTCAAATCCTTGTTGCGTGGCTTGTGAGAAAAGGAACATGTTCTTGTCCTCTTTAGGCGAGGACCTGTATTTGGAAGACATTGTCAAGTTTTAAATTTTATGTTAATAAAAAAATCATCACACACCTTCATGTTATATATTTAATGTAATATCATTTCACTCGTGTTTCATTTTATTATGTCTTTTCATAATAATATACTCATATTTTTATATTAAGAATTATAAAATTCATAAACAAGATATAAACAACATAATAAAGCTTAAATCAGATTAATAAAAACCTGACCCAATGATTACTTGAATAAAAAAATTAAGGTTTTTGGATGAAAGGCCTTAAACTTTTGATTATAAAGAATCAAAAATTAAAAATATAAGAAAAAACACCACAAAAATATTTAATCTTTGATAACTCATGAAGAGTTTATGAAAAAACTAAAGTATGAACAATTTCTCACACATAAAATATTATTATAAAATCAAAGTCTCTTATTTAATTAATCTAAAATAAATTAAATAACCCTATTTATAATATATAAAAACATCTTTAAAAAATCTAAAAAAATAATTAAAAAAATACTAATCCAAATAGAAAAAAGAACCATAAACCAACTAGGAAAATAATATAAATCTTGCACAATAACTTTTAGACCTTATCGCAAGGCCTTTACAATGTCTGGTCACTATAAAATTTTAACCCTATAAAAAAAAAGACCTCTAGAATCTTCTGAAAAATTCTTAAGCCAACCAACGGTTGAATAGAAAGTTATGTTTGTTAGCATAAAATTATGTATTAGAAAAAATAAACTCGAAATTATCTCTAATATTTTTAAATAATAAGAATTATTGTTGCATAAAAAATCCTTGCAAAATAATGATTCCACATGTAATGATTTTCTTGCCTTGTAAGAATTCACATGTCATATGAAAAATATATATTTTTTAATTTTCTTATTTGTTAGTAGATTTTAATCCTGATTTCAAATATGCAGTTTTCATTTATTTGGATGAGTTAATAGGCCTACCAAATATTAATGAAAAATTTAAGATATTTAGTTTTTATTCTAATTAGAGTAATAAAATCTCATATATAGCTTCAGATATGACTTAAACAGTATATGAAGATCTAGTCTAGTAGATTTGCAACTTGTTAACCAAAACATATAGAATCAACCCGGTCAATTCCTTTTTTTAGTTTTAAACCTTGTAATAGGTTCAATTGACATCTTTAATGAATCATTTGGTGATACTTGATGATTCATATCACTTTATATTTTTCTAATTTCAAATACTATTTGACTTTTATTATCTTGTGTTCTTTAAGAAGTGATGTGAGATCCCTGTACTATTTTTATTAATAGCACTTATCTCCTGTTTTATTGTTTTCTTCAATTTAGCTTCGAAAGCTTTTTTAAATGTAATAGAATCATCACCTCTAAACAAATAGCATTATCAAGATTAATTCTTTGAGTGATATTGTATATCTCCTGTATGCCTTTTGTCTTCCTTAGAACTGAACTTTAGGATCCAGTTGTACTATCAGACTAAGGAGGTAAAGAAGGTGCAACCAGGAACTCTTCTTCATTCTTTTGTTCTTATTGCTCTTGTAAAGTCAACTGTTGTGGTTGATCTTCAATATTCTTAACTGAATTATTCAAGTTTAGTCATGATACTACTACCTTTCACAAAACAGGTTCAACATTCAACACTAAGAGCATTAATTAATAATTATTGAACATATGTAGAGAATTGCTTACCACAATAACGGATCCATTACAATGAGGTGCATCAGAAACCTTAAGAACTTATTCTAAGAGCTTAGATCCTGCGACTCAAGATACAGCAAAAAACAAAAAAAAAAACTTTCGGAATTGCACAGCTGTTTAGGGAGTCCACCGGAAAACTGAATCAGGCAATTGCACATGGACAGTTGAGCAACATCACTAATCATGTCTACTTGGATATGATACAACTGCTTCCCTCATTATAAATAATTGAAGATACCTAAGAGTATTGTCTTCCTGTGGGGAAAATGAAACATCCTTTCTTCTTCATATTATTCAAGAACAGGAGGCTTGCTAGTATTGATCGCAGCTTTTGGTTTAGCATATACAATGTCCCTATGTTTTGAGATCTTCATTTCAAAACCCTCAAACATTTGCTCTAATTCTGAAATCTCCTCTTCAATATCTTTGCTTATGGCCGCTCTGCTCCTAAAGCTACGTAATTTTTGAAGCCCTGCACCTACTTCGCTCTTAATCACATCCATTGTAGCGCAAATTCCTCTGTTTTCCTCTTTTGCAACTTTGTATTTTCTCTTTAAAGATCGACAGCTATCAAGGGACTTGAGGAGTTGCTCTGAAAGCGTCCGGTTACGCTCCTGAAGTGCTGCATTTCCTTGAGCTTCTCCTCCGCTATTACTACTTTTCTTCTGCGGGGCACGAGCTTGAAGTTTTGCCATCAATGTCTCATTTTGGGCTTTGAGGTCACTGACCAGCTCCTCCGCTTCATTCAATTCATGAACTTTTCTTGCAATCTCTGCTGCCATAATTTCCTTTTCCTTTCCCAAGCTTGAACACATCATTTCTAGGCTCTTTCGAGCCGCCATGCTTGCATTTAGCTGCTTCCTTAACCGCTCTTTCTCGTCACCTACAGATTCTTGCGGTTTCTTGTCTGCTGGAGCTTGACTCCGTCTAAGATCCGTGTTGCACCGCCTAAGCTGAGGTGCCTTCTTCTTGCCAGATTGAGATTTTTGGATTCGGAATTTAACATCATCCAGAATGGACACCATTCCAGCGAACCTTCGCATTTTACGGTCATCGTTGTCTTTTGTGCTAGCTTCGTTGTGATCCTGGATTAGTTTTAATAGTAGCTTCACATTTGTCGCAACACCTATACCGGCAGAAGAGAATTTATGTACAAATAGGAAGAACAAGTTACTTCTACCCAACAAAGAAAAATAGCTCGATGCATGCTGCTAATTGCTAATACGAAGCCTCATGCGAAACTCTCTTAATCATTTTTTTTTCATTAGTTTACCACGCTAAATACCATGTTGAATGCAAAAGCTTTAAAGCAGCAGGATATTTCTTAATTTATTTCCTTCCATTATCTATGATCTAGTGGCATGTCATGGATCTGTTTAATTCTCTTGATCAGCAGATGCAGGAAGGAAGAAAGGAAAAAAGAAAACGCAATCACCTTCTAAGCTATAATCTTCTGGCCCTTGATCAGTCGAGCTTGTTGGAAGCGGTAGCAATTCAGGAGATGAAAATGCTCGAACGCGGCTAACATTTTCCATGGCAAGAGTTTTAACAGAAACACGATTTAGTTAGGTCTAAGATATTAGATACATATATCAATCGTCAAATAGAAGAAAAGGGTGTGTTGGATATCAATTATTAATCGGTTCTTATTTTATTATGAGAGATCCAAAAAAGGGAGACTGCAATGCATTTGCACTCTCCTCTTTCTTGTTTTTTTGCCCTCCCTCTCTGTTTCTCTGTGTTTGCTCTTCTTTTGTAACACAAATTTCTTGGCTGTAAAACCATGCGTGATTGT
>Ga0325403_1004370_pt1 | contig 13129 bp, 10 predicted proteins | sample PopdelMetagenome_19_FD_205665 | JGI IMG/M metagenome (GOLD analysis project Ga0325403, IMG submission 205665) | Populus deltoides microbial communities from Bellville, Georgia, United States - Xylem-PdKOR-R4 | ecosystem: Host-associated > Plants > Phyllosphere > Stem > Wood/Secondary xylem...
ATATACTGTAATATATAAATACAAATCAATATACAACGTTTTTAGTAAGTGGACCAAAAACACATTACATCATATTACAAACAATCTTCTTATTGTTTTTTTTAACTTAGTATCAAAGCCTTCTAACTCCTGTTATTCTTCTTTCCTCAATTCGCTTCTGCATATTATCTTTCTTTTCATCTTCAAATGATTTCAACATCAACAACTCTCTACACCTCACCACCAACACTTTCAAACTCGATGGATCAAAGTATCTAGGTTGGCAATCTCAATTCCTACCATTTCTTAATAACAATAATCTTTTAGGGTTTGTGGAAGGCTTTGATCCCATCCCTTAAAAGATTAATGTTGATAATTCCCCTAATCCTTCTTAATAACCTAGTATGAGAAAGATCAAGCTCTACTTGGTATTATCTTATCCCCAATCCGTCCAAACATCACTATATCAGTGTATGATTTAAACACATTCAAACATATTTGGACTACTCTTAAAACTAAATTTTCCAACCAGTCATGAACTCGTATCTCACATCTAAAACGTCAATTGCAGACTATCACACAAGGTTCATGATCATGTTCCACATATTTAAAAGGTTTTAAGTTTATCAAAAATCAACTTGCTTTAAGTCTATCAAAAATCAACTTGCTGCAGCAGAAAAGTCCATTGATGATCAAGATTTAATTTCATTCATCACTTAAGGTCTTAACTAAAAGTTCAACTATTTTATAACTTTTTTTAATTTTGCTTCTAGAGATAAAGACTTTACATTTGAAGATTTTAGTGTTGAATCACTTAGAAGTAAAGCACTTCTAGATACTAATGTTAGGTAGTGGTGTCAAATACTACTTTTAATTTTGCTGCCAATAAGAAATCCTCATTTCCAACACATAAGAAATCATTAGTTTCTGTTGCTTGTCCAAGCAATTCTTAGCAATAGAGGTAATTATTTTTTGTTCAGTTCGGTTTTTACCTAAAAAAATCAAACCAAATTTTTAAAAAAAAAACTGAAACCAATTCAAACCGACCGGTTTCGATTATTTTAGGACAAAAACCAAAACCCAACCGGCTCATTTTCGATTCGGTTTTAGTTCGGTTTTTTTCATAGTTCGGTTTTTTTGGTTATTTTTTTCCGGTTTTCTCGGTTTAAGTGGTTTTTTGCTCACCCTTATTTAGCAAGTTCATTCCTCATGTCAATCCATTGTGTGTAAAAATTCAATTGCTATATGCTCCATATACCAAATCTGTAACAGCCCGACCCAACCTGCCATATATTATCCGCTTTGGGCCTTACAACCCTTACAGTTTTGTTTCTAGTGACGCGAGCTCACTTCTAAGCCTGACGCCCCAAAACGCGTATAACAAGTTGGCAACCAGCACTCTTAATAAGGCCAGCTACCACTCCCTCACCCCGTCGATGTGGGATATTACAATCCACCCCCCTTAAGGAGTCTGACAACCCCATCGGCACAACCGGACAGCCAGTGAGGTCAGCTCTGATACCAAAATATAATAGCCCGGCCCAACCTGCCATGTATTTTCTGTTTTGGGCCTTACCGCCCTCACGGTTTTGTTCCTAGTGATATAATAGGTTATACTATTATCATAAATTTGATTTTGCATATCAAGGGTGTCATCCTCCCTTTAAACTTGCAATAATAGTGACCAAGTCAAATGCTCAACATGAACATCAAATATGATATGCAGACAATGGAGCTAATGCTCATATAGCATTTGATGATCATAATCTCTCTTAAAAACTGCCTTTTAATAGAGAAGAAATTATTAATATAGGAAATGGTACATGTTTGTTAATTAAAAGCATTGAATCCATATCATTACAAATAGACAACATTAAGTTTTGTTTATCAAAATCCTTTAATATCCATATGCATCCATTGATCTTCTGCCATTAATAAGTTTTGTTTAGAAAATATTTGTTACTTTATACTTATTGGATCTAACTTTACTATGAAGAAGAATCATACAAATCAAACTCTATTCCATAGACATAATGAAAATGGTTTTTATCCTATTGTTGGCAACATAAGTCTCACTCACAAAATTCACAGACTAGCAACAATCATTAAAGAGACAACTTTTATTGAGTAGTAGCACTATCGACTTACAAGTCCCTCACATGCAGTTTTTCAATTCATTTTGTATTCCAATAACATTTCTCTTTCACTAACAATAAATAAATCATCCTTCTATTTGTGTTATAACCCAATTTGGACTCATTTGCTTTTAATTTAAGTTTAAAGGGATTAAAATTTGAAATTAAAATATCATGGATTGATTTCGGTTAAAGGTGTGTGACACGATTAAAAGATTGATGTCTTTTACCAAGTGCAGGAGTGTCGAAGTAATAAATAACCCGGCAAGACCGGGATCGAACCACAGGGAGGTTAATTATATAAATTATAAGCAACAATAATACAACAACAGTAACAACAACAATAACAACAACAACACCAATAATAATAATAATAATACTAGTAGTAGTAGTAATACTAAAAATAGTAATATTAATAGTAATAGTAATAGTAATAATAATAATACCAATAATACTATTAATAATGATAATAATAAAGATTAAAAAGAAGAAGAAGTTGATGAGAACTTTGAGATGGAAGATTAACGTAAGGATTAAACAATAATAACAATAAATGTCAAGGTTAGAGGATCCACTAATGGTATTTCAAACAAGTATAGTATAAACTCTTGTTATTCAATTGGAAACCACACACAAAGGAGGTTCCAATCAGATTATAAATTGTTAATATGATTACATTGGTTATCTTATTCGAATAATGCCAATACTTGTAAATGTTGTCAGACATTCATGATTATAACTTATGTTAACAACAAATCAAGTTCCTTTCATAGCTCAGATGTCAGTTATACCATACAGTATGGGCTATGAAAGTGCCAAGTATTTGTTGTACCAAGTGTTATACAACATAAATCTAGATTAATCATTTAACAAGCAAAGTATTAAAAGTGAACAAGATAACAAATATAAAGCATGTTAGTATCCAACATTAAGGTCCATGTTAAATTTATATTATACTTATTCTTACACCATCAGTGTACCCTTTTTACCTTGACATAATTAACCTAGCTAGACATAATGAAAGAGAGAAACATAAATAAACAAGGAAAGGAAATGAAAAGCATAAACAAAAGATTAATACAAGCAAAACTTAAGCATTACAAAATATAAAGAAAGAGCAAGAGCATGATCTTGATCTGAACACCAAGATGCCTAAATACATGGCAAATGCCTCCTTTTATAGGCCAAAATTCAGAACTATTGATTCGTTGACTAATTGATGAATGGGTGGCCACATCTTGACTTGGTGACAATTCTTATCTTCTTGTCTGCCAAAAACATCATTGATAACGTCATAATTTGAACAGACTTCAATCATGAAAGTTCTAGGAAATTGTCTCATATTTCTAGGGTAAAAATTTAAGATCATTTGGACTTCTAGAACTCAAGATATGGGCTGAACACCGAACAGTGTCTGGGCTGCAGGACAGATTCAGACTTCTTCGTTGTTGCTATAATTTGGACTTGAAAACGGCCTTGTTAAATCTTGGGCTCCCCATTAAAGTTGTAGGCCTATGTCTTACCTTTCCATCCATATACAGTAGACCTAAATCCGAGATCTACAGCTCCAGATATGACTCGATTACCGAACAATGTTCCAGTTTGGACTGCACCAACATCTCTTTTCTAAGTTTGACCATCAATTTGTCCTTTCAATTTCAGTATTTCAACTCATCAATCAATTCTTTCATTTATGTGATAGGCCTACATTTAAGATGAAAATTTACCATAAATTAAAGGTATCTTATATTATTAGATATATTATTATAAAACATGCTTTAGTTAAGGAGTTATTGATACTTCAAGTGCAAAATGATGATATAAAACCTTGATAAAAATGCACTTTTAAGTACTAATCAGTGTGATTTGTCAATTTGTGTAAAAACTAGGGACTATAATTTGTTTTTGTCATTCTCTCCTAATCTTCGGTTTAAAAAAATCATCAAGATAATGATAGTTCTCCATTTTTAAATTTCATTTTAAATTCTAATCAAATTTAAATTTCAAAAAGAGAATGAGTTTGATTGAGACTTTGTTTTTCATATGATATAGGACTCTTGTATTATGAATAAAAATCCTAGTGTATACATTAAAAGGGGGGTCATTATAAAAAAAAAAAAACCTAAATGAACCAATTATGTCATCGTCCCCTTATCTTTAGAGTCTAGCGATACGTATTTTTTACCCTTTGTTGCCAAAAGGGACACCCTTTCTTCTCATCATATTAACAAAATCATAGCTGTTATCCAACAAAAATACCACTAAGGTTGCCCAATCACTCACCACAGGCGCAACCATCACCGGCAGTCGCGGTTTCTTAACCACTGTGAGCATGCACCAGTCATAACAACAGTGTCATCTTCAACTTCAATAACCGTGAGCAAGCTTAAGCCAGTAGCAATAGAGGGGTTCCTCCATTTCGGTCATAGTTCACACCTTTTTTCTTTTTCACTGAAAGCACCAACCGCATACACCAGCTACACCCCTGCATTTCTAGCAGCAACCTTCTTTTTCTATGTAGCAATTGCAGTCAGGCCCCCTTAGCACTAGCAACAATGGTGAGTCCCTCTTAGACCATGACCAACAACTTCATTCCCTTTTCATGACAACAATGAGCAACATAAACTAGTAGAGAAAGAAAGAAAGGACAAAAGGACATAGAGAGCCAAAGAGGGAAAGAGAGAGAATAGAGATAAAAAAAAACCAGAGAGAAAGAAGAAACATGGAAGAACAAAAGAAAGGTTGAGACAGTTGCCCAACCACCAGTCTCCGGCGTCACCCGATCGTCTCCCTTAACTTTTATTTCAGCAACAGCCATGTCAGGTAAGTCTTTCTTTTTCCCTCATTTGTTAATTTAATTACTTTATTACTGTTGCATGGCTAGCTTGGTCACTAGTTTGGGCTAGTGATCTAGCCAAGCCGACTAGATCAAGCTCAGCCTGTACAGCTGGGATAGATCCAGCCCATAAAAAAAAGAAAAACAGGAACTGTTGAGCCGGGCTGGACTTGGGCCTCAGGCTTAACCGACCCAATTTTCTTTGGTCTAAGAGTGTGTTGGTAAAACACACCCTTATGCCCTTTCCCTTTAATCTCACTTTTTTTTTATCTAGTCAAACAGGCCCTTTTAGATATTATAAAACTCTAAAAAAACTCAGGGATTTCTTATTTATTTATTTATGGGTCTCTCGCACCTTTTTTTCATTGACTTTACTATGTATTTAGGTTGTAGACTCTTATTCTGAAATGTGAATCTAATACGCGATATATATCCATCCTTTTCTTTTTCTCACAAAACAAATTAATAAAAAGATATGTTTTGCTATCAATCTAAATTTTACTGATTTATTCACTGGCGTCAGAGTCAAGAATACCATTTTTTTATTACGTAATATTTACCAATGCTAGGGTTGGAAGTATTCGTAGTTGAATATTCACTGGCACCAGAGTCAAGAATATTATAAGCAAACCATAAAAAACAGAATAAAACAACTCTTAGCAATTTTAGAAAAAACCGGTAGTGCAGTCTACTTAAGGTAGGACGTTTTAGGGGTGATAATATCTTTCTTTTTACATAACTAGTCTCACACCATAGAATCTGTATTGACCAGTTAGGGTTCCTAGTCACCATAATACTAGGTGGTGACTCTTTAAACCAGACCTTTTTTTTCATATAAGAACAAGATGCTAAATATATGTTATTTTTCCCTAGAAATTTTAAAGGTCGCTGCGATGTCGGGTGCGATATTTTGTATGCCCTTTTGGAAAAGCAAGCAAATGCCTTTTCCATATTCCACTTTGCAACTTGTTAATCCATTGGTTCTCATACGTTATGATGTTTAGAAATCACCCATATAATTTATTAGTGGTTTTTGTTGTTATTTTTTGTTTGTAGATGATTTTTTAAGGTTTTTCTGGGTTTATCCCTTGCATCATAGCGCAGGAGCATTTGTCACTTTTCTTAAATTTAAATCCCATGCTGAAAATTTATTCTCTTGCTCGGTTAAAAAGTTTCATACTGATAATGGAAAAGAATACTTATCTAAATAATTTACTAAGTTTTTATCAAAGTTAAGAACATATCATAGGTTAACATCTTCGCATACCTATGAGAAAAATAGAATAGCTTAGAGGAAACATCATCACATTTAAGAACTTGGTTTAACATTATTAGCACAATCACATCTTAAGTGAAAAATTTAGGTTGATTCTTTTTAAATATCAATATACTTAATTAATAGGTTACTTACTAAAATCCTACAACATTGCAGCCCTTTTGAAGTTTTAAATGGTAAAGCTCATAGTTACTCTGAACTAGGGATCTTTGTGTTGCTATCCAATTTTTGACCCATATTTTGATAAATTTTCAAATAAAAAATAAATAAAAATAATAATAATAAGGGTTTAAATGTGGCGATACCATAGAGTATCAGGGTTAAGGAAGCAATATGTCAAGGAGATAATTACTGAATCACATATAATTACTGCAATATAAAATACCATAGATATATGATTTGATTCGTGCTAGTTATGGGAAATAATCACTGTAATATAAAATACCATATATATAGGATTTGTTGGTACTGGTTATAGAAGACAATCTCTACAATAATTATTGCAATATTTCCTTAAATAACACGTGTAGAGATTTTCTATATAAGTGAACCTCCAGCCATATGCACAAAGGGAGTAGAAAATTTTGAGGGGGCAATTTTGCACATTTAGAAAGCAATACAAACAAAACCCTAACCCTAAACCCATCTTTTTCAAGCAAATCGGCCACCCTCCCCACCTTAGAAAAAGAAAGAACACAAACCAGCCGGCCACTCCCCCCTCACCAGCCACCATACCCCTTTCCTTACCAGCCACAGACGTCGTCCCTCCATGTTCTAAACAGGCCATCCTCATTTTCTCCTCCTCTAGCTGTATCTCCGAACACCAGCCTGAGCACCAGCTTCGTCCCTGCATCAGGTAAGCTCTCCTCGTCTCTATGCATGCATAAATTTAATTCACTGTTACTGTGCATGTGAATTTTAATTCACCAGTGACTGTTCATACGGGTCTCTTGCTGGCAAAACCGGTTACTGGTTTGAGCCAGTAACCGAGTTGAGCTTGGAAATAAAGTCCAGCCCATATGGCTAGGCTAGATGTTTTTTTTTTAAGGATAAAAAAAAATTTATGTTTGACTTTGAGGGGCCATCCTTGATTTTTTGGACTGTTCAGTTTTCTTGCAAATTTTGAGAATATATATGCATGCTTTGTTGTCTTTAATTGCGATTAATTGTGATACTTGTGTTTTTGACAAAAAAATATAAAAATATTTTTGTTTGTTGCATACGACCAATACCCTAACATGTTTTGAATGTTTTTATATATATAAAAAAAATATTGGAAGTTTTGAAAATATGTTTTCGCATGGATTTCTTAAACACAACAAAAATTATTTTCTTGCATTTCTGAATTTTACAACATGTTTGTAAAACTCCAAAGGGTATTGGCCAATATTCTAAAAAATACAAAAATTTTATTTTGGGGGAATTCATCTATTATTCACTGTTAATGTTTGGATAAAGAAATCCCAAAGGGATGAATATCCAAAATATTATTAGGAATAACTTGTTATTATTCACCGTTAATGTTAGGATAAAGAAATCTCAAAGGGATGAATATCCAAAATATTATTGGAAATAACTTGTTATTATTCACTGTTAATATTTGGATAAAGAAAACCGTAAGTGGTAAATATCCAAAATAATTTTCTAGAGATAATAAGTCATCACACATCCTTGAAAGAAGCCTTGATTATAATCGAGAATATTTTAATTTTTTACTCCACGGTTTACGAGTCGTGAAAGTGTAAAAAAACATTAAGACAAAAATAGGCTTTTAAAGCGCCCTAGATTTCTAAATTTTTGTCTCTCGCCCTTGCGATTTACAAGTCACAAACTCTTGAAATACTAAGAGAAAAATGAGCTTTTAAAGCACATGGAATCTCCTTGGATTTCTATCTTAAAAATTTAGTTTGAATCAAACCTAGAAAAACTGATGGGATTAGAAAACACCAACACCATAACAATTATAAAGCAAATTAAACACCAAGCAGCTTACCTTAAGTAGGGCGTACTAGGGGTATTAATACCTTCCCTTTATGCAACCAGTCTCTTGCTTTAGAATCTCTGAAAGACCATTCAGGGTTCCTAGTGACCATAATATTAGGTGGCGACTCCCTTATTCAATAAAACAAAAGACCCTGAAACCAATCGAGGATCGTCGCGCTCCGTCACAAGGGTGCGACACTGTGGTTGCTCATGTTATCCTTTATTAAGACCTTATCAAACTCATAAACTTGCATACCATAGTAGATGTTGTGTTTATTTGGGTTATTCTAATAATTAAAAAGGTTATCGCTATTTAGATTTGGAGTCTAATAGAGTTTATATCTCTAAAAGTGTACTATTTGATGAAACAACATTTCCACTAAAAGATAAAGATTAAGATTCCTTCGGTTCAAGCACAACTCTATCACCTGATAACTTTAGAAATTTGGTAAATACAATATTATCTAGTAATTTGTTGATTAATGTTTTTAATATAGAGACCAACACAACCTCTACTTCTTTCCAACTTCAAACCCTACAAGTAACATTTTAGATTTTTTTTTTTTTATCTACTAAACTTCATGTATCTCCCATACATATACCCTTTACCTTAATAAACCAATTTGTTATTGACTCTCTCACACACGAAGTTTTTTCCTTAGACATCCAGCAAAACATTCAAATATATTAACCATCAAATAGTCCAAATCCTCCATCTACATCTCATATAATCATAAGGTCAAGAATGGTCATTCCAAACTAAAATAGTTTCAAAACTATAAGGTTTTATAATCCACTCTTCATCCATTAAAATTATTCTATAGTGTTTTTAATGAGTAGGAATTTACTCTCTACAGTAAACCAATTTCAAATCCAAATTAAAGAGCGACAATAAGCAAAGCATTTGATGTATTGATAGCTAATAGAACTTAGTGTAATAGCCCGATCCAACCTGTCGTATATTTTCTGCTTTGGGCCTTACCGCCATCACGGTTTTGTTCCTAGTGATGCGAGCCCACTTATGAGCTTGACGCCCTAAAACGCGTACAACAGGTCAGCGACCAACACTACTCATAAAGCCCTGGCTTTGGACACTCACTTCCGATGTGGGATATTACAATTCCATTACCTTAAAACGAGTCGTCCTCGGCTCTGATACTAAATGTAATAGCCCGACCCAACCTGCCGTATATTGTCCATTTTAGGCCTTACCGCCCTCACGGTTTTTTTCCTGGTGACGTGAGCCCACTTCTGAGTCTAACGCCCCAGAACGTATACAACAGGTCAGCGGTCACCACTACTCATAAAATCTCAGCTCTGGACATTCGCCTTCGATGTGGGATATCACACTTAGACTACTTGTTCTCACTAATCTCAATATCATATTGTCAAAAATAAATGGGTTTATAAGATCAAAAGAAAACTTGGTGGCAGAATTGATAGGTATAAGACAAGATTAGTGGCTAAAATCTTTGATTAGTGGAATGGCATTCAATGCCATGAAATTTTTTCCCCAATTATCAAGTTTTCCACCATTCGTTCGTTTGGTTCTCTTGTTGGTTGTCACTTTTAATTACCTTATTAAATAAGTGTTGTCTCTAATGCATTTTTGCATCGTTTTAGGATCAACCATAGGGATTTATTGATAACTCTAAACCATATTTCATTTGCGGGTTGTATAAATCACTGTATAAACTTAAATAGGCCACCTGAGCTTGGTTTATAAGACTCTGTTAGCATCCGATTGACATTGCTTTTATATAGTATGAATTCGATTATAGCATGTTCATTTACAAACATATAACTTTAAGTTATTTATCCTAACCTACGTAGATGACATTATTGTCACTGGTTCTAGCTATTTAGAAATTAAAAGTTTTACACTGGTTTGCAATCTTGCTTTCATGTTTGACATCTTAGTAACCTCTCTTACTTTCTAATAATCAAAACTACTTGTAATCAATAAGGCTTACATCTCAGGCAGACAAAATATATTTCCAATCTGCTTGAGAAAACTCATATTGTTGGTGTTCAACCTCTTGCATCGCCTGCTGTTTTAAGTGCAAAACTTTATGCTCATGATGATGAACTATGTCATAACCTATTTTTGGGTTATTCCCCAATTCACATTTTCACCTCTCTTTTAAAAAAAATATAATACAAAAAAATCAAAAAAATATTATCAAAAAAATATAACAGTGAAAAGTGGATGCCAGAACGCTCAGAAAATAGTCAAAATTTGGTTGAGGAGGTTTAAAAATACAAAAATTAAAGTTTGGAAGTATTTTATTGACTGATGATAGCCCTATTAACAAAGAAAATTCAATTTGAGAAAGAAAAGTCTAAAATTAGATATTGGTGGACTCAATTAAATTATATTGCAGGTTTAATTGAATTTATGGAAGGTTTGATTGTAAGAAAAATTGATTTTGCAATTAATTTGGGCTTTAATTAGAAGAAATTAAAGTTCTGGGGTCAAATTATAATTTTTGAGAGTTAATTTGGTCAAATCAGGGGCTTAATTGCATACATATTGAAGTCTGATGGCCAATTAGGGACTTAATTGAAGAAATCCGAGACCAAGGACCAAAATGCAAAACGTGAGCAAATTGAAGGACTGACTTAGCGCCAGTTTTCATTTAAATGAAACGGCACGTTTTAAGAAAAACGATGTCGTTTCATGCCTTTTTTTTAAAAAAAAAGAAGAGACGAAACGGTGCCGTTTTAAGGCGGCATTGTTTCTTCTTCTTCTTCCCCTGGACGTGCAGCAGGGGAAGAGAAGCTTTTTTGTTTTCTTCCCCTTGTCTCTTCTTCCACGTGCTTTAGAGCCAAAGTCAGACGCCACCCATCTCATGATGAGATGCCCGAGCAACCGTGCTCCATAAGCAACGCCTCCATTGGCCACCACGGCCGGCGCCATTGCAGAGGAGGCGACGTACGCACCATGCACGGGCGATGATGGGACGGGGCAAGGTCGACTCCGCTCCCCCTGCCCCTATAAATAGTGACCCGAAAGGAAGAAGAAGAGAGGGAGAATAGCAGCAAACGGGGAGAGAAACCGAAAGAGAGAGAAACCGACCGAGAGAGAGAGAGAGAGAGAGGAACAACCGAAACAGAGAAACCAAAAAACCGGGGATATCGACAAGGAAACCGAGAGATACAGTTGGGAAGAAGGAAGAAAAAGGATAAAAAGGAAAAACCGGTAGGGAAGGAAACGCCGACTGGTGTCTCTGCACAGTGGAGAAGAAGCGCCGCTGCTGTCACTAGGTCTCACCGTTATCGCCACCGCAGCGCCCCCGAGAACAGCCACCGTCATCGCCAGCTCAACCGCCCAAGATCACTGCCTCAGGTAATCTTCTTCTCCCCCTAGCCACCGGCCCTAATTCATCTTCTTGCTTGCAGAACGTGCACTGTGCACGTTCTGCATGCAAGAAGAAAATAATTAGTCGGTTACTGTGCATACGCACAGTGACCAGCTACATGGGTTTCTTCCCTTCTCCAGTGGGCTGGAACATCAGCCCAGCCCGCGCGGCTGGGCTGAATCCAGCCCCTTTTTGCTCCGGGCTGGAACATCAGCCCAGCCCGCACGGCTGGGCTGAGTCCAGCCCCTTTTTGTTTCGGGCTGGAACATCAGCCCAGCCCACGCGGCTGAGCTGAGTCCAACCCTCTTAACTAAAGGCTGGAACATCAGCCCAGCCCACGCGGCTGGGCTGAGTCCAACCTTGTAGTTGGGCCAATACAGCCCAGTCCATTTCATTTTTTTTCTCCTTTTTTTGTGTTTTTTTTATATATTTTTGAAAATTGTGATTTTCCTATGGATTTTTCTATGTCATTTTAACTAATATTGGTCTGTATTTTTATATCGTAAAAATACAAATCCGGTATTAAAAATACCTGTTTTTTTTTTCAAAAAAAGAAAACTTTTGTTTTCATGTATACGGCCAAGTCTCTCAAAGCTAAAAAAATCATATCGTATTTTTATACAACAAAGAAAATTTTTTTTAAAAAAATATTATTTTAGCATGCATTTTGGCTTTAATAACCAGTTTATTAAAGTCACGAGAACTTTGGCCAATATTTCAAAAAAATCAAAAAAAATATTTTGTTTTGTTTTAATGTCTGGGATTACGAATTTATACGTAAAACATAATCCTGATATTAAAAAGGTAGTTCTTTTATAGACATTAGACCGGTTAAGTTTCGCCTCATAAGATAAGAACCTCCTTACTGAGGAGGGTTTTTCTTGAACCATAGACGGACCAACATGATAAGACTTTAGATGTTTTTTATCAGACAATAAAACAATGCAGCTTACCTTAGGTAGGGTGTATTTGGGGTGCTAATACTTTCTCTTTACGCAATCAGTCTCCGTACTCAATCTCTGGGACCAGTTAGAGTTCATAGTGATCAAAATACTAGGTGGCGACTCCCATTCCATTTTTCACTGCTAAGAGACAACGAATTTCTTGTCTCCCCACATTTACCAGATATATATCCATTACATTGAGGGTGAACGATCGTCGCGACGCCGTACACGTGTGACAAACTATTATCTGACCCTGCTGAGTACAGGCAGGTTATTGTGTACTTTAGTATTGTACTCTCACTGGACCTAACATTAGTTATGGAATCAATTAATTATGTCGATTTATGCATAATCCAAGAGAGCCTCGTTGGGGTGGGGTGCTGTAAAATTAGTTCTTTATTAATTAAAAAGGTTATGTTAATTATGGCAGGCATTATACACTTTCCTCAATTGCTTTAAATGTCTCTTATAATTCTAATCGGGCTATCAATCTAGACAATCACAAATCTACCAATGGTGTTTTTATTGGCTAAAATCTTATATCTTAGAGTGCAAAAAATAGCATGTTATGTCTAGATCTAGCATGAAGGTAAAATATTGATTTATAGCCTTGC
>Ga0325403_1004374_pt1 | contig 13122 bp, 4 predicted proteins | sample PopdelMetagenome_19_FD_205665 | JGI IMG/M metagenome (GOLD analysis project Ga0325403, IMG submission 205665) | Populus deltoides microbial communities from Bellville, Georgia, United States - Xylem-PdKOR-R4 | ecosystem: Host-associated > Plants > Phyllosphere > Stem > Wood/Secondary xylem...
TTTTTTTTTTTTTTTTTTTTTTTTTTTTTTTTTTTTTTTTTTTTTTTTTTTTTTTTTTTTTTTTTTTTTTTTTTTTCGCCCCCCCCCCCCCCCCCCCCCCCCCATGTTCCCTGTTTTGATTAACCCTTGTGGTGTACTTCAGTTTAGATTAGCGGGCTAGCCAATTACCATGATGGCTGGGTTGTGTATATCGAATGCAAAATTTTCTATTAAGTGTAGATATATCACGGGTCAGCATTTTTCTCAGATTATTGATCTCAGACATGGCAATTTTGTTAGATTATTAGGATTTCGACGCAGTTGAGATTGGACATATAAATTAATAGTTAAGGCACGGTATAGGCATGATGGGATGGTGTAAATTAATATTAGATTGCTTGTTTAATGCATGGTGATGATTAAGGGACAGTGCCTTTACAAATGAGAAGTGCGATGCACAAATTGGAGGATCAGGTTCTTTGATCAATGGATCAAATCAAAGAACAATTTCATTTTCTTTTATTAGTTAATTATTTTTATTGTATATTAGTTGGCTTAATCTTTTGTTTTTTCTTGTAATGATATTTACTTGAATTTGCATCTTTACGGAAAACAGACATTGCATGCTTTTCCCTATGCATTGGTGAAATATGCAATCTTAACCCATTTTATTTTATTTGTTATTTGTGTGGCAGGAGCTGATGCATCACATAGGCCTCTATATGGCCCAGGGAAGGGGAGCTAAGGTAGTATCAGAGGTTTCTTTTGGTGCATTGCCATAGCCATTATTTTAGCCCAGCTATGCTTTACATGTTCGTTGGATAGGGGTAGCCGAAAGAACAGTATGTATCTAGAAAAAGGTTTTTTATATTTGGGCTGCCACTCAATAATTATGGCATAGGTATTGAAATTAGTTGAATAGATGTTAGAGAATAATATAAATCATATCTTGTAATTTCATTTAATAGCTTATGCTTCAACATGGTATTAGAGCCTTGATGATCAAGCGGTCACGAGTTCGAATCTCACAATCCTTATTTATTTGATAAAAATTAAGCACAAGGTAATGTAGACCTGTGCAAGTTTCAAGTTCAAAGGGTTTTCACTTGAGGAGGTGTGTTAGAGAATAATATAAATTATATCTTGTAACCTCACTTAACAGCTTATACTTCAATTATAGAAAACAAGATTGTCACATGCCCGTGTTTCTTGATTATGTTTTGCTTGGTAAATTTCTGTGCAATTCTGGATGACAATGTATCAGCAGGAATGTTCTTGGCCAGTGATTTCGAAGTTGGTTCTGTTTCAATTTCAATTGTTTATCAACGAAAAAAGTGTCCTTTCCATGTTTTGATTCATGAATTATATAGTATTGAAGGGGATATAAACTGTAATTTGTAGGCTCCGCATCCCTTTTCAGGAGATCAGCAAACCAAATTTGAATTACAAGGCACTTGACAATTCAGTAGATTAAATTTGAGACTTCCATCTTGAACATCTCGTGTTGAAGTTTTGGAATTGGTGGGTGGAGATTCAGGGGAAGGGAGAGTTACTTACCCCTGCAGTTGAGCCTGAGATGCAGTGAGCCTTCCCGTAATTACATTCAATTCATGCTGCAGTTCTATAGAATTGCATTTTCAGGACTGAATTTACCAGAATTTTCAGCACGGCAGTTAATTTCCTCTGGAAGGTCAGAACCAGGCCAGCACGTTCCCCATCAGAATTGTTCAAAAGGATGTTTCTCATTCCAAGTGTTAAGGATACTTCCAAACTACGTGTTCTTTCTGAGGTTCAAGAGAAGGAAAAGAAAAGAATAATATATCATGTTCTTTCTGGCGCATGAATAATGGTTTTGATTGCAATAAATGGAAGATCAAATTCAAATCAATTCGTCAATTTCAAGTTCACATTTTGTCTGTAGTCTCACTACAAGCAATTTTCTTCCTTTTTTGGAGAAGGATGTGGCTTGGTTACAGACATTTAGGACAGCATATAACAGGAAAGCAAAACTTTCAAGAAAAGATTTCTTGTTGATTTTATAAGGTTAAAATGCAAACCCACTAACAGGTTAAGTGAAGTCAAATTGTTGAAGTATTCTTCTCGTTCTGATACTTTTGATTGATCAATAGTAAGCACCCGTAGTACATAGAAACCATACCTTGATAAAAAGTAGAACAGAGAAGGAAGCTTAGGCTTCTGAAACAACAAAAACAACAAATGGATTGGATAGAACTCAGCCAACCGATTCAAATAGCACTAATTTACACGTTAGGTCCTGATCTTAGATGTCTCCTATTCATTGCAGGGTGCATGCGAGAAAAGATTGAATTCTTTTGCTTTTTGGGTTTTATGCCAAAGATGAACGACCGCAAAGGAACTCGAGATCGAGTTTCTGAGTGTGGAAGCTGGATATTTTGACGGTGCTTTGATCCGGAAAGCTTAAATTCCTCGTTCAATTTTTCCAGTGTTCTTTCAACTTCGAGTTGGAGTGTTGTTATGTGATCTAAGCCTGCCTGCAATTCATCTGCAACCTTGTTATTCTCTTGTTTCATGTTCAAAATCTCTCCTTGGAACTTAGCAGCTTGATAGCTTGTAAACCTGAACTCATCATCTTCAGCACTCTCCTTCAATACAGCTGTTATTTCACCTTGAATGTCGCACAAAGATGCAAATCTGCTCTTCACTTCATCTTTCAGTTGCATGCTTTTCTCTAACCAGACTGTCAGTTCAGTATGTATCTCTCTAAGGTACTTGTATAGTGGCCGCGCATCTGATTTCAAAGAATATTTTGCATTACTGCTCCCATCTTGAATCTTTTGCTTTTCCTCTAGTTTGAACAACTCAGACTGTAGATCTTGAACTTCAGTTTCAAATTTCTGTATTTGTTGGAATGTAGTGCTGAACCTTAACCAGAAATTCAAGTTCTCTTCTAGAACTTCATCAATGTTCATCCGGAATCGATCTTCAATTTCTGAGGTAGTTTCTGGTTGGTCCATTAGAATCACATTGATGTCTCCTGTTACTTCTTGTTCTGTCACCATTGATTCTACAGGTTTGCTATCTTCACCCAAACCTGCTTGAAGAAGGATCAGCTTCTGGCGTAGAAATTGAATCTGTTCATCTTTCTTTGCATTAGCACTCTTCAACTCTCTTACCTGCACTGTTGCATCAAAGAGGCTATCTCCATTCTTCTTTTCTGCTTCAGTAAGCTGCTTCTTTAATTCCTTGTAATTCCGAAGAATTGTAGTATACTCTGTCAGCAGTACCTTTTCTCTATTCTCCATACCATTCATGAATAACTGCTTCCAGTCTGGCTCATCAACTAGCATTGTTTCCTGTTCCCATATTTCAACATTGAGATCATCCATCGGTGAAGGTGAGTCTTTCTTAGCAGTTTTTTCTTCAATTTCCAGACCACCAAGTTCCTCCAGAGAATTGTTGAGGTCAATAGTTTTCTTGGGTTGACTTGAATTTTGCCCGTGCTCTTTTATCTCTTCATCTTCTCTTTTAATCCCTGTAGTCTTTATAGAACTATCAGCATCATTCATTTTATCTTCTTGTTCCTTTAACTCGGCAAAGAAACTGGATTCCGCAGGATATTCCTTTACTTTCTCTGAAGAATATGAAACCTTGAGCTCGTGACTTGGCTTCAGATTTTGTTGTACCCCAAGACTCTCATCAGGTTTTAGTGCATCTTCTGATCCCTTGAAATCTTCATGGGATTTACCAACCTTGAGCTCGAGCATCTCTTTTGTCTTCACATTCTGATGTTTCTCAAGCCTATCATCAGGATTGAGTGCAGCTTCTTGTGATTCAACTTTTACCAGTGATCTGTCCCCTGTTTCAGGTTTGACCTCGAATTCCTCATCTGATTTTACAGACAGCAATTTTTCAGAGAGGTGGTCAATATTAGAACGAGCTTCAGTAAAATGTGCCTGAAGGTTGTTATTCTGGTGCCTAACACTCTGGTTTAGATCCTGGAGTCCATACAATTTCTCCTCCATTTCCCTAAACTGTCCCCTCAAATCATTTTTGCCATTGAGTAATATTTCCTTGTCTTCTTCTAAAGTTTGAATTTCTGCTTGCAGTTCATTTGTCTCCAACCTTAACCTCTGTATAAGAGCTGTCTGTGATGAAACTGAAGCTTCTAAGCTAATGATGTTGTTTACAAGTTTATCGATCTTCTCAGCAAGTTCTCCCATGGTGACACATGCACTAGATCCAACCTCGAAGTTTTCCTTAATCTTCTCACGCAACAACTCCATATCCTGTCTCTCTTCTGTATCACTGCTCACTCCTTGATATATACTTTCCAATCCTTCTACTGCTTTTAAAGGTTCATCTTTGGCTTCAGGATTTTCTGGATTGTTCTCACCATGCAAAAACTCATCCTTGAGAGACTTCAACTTCCCCTGGGCATTGTTGATTCTTTCCCGCTCTTCTACTGCTTCTTCTGCAGATCTCTCTTGTCTCTCCTGCAACAGAGCCAATGTCTCTTGGCATGATTTCAGGGCTGCCGATGCGATCAATTTCCGAGCTTCGTTGTCTTCAATGACCATGCCTGCACCAAATTCATCTTGCAGATTACAAACCTTCTCCTGCATTTCCCTGATCTGAAGCTCAATTTCCCAATACTTGGCAAGTCTGCTGTCATAAGAACTCTTCACAAACTCCTTTTCAGTTTGTAGAGCCAGGATTGTTTTCTGAATTTTGTCAAGCTCTTGGAGTCCCTCGGATTTGCTCAAACCAGACTTGGCAACTGTTGCATTCCTTGCTCCTTTCATTGACTTCTTTGATTGCAGCTTCTTTGAAGCTGATGTGATGATACCCTTTATATCTTTAGGAATCTTTGGGACCTTTGGAATATTTGCTTTTGAGATTTCTGGAAGCTTCTTTGCAAATTTAGATGGGGTCTCAACTCCATCTTCTTCCATTGCAAACTGGACTTGTTCTGGGAAAACATAAGCAATGGTATTGTTGGCATTTTGTAGCTCTGTTGATATGTGGTCATACCGTTCAGCTAATGCCCGATAAGCTCGGTAAGAGTCTTCAACGAAGTGTATCAGCTCTGGTCTCTTTTTGTAGTACATTTCAGCCCTCTTGGCAAAAGAGTCTCCATCTTCTTCAATAAGCTGGAGCACGTTCTGAACCTTATCTTCCATATCTGCAATTGAAGATTTGTGTTGTTAAGGCATGTTATACACATTGCGTTTATGCACGTTACGATCAACTGATTCATATATAGATGAAGGCGTTTGACAAATTTATAAAGCAATGAGATGGAAATGAACTTCAGTAGTATCAGTTCCTCAGCAGAAGGTCCAAAATTATTTGAAATTGCCGGAAGAGGTCCAGAATCTGATTAAAAACGGACTAATATTGTAACTTGGTTTCTTTTAAGTAGGTTTTATATAATCAACATTATACTTTTACCATACGTTACCATCACAAAATGAATAAACCTGGAAGTCATTGCCTTGCTTGACTTAACTGGAAAATAAATGCATTGAAATGAGATCTTTTTCATGCATATGTAAGCCAAACATGTGAGATGTAAACCAATCCAGACTTTTGGGAAATATAGAAACTTGATCAAGCTGGTACCTAATAGCGCATCTGGGCTTGGCCTTGCCTTATTATAGCGAAAAAGAAAAGGCAAACAAATGCATTCTCAACTAAATTTGTTCTTCCAACAAGAACGAGCTTTGCAGAAATCAGATGGAGTGTACGAAGTAGTCTAATTTCCTATTCAATCGTAAATCTCCCTCTACAGCGTTTTGTTAAATCCCGTGAATAAAAAATGAATGTGTGATTGCTACAACATGAGGTTTACAAAAGGCCCATTAATCCAATCACTAACATATTGAGTGAGAAACTAGACAAGATTAAACACTAATAATTACCATGAAGGTTTTGCTCGAGCCATTTAGATTGCTTTGTTCGGATGTGGCTTGCCCACCACCACGAGTACGCATTGCTTGCAGCTCTCTGCAACATATTACTGTTTCTTTCTTCTCTTTTTTGTTTCTCCAAATAAAAAATATGTTGGATCATGCAGGTTTTCTCCTTCTCTTTCTTCAACAAGGGACAGACCAAACTACATGCAATGCAACGCTGCAAGTAATTGCAGCCCTCCCCTCTTTCTCCCCCCCTTTCTCTAACAAAAGAGCACAACAAGACAAGGAAACCCGAACGTCGTACCCTTTTGTTTTGGAAAGACAGAAGAAGAGGGTTGTTGGTTGGGGTTTCAAATTGAAAGAAACAAAACAAAAAGGAAAGGAAAGGAAAGGATGCTCCAACTACATGCTAATAATGAGATGATGGAGGGGAGCCATTCCCGGCTGGATTAGCTGTTGAATCGAGTTAAAATGAAAAGACCGAACGCCCAGCTGCCAATTTGTGATCGACAAGTGTAAGCATGGAATATGGATGGCACGGTTTTTGCTTTCCCAGGGGGTATATAGGACACAATCTTTTCTAATTAATTTCTTTCTTTCTTTGAGTTCTCTTTACCCTTTCTTCCTTTTCTTCTTCTAATAATTATTATCAACAATATAAGCAACAAGACTTGCTCCATTCAAGTAAACTAAACTTATAGTCTCACACCTGTCATTACAAACAAAACTAAGAGATCAACTTTGCACTGTGCATCGTGAGTGTATTTACTGTGTATTCGAGCAATGTTTAACGGGGGGATTTGGACCATTCTTACGAGTTTTTCATGTGTTTTTTGCGTTATTCATGCAATGTATTCAGATCATTTTTCTTTCTTTCTTCTGCCATGCATCTCTTTCGACACGGTTGCTGGGTTGTAGGTGGTCAATGATTTTTGTGGCCTGTCATTCTTCTATCATTCTTGCAGTGTACCCAGTTGATTGGTGGTTGTTGGGAGAGGGTTGGGCTGGTACAGTGAGGGTTTTGGGTTGGTTTTGCACGGCATGTATTTTTGTCATGGAATCTTTGTAATTAGTTAGTTTGAAGGATTTATTGAATTATCATGGTCTAGTATTATGAGGTTTTAAATTAATTTATAGGATCTTAACAAGAAAATTTCTATCAATCAATAATAAAAAAAAACACTAGTAAAGTTGTATTTTATATAAATAAAAATACTATATCAAGGGAAAAAAAAGGTAAATAAAAGATTCAAAAGGCCCATAACGATAAACATTAAGAGATAAATGAGCCAACTTGATATTTTATCATATAACTACAAAGAATAGTTTGCGGATTTTTCTTTTTTTGTATTATCATCTTTCGAGAGGATTCTTGGATCATAGGGTTAAGAAGTTTCTATTGAACATATCTGTTTCGTGAGTTTCTTTTTTTTTGGTCTTGGAGACTTGGTGAGTTATTGTGTGGCTTCTTTCTAGGCAAGCAAGCTCCCTCTCATTGTGCTTCATTGGTTATTTCGCTCATTTGTTTTGGATTTTGCTTGATTTTAGGGATGCAGTTGGATTTGACTGTTAAAATTGACTTAAAGTGCTCTATCACCGCACAACAAATCAAGAGAATGATAGTGGTGCCAGACCCAAGTAGGCTAGGGTGTTAGACCCAAGTTATTTGGGTCAGGCTGGGCGTTACAAACCCAAGTTACTTGGGTTCGGCAACGAAACCAGACCCAAGTAACTTGGGCCTGACAGGGCACTAGGCCTAAATAACTTGGGTCTGGCAGGAGTGCCAACTCAAGTTACTTAGGTCTGGAAAGTGATGTCTAACACAAATTTAATATTTAATATTATTACTATTATTAAATTTGAAAGAAAAATAATATTACTATTGAAGAAAAACCATAGATTTGATTTAAATTATAAAATTAAAAACTATAAGAACTTATGTCAGACATGTTTAATATTGTTATTAATATTATAAATGCTATTATTTTTGTTATTCTTAATATAATTAATAATGTTTTTTTAAATATTATTATTGTTGGAAAAAAAATAATAGATTTGATTTGAAGGGTAAAATTAAAAATTATTTTTATTGTTATTATTATTGTTGTTGTTGTTGTTATTAAATTTGAAAAAAAAAAACGCCACACCCAAGTAACTTGGGTCCGGCAAGGGCTCCCGACCCAAGTAACTTGGATCCCATAAAAATTATCACTATTGAAGAAAAACCATAAATTTGATTTAAAGAGTAAAATTAAAAACTATAAAAACTTAAGTTAGACATGTTTAATATTATAAATACTATTATTTTCATCATTATTAATATTATTAAAAAATTAAAAAAAATATTATTGCTATTGAAAAAAACCATGTTGTTGTTAAATTTGAAAAAAGAAGCGTCATACCCAAGTAACTTGAGTCCGACTGGAGCTCCAAAACCAAGTAAATTGTTGGGTCTAATAAGGCGCTATACCCAAGTAACTTGGGTCCGGCGACTTTGGTGCCTACCAAGACCAAGTGTACCTTGGACTTGGCTGGCTGTTAAGTTCAAGTACCTTGGACATGGTTGTTGGACTTAGATACCTACCAAGTCCATGTGTATCTTGGACTTGATCAATTGTCAAATCCAAGTATATTGGGTCCAGTATTAATAATGTTTTTTAAAAAATATTATTACTATTTAAAAAAATCATAGATTTGATTTGAAGGGTAATAATAATAATATTATTATTATTGTTCATATTATTTATATAATTATTAATAAATTTGAAAAAATAAACATGGAAGAAAAGAACTTGAGTCAATCTAGGTATACTCTACTAACCAACCACCCGTGACATGAAATTAGGATAATAAAATTAATTTTTTTAAATGACCTAGAAAAAAAGAATTAAATTTAAATAAATAAAAAAAAACCTGAGTCATCCCGAGTTAACTTAACAAAACTGTGACCCGGGATAATCCTATAGAAAGGAAAAGTATAAAAAATAAAAGATCTCGAGACCTAATAATTCAATATCAAATGATGAAATTAAAAAAATAAAAAAATATATATTTTAAAAAATCCAAAGCAACCTGAGTTAATTTGACTAATCAGCGACCTAGGATAACTCATGGGAAGGAAAGAAAAAAAAAGAGTAGTGCCATTGTTCATCAACAAATTCCACTGCTAAATTTTCAACCTCTGCAACTCTATTTCTATACGCTTCATATTACTATTGGTATTATAATTAATATTATAAACATTATTTTTGGGTCGGGCATTGCAGCTAGACCCAACGTTATTGGATCTAGTGTTCTAGCCAGACCCAAAACTTTTGGGCCTGCAGTGTAGTCAAACTCAACGCTCTTGAGCCTAGCCTTGTCGTCAACCCAAGGCTCTTGGGTCTTACCTTTCAGACAGACCTAAACCCAAGACTCTTGAGTCTCAATTTTTTTTGTTGATATTTTTTATGTCTGAAAAAGGTTGCGGGCCACTTAACTAGTATATCATAAAAGGTGTCATATCTTTGAAAATGCTGTATTTTTTCTTGTTTCTTTTGAGTATCTAATTTTCACATAAATAGTGTGTTGAGATAGGATTCGGTTACAGTCATGAAACAAAAAAGATGCAGACAATGAAAATAAAAATATTTTTAATTAAAGAGCTAGAAATAGAAATATAAAAATAAATTTGTTATTGCAATAATTTTAGAGTGAATTTTTTTACTTTTAAAATGAAAGATGCAAATGAGACATATATCTAGAGACAATATTTATTACTTTTTATCCCTAAAATATCCCTATAGAATACTCTTTATTCCAAACTTATCAAATTAAGGCATGAAAGAATAAAAATTATTATTATCATAGTTTTAAACTCAACTTAAGGGTTGATTTGGGACAAGGCCTGACTTAAGAGTCAAGAGTGTCAACCCTAATTTTTTTTAAAAAAAGAATCAAAACGATGTTGTTTTGCCAAAAAAATATTTATTTTTCAAAAAACAAATTAACGAGTTTTTGACTTGGGTTTTGACTGGGTTGTGAGTCGACTTGGACTTTTAACCGTGTCAGATCAAGTCAATCATTCCTTTATTTTTTTCTTAAATCCGGATTAGTTAAGGCCTCCAGTTGCTATTAATAATGTATAATACAATAATAATCCTTTATTAACTTTAATCATTGCTTCTGTCGCATGTCCAATTATTTCTATGACATTGAATACTTGGATTCTTTTGATCAGTAAAGATTTTCACTTGGGATTTATATAGTAATGTCTTTATACTTTTAATGTAAACACCACGGTTGTAAATTCCAAATCATGCACCAGATAATTAACCTCATCTAGCTTTAATTACCTCAAAGCACAGATAATCATTTTTTCATATTGCATCAAAACATACTAGAGACCCTTCCTAAAAGCATCACTATAAACTATAAACCATTTTGACCCTAAGAGAAGAGTCAATACTTGGACAGAAGTGAGCCTTCTCTTCAATTTCTCAAAGTTTTCCTCACACTTCTTTGACTATTCAAACTTTACTTCTTTTCAAGTTAATTGAATCAAAGAAGATGTTATTGTGGAATACCCTTTCATAAACCTCTTGTAGTACCTCCCTAACCATAATAAACTATGTATTTCTTTCATGTTTATTTGTCTTTCCCACTTTAACAAAGCTTTCACTTTCTTCGAATCCATAAATATCCCCTCAACTGATATTACATTCCAAAAAAAAAAAATCACCTTATTCAACTAAAAATCACATTTACTTAGCTTTATATATAATTGATGATCCCTTAAAATCTACAACATACTCCTTAAATGTTGTTCATGCTCTTGATAAAAGATTAAATAAACTAGTATATTATCTATAAACACCACCACATACTTGTCTAAATAAGATCAAAAAATTTAATTCATCAAATCCATAAATATAATTGAAGCATTTATTAACTTAAAAGGCATCACCAAAATTCATAACATGTTCTAAAAATAATTTTTCAATCTGTCAACAAAGAAAGTACACAACAATCGTGTGTGCTATGAACAATTTATCCAACATGCTTTACACTTTAGGATATATATATATAAAAAAGTTAATGTTAAAATTGCATCTATGGATGTGCATAAATTCAATGCAATCATGATTTTCTTTTGTTGCTTAAGTTGTATTTATGTTTTCTTTTAATTTATAGATTTACTACAAATTAATGAAGTTTTATTTCGTAAAATTGATATTTAATTCATCACTAAAATATGACTCAACACTTGTATATGTGAAAAAATAAAAGCCAAAAGAAATTTCAACATCTCATGCTAATGAAACTTGAAAAGATGAAATTATAATTAATAAAATTCGATATTTAATTCTATAGATTTCCTCATAGAATCTTGACTTAAAATAGTAATCACAACAACTTTTTTGTTATTTTGAATAAATCCTATATGTGATTTATCTCCAATTTTATTACTTACTCATGTTTAAGATTGCACTTGAATTTGTACCAAAAAAGCTTTTCTTACAACGTGAAAAGTTACTTTTCAAAATGTTTTTAACTTGGAAATGCATCAAAATGATTTTTTTTTATTATTTAAAAATTATTTTTGATATTAATGTATCAAAATGATCTGAAAATACTAAAAAATATTAATTTAAATCAAAGAAAAAAATAAAAAAATTTCAATATTTTTCAAAAACGCTTTTGAAACGTAAAAACAAACAGATCGTTAAATTACTTTGTGAATTTGTGATGGTTACATATTTTATATTGTTGATCTAAATTAAAGTATTTGGTATAACCTTTATTAATATTTGAAGTGGAATTCTACTCAGTTGAGTTATGAGTTTGAAATCATATTCAAGTAATTTAATATAATTCTAATAAAAACATGTAGCGATCTTTATTAGCAAAATGAAGTAACAAACTAATGTGACAAAGCTTTTACTATGAATTCGAAATTATATAATGGATAATATTTTTTTCTGAACCTCACGATAAAATATATTAGTTTTATTTAAAAATATTTAATTATGATTTTTTAAATTCTGAAATTCAATATATATGTACACACACACACAAAAAAAAATCATGTTTTTTGTAATGATATTTTAAATTTTATAGTTTCGATACAAAGGGTAGTTTAAAATTGTTGTGATTTTGTTGCTAAAACAGTTCATTTAATATAATTATAATAAAAATAATTAGCCAATCAAAAATTATTTTAGTCACGTGAAGGGATCTAATTGATTAAATAATTTTGATGATTGGTATTAAATTATAATGTTTCTAGGAATAAGGACCGAAATGTAAGTTTGCAAGCCATCACTTTCCAATTGGGTAATATATGGGTCATAACAGTTCCATTTAAAAAACTTGGAACTTTTCAATGATTTCCTTCCATTTTTCTCAAATCAAGGCTTCTTTTAAACGTCAAAAACGTCATGGTGATTATTAATATTCATTCTTTTTAATTTTAAATGCTAAAAAATAAAAAATAAAATTAATATTCATATATTTGAATTATTTTATGGATCCGTAGGATGCTGGCGGATTTGCAGGTTTTGGAAGCCGAACCGTGCTCTGATGGTTTTGACAACGAAGGCTATTAAATATATCTTTGGTATTGTGATACTTTTATAATTATAATTTAAGAAAATAGATTAAAAAAACTATAAATTATAGTTTTATCATAAAAAATGTTTAAGAGATAATATTTAGTAGGATCCATGTAAAATTATGTGTCTATTAATTAACTAAATATTTTTAAAACTATAATTATAGCAAAACATAATTTTAACTATACTTCACCACACTACTACAATAATTATTAAAAAAAAAAAAAGAACTTTGAGGTGAAAAGTCAGCAAGTCAAGTTCACAATAAACTTGTATTTTTCATTTAATGGTTGAGATCGATTCAAAAAGATGTAAAGGTTTCTATAAGAACAAAACTCCACTCCCAAATGCTCGCAAACACTCGTGTATATAAAAGACTATAAGTTGCTGCTTTTGCCTTTTTAGTTAAACACTAGATTATTTGCGATTGTTATGCTATACGTTCTATAAAAAAAATAAAAAAATTGGACATGATAAAAGATATTCAAGCGAGAAGAAATTATTTGATATTGTTATAAAACTTGACTCAGTTAGTCAACTGTGAAATCTCTTAACCCAACTCCTTACCTAGTCCAAGTTTAAAGTTAATCAGTGTTTCTACTTAATTTTTAACCCATGTTTTTGATAAAATTTCAGAAAAAAATCAAAAATAG
>Ga0325403_1004375_pt1 | contig 13122 bp, 11 predicted proteins | sample PopdelMetagenome_19_FD_205665 | JGI IMG/M metagenome (GOLD analysis project Ga0325403, IMG submission 205665) | Populus deltoides microbial communities from Bellville, Georgia, United States - Xylem-PdKOR-R4 | ecosystem: Host-associated > Plants > Phyllosphere > Stem > Wood/Secondary xylem...
GATAATTAATGGTCCTCTTTTGGAAGCAAGCTTTATCTTAATTGAATTTAAAGCAATGAATAGAAGGTTTATTGCTTACGTTTGAGAAGGGTTCTAGTGTATACCCAAGTGAAGAGAAGGGGTAGATTTTACTTCATTAAATCCACTTACATCACTACACCATTAAATAGTTTTACCGATGGAATAATTCTGTCGGTGTAAGGCATGAACTCCGTCGGTAAAATTATTACCAACGGTCTCACCGACGGTCTTAGTCCGTCGGTATACTAATCGTTGGTAATTTTCCTTTCCGTCGCTAATTCTATTGCAAATAAAAAAACCACCCATCGACGAAACATCGACGATCTTATAGACAGATACATGCGGCAAAAAAAAAAAAATTTTCCCGCGAGAAAATTACCGACGGATTACACCAGTTAGAATTTTCAACGGTAAGTACCGACGGATAGTCCGTCGGTAATAGTTATGGTAAACACCGATGAAAATATTCCGTCGGTAATTATGGCATAGGTGGTAATTATTTGGCAACTCTATGTGAATTACCGACAGAAATTATCCGTTGGTAAAGCCGTCGGTATGTATTTATAATATATATATAAATAATTTATTAATAGTAAAAAAAGCTTAATAAACAAATAAAATTGGATTAAACATTAAAAATATAAAAATAATGTTAAATAATATTCATCCAAATATTTATTACAAATTTAATATGTTTAAAAAACAAAATTAAACTAGAATAGTGGCGGAGCTGGAGCTGGAGGAAGAGGAGGAGGAGGAGGAGGAGGAGGAGGAGGCTGGTTGTTCCCGGGACCGTACGACTAAAAAGGAGCTGCACATGTATCATCACCCATCTTTGATCTCATCTTTATGACTATTTGACGGAGCTCATCATAATTCATCGAGAGTTCTTGATATTGTTGTTTCAAGGCAATAAACTCCTCAGACTGGGTGCTCAATACTGATAGAGAGCCCCTAACGATTGAGACACTACGGGCCGAACGCAAGTTTTTTGGCCGTAGTGTTGGAGAGCTCATAGACCCGATTTTTTTCGGGTCCACCAGACGATCCCACCTCCATCCACAAATCGGGATCGAAATCTGGATGGGTCGAAGGATTGTCCCTATATCTCTCCCTCAACCAGCTATTATAGGTCTCCTGAAAATTTTTTAAAAAATCATCATATTCAATTCAAGAAAATAATAACTTACAAAATAAAATGAATGAACAAACATACCACGAAGTGCTAAGCACGGTTGTCCATGAACTGATGCACCCCTTTTTGGCGATCTTGACTCCGCACATGCGTCTCTACAAACAACTCCATTGGACTCGGCTCACGTCAAAGAGACGCAGCCTGTAAGGAAAAAATAGGTTACAAGTTTAAATATATTATAAGGAAGGACAAATTAATTAATGATATATTTCATTAAAATTGATCTTACCATCTGCTTTGCATGTGCGCTAAATATGACGGATCCTCCAGTGTGCGTGGTCACCGAACCATGAATTTGCCGGTTCCGGTTGTTGGCGCCGGACTGTGAACGCCATGAGAACCGCTCTAAGTTCACGTGCTCAATATATGCCGTCCATATTTCCCCTGATATAAATGGCGGTTTGAATTCCCGCCAAACCGCCACCTCATTCCATCATTCAAGACCGTTATCCCTCGCAAGTCTTTTTGTTTTTTTGGGTGTCATACCAAAAATCACGCAACCTACTTCCATAGTAACAAACTAGAATTTAGAACATAAAATTATAAAACAAAAATAAATATTATTTTCGATGTTACCTAGTTGCCGTGTGATTCTCTCATACCTTCCTCACAACATTGTTGTTCGCCCTATCTCACTCAAATTTGTTCTGTGTATATAAATAATTCATATAAAATAAAAATAATTTATTAAAAATAAACTGGAAATTAAAAGTTAACACCGACCTGAAATCGCTTAAACCATGTATCGATATTAGGTTTCCACTCAGGATGTCTGGAAACCTGACTCCATTGAAACAATGAAATCTCAATCGACGATTTAAACACCAATGTTATAGCCCTTGCAACCTCAATGTTTATGAACCTGAAATTAAATAAAATTAATAATATTAATTAGTTGTTCATAAATTATGTTATAAGTATATAAAAAAACTAAAACATAAACAAGCTTACATTGAGAGGTCATCCTTCTATTGTGCCTGGTACGTGCTGGGGAATTAACCTCGCTATAAAGGCACACCGCCTCTGCGCTGTGAAACCACGCTAGAAGAGGCAGCATCACAAGTTGGTGCAGATTCCTCGTCGTGATTAGCACCTAAGGATATGTCCTCCTCATTGCTAGAAGAACTAGCTGCAACCATCTGCTGACGATGTGCTGTAGATTTCATTCTACGCATCTACATAAATTTATACGAATAATTACACAACTAACTTCGATTATTTAGAAAAAATTCGGCAACACCTCCCCTATACTAAAGACTACCCATAGTTTCAAACTTGCAAATCTTTACAATAACCACATACCAATTGACTCCAGCAACATCATATATACAACCTAACATCTATAGAAATTCAATCATTTAAAAAAATTCGACAACACCTCCCTTATATTAGAGACTACCCACAGTTTTCATACCTACAAATATTGCAAAATCAACTCTATACAACCTGACATATACAACTTAACATCTATAGAAATTCAACATCTATATATTTTCAACTAAAATCAATGCAAATTCATAAATAAAAATAAAAATTAATAAAAATAATAAACAACATAACAAACAATAATATCCTAAAATTAAGATAAACTAATTAAATTTAATTATATATTTCAATTAACATTTAAAATATAAATTCAACAATAACAATTATAGCAATACAAACAATAATATCCTAAATTAAGATAAACTAATTAAATTTAATTCTATATATTAATTAACATTTAAAACATAAATTCAACAATAACAATTATGGTAATACAAACAATAATATCATAAAATTAATAAATAAAATGAAAAAACTAAAAAACACTATACAAAACAACCTAAACACAAAACAAACAATACATAAAACTAAAAAACACTACATCAATTCAAAATAAATTTAGGAATAAAAAATACTTACCTTAATAGTGTGTTGATTTTAAGATTTTAACTAAAAACAATACACAAAACAAAGAACACCAAAAAATATAATCATAATTAAAATAAAAAAAATACAAAGATAAAGAAAAAAGAATACATACCTTTTAATATGTTTAAAACTACCACCAAAACAATAAAATGTCTTCTAAAAACTAAATAGAAACGGAGAGGAGAAGAGAAATGGAGATGAAGAGCCGAGAGAAAAAATGAACCAAATGGGGGGAGGGGGGGTTTTATATATCAATTTTTACTGACGGACATTTATTGTTGTTGATGGCTTTAAATTCCGTCTGTAATTAATTGATATTCGCACAAAAAAAGTTCAAAACTCCAGCCAGACTTTTCGATCTGTCAGAAAATCGGCGGTAATTATGCCGACCGACCACGAGTCTGACATGCGTGCGCTTCGGGATGTACGTCGGTGATTGTGGCACAATCCTGTAAATATTTTTCAACTCTCTGTGAAATACCAACGGATTATATTCCGTCAGTGACACCGTCGGTGATTGTGGCACAATCCTGTAAATTTTTTTCAACTCTCTGTGAAATACCGACGGGTTATAGTACGTCGGTGTAGTCATCAATGAAACTGTCAATATTTTTTATTTTTTGTCTATCCTCTTAATAAAATCTTGAATTGCAAACTTACAGCACACACAACACAATAACAAGAGTAGACAATTAAAGAAGAATAAATATTTCATGTTCCAAAATGTTACATTATAAAAATAAGGCTTTACAACATGTTTAGTTAGTCAGAATTTTCATCTTCGTCCTCAATTGAATTGTTATCATTAGCTTCATCGCACTCTTCAATGTGGTTATCATCTTCTTCAACAACATTCTCTTTTCCACTAGTAGAGCTCAAAACAACATTTAACTCCTCGGCGTCAACATCAACAAGACTATCCTTGAAAACACGAAAATTTAAATTTTCTTCTAAGTCAATCGAAGGAGCAACTCGGTATGGTTCAACCAACTCACTAGCTTGAAAGACTTCATCTATCACACTTGTGTCTTCGTTCTCATCCTGAACAACCTCGACATGACCCTTGGGTTTTTTTAAAAAAAATGGATTACCAATCAACTCTTGATCGATCCTTTCTAAATGAAGGGGTGTATGTGTAATAAACTTGTTGGCATTGCTTTGCGAAAACAAAGACATCGTTTACGTTGCGGTGTCTAGCTTTTGAGTTGATTTCTACGAGACCATAGTTAGGATCTACTCTGATTCCTCTGTCAGTTGTGTCATGCCAATAACATTTAAATAAAAACACTCTATTTTGCTCGATATGATATTGTAGTTCGATGACCTCTTCCAATCTACCGTAGTAGTCAACTTCAAACTCACTAGAAGTCAATCCCTTAATACAAACACCATTGTACGTCTTTCTTCCATGCCCGTATTCTTCAGTATGAAAGACATATCCATTGAAAAAATACCTGTTATAGCACTTGACTTTTCTTTCAGGGCCCAGGCTTAGTAAAGACAGTGAAATAGCAGCACTACCTCTCATTTGATAAACCTTGTAAATTAAATACAACAATAATCAATAAACGGATATTATGTAATATTGACGTACAATTAATTACATTGCAAGAGATACTGAGTTTGTGATAGGACTTACATGTGTTCTAAACCATGTGGCAAGTTGTTCATCTTGTAATGGAAAGATCTAGGATTCAGTCAGCTGTGCATTATTGGACAATAAGTATTATCGATGTTGCCTGCAAGATTGTTCCAAATTATATGAGTTTATGGTATCACAAAACATAAATAGTACACTCTTGACAAAGTTTAAGTCGAACATCTACTTACTTAATAAAAGGTCTCAGCTCATCACAGTTAAATATGACATAATTATGTGCTTGTCTGAACTCTATTTAAGACAAATATCTTCCCTTCACGATATTTTTAGGTGTGGGTCGTCTAGGATTGGAGAATATTGACAAGTTTTCACTTGAAGGCACTTCACCACCATCATCATGCCGTGGAACACGGTTAATCTTTGTTCTCAAATGAGGTTCAAAATAGTATGACATAAATGTTGAGATCTCTTCAATAATATAGGCCTCACATATTGACGTCTCAACATGCGCCTTGTTCTTAACCTTTTTTTTAAGATTAAACAAGTACCTGTATATATATATATGTACACACACACACACACACACACACACACACACACACACACACACACATATATAGAATTAATAAAAAATTATCAATTAAAAAATAAAAAAACATTTAATTATGAATTACATAGCTCCTATAATATCTAACCTCTCGAATGGATACATCCATCTGTATTGGATCGGTTCTCCAACTTTTACCTCAAACGGTAAATATACGGGTAGATGCTCAATTGAGTCAAAAAATGATGGAGGGAATATTATCTCAAGTTTTCATATTGTCTCGACGATATTCGTTTCAAGCCTTTTGATGTGATCAACATTCAACTTGCTGGAGCATATATCTCTAAAGAAATAACTGATCTCCGTTAGTGCATCTCATATCCCCTTTGGTAACAAATTACGAAAAGCTAATGGGATGAGTGTTTGCATAAACACATGGCAGTCATGACTCTTTATTCCATATAATCTGCATTCCTCCGTATTAACCAGCCTTGATATGTTCGAGGCATGTCTATCGGGGAAACGCAGACTCTTAAGCCATTTGTAGACTAGTAGTTATGCGTTTTTCTCTAACACGAAGCTTGCTTTTGGTTTTGCGACCCATGACCCATCATAAACTAACTCCATATTTTTACGGTTGCAGAACACCGCTACATCCAATCTAGCCTTGATGTTGTCCTTTGTCTTCCCCTTCACATTTATGACGGTGTTGAAAATGTTCTCAAACACGTTCTTTTCAATGTGCATGACGTCAAGGTTATAGCGGAGAAGATTGGTCTTCCAATAAGGAAGGTCCCAAAAGATACTTCACTTCACCCAATTATGGGTCAAACCAAAACCAGGAAACTTCTACTTACCTGATTGGAGACCAAACACAATGTCACCGTACTCTGACACAACATCAAACAATTCTTCACCGGAAAGACGCGGGGGTGCAACATCCTTTTCAACTCTGCCAACAACGAAATCATTTCTATTTTTTCTGTCCCTATGATTCGGCGGCAAGAAATGACGGTGGCAGTAAAAAAAAGAAGCTTTACCCCTGTTTGTTAGCGTGTATGCCTTGTTGTTCTCCATATAGTATGGACATGCTAGCTTTCCATGCGTGCTTTAACCAGAAATCATTTCATAAGCTGGGAAATTATTGATAGTCCACATCAAAGCCGCTCTCATAACAAAATTCTGTTTCCTCGAGATGTCATAAGTCAAAGCTCCAGAGGACCACAACTGCGTCAACTCATCAATCAACGGACGAAAACAAACATCTATATTTCACCCCAGACTGCTTGGACCTGGTATGACCATATATAAAAACATGAACTCTAGCCTCATACACATCCCCGATTGCAAGTTATAAATCGTTAGTATGACCAGCCAACAAGAATAAGGAGCAGCAAATGACCCGAATGGGTTGAATCCGTCTGTACACATCCTAAGATGCACGTTCCTTAATTCAGCTGAAAAGTGAGGATGCACGCTGTTAAAGTGTTTCCAGGCTTCACCGTCAGAAGGATGCACCGTCACTCCATCAACTGCATAATGTGATTGGTGCCATGTCATGTGCTCAGCAGTCCTTGGTGACATGAATAACCTCTGCAGTCTAGGTGTGATTGGGAAGTATCTAAGTTTTTATATGCCATGATAGTCTTCCCTTTACCAGTTTTGGGTTTGTAACGAGAATGCCCATATGTCATGCACTCGGTCAGCTCAGCATTTTCAAGGTAGTATAATATGCAAAAGTTAGGGCATATGTCAATTTTCTGGTATCCTAAACCGAGGGGTTTCATCATGGACTTGGCAACATATAAGTTCTCTTTCAGCTTGTTTCTTTCAAGTAAAATGCTTCTCGCCCATTCGATAATCTTGTTATAACCGGCCTCACTCAACCCGTGATCTGACTTGATGGTGAACATCTATGCTATGATTGATAATTTACTGTGGTTCGTGCATCCATCCCATAATGGTTCGTCAGAATCTTTCAATAGATCAAAAAACCTTGCTGCATCTGCATTAAGTTCTTCTTCTATGATTGAAAATTCCCTGATATTACCTTCACTCATTCTCATTGCATCCATAACCATATTCCTGTAAGGATTACTGTTCTCATTTCCAACTTCATGCATGTTGCTAGCACTAGAAGTTGACCCAACCACCTGTTCTTCCAGGCTCTCATCAGGAACAAATAGTTCTCCGTGTGCATACCAACACAGGTAATCCTCCATGAACCTTTTGGTTAGAAGATGCATCGTTACAATATCTTGATGCAGAAACTTTAAATTTTCACACTTCCTGCATGGATACCTAATACCGCCATTAGTAAGATTCCTTGGAATAGATGTTGCGAAATTAACAAAACCTTGAACACCGTTATAATAATCCATCTTCCGCAATCCTTGGGGTGAGTCCCGATACATCTATGAATTTTTGACGAAAAAATTCTATTGGTAAGTCCGTTGGTTTTCACCGGTTTTTTGGTAGTGCATGTTGAAAATCCGAGATTGAAAATATTTCAAAGTACTATAGAAAACACATTTGAGGTTGGACATATACAGTGGAGAGTAAAATTCTATATGGGACATGATTTTTTTATTTCATTTTGTATTGATTGATTTGTAGTTGCGGTCATAGAACGAAGAATTTTCTTGCACGAGTCTTGACTTAGTTCGTAATGTTGAGGGTATTCTACTTTGGACTAACAATGGAAGGGGGAGGGCTCCGTAGCTTCTAGTTCATTAATTTCTTATTACCAGACTATAGAGGTGTTAACTTTTTAGAATTGTCTGTTGTAGGTCATCCATGGTTTAAATTTGTGTGGATCCTATGTTATATATTGCTTCTCAAGGCTTTGTTAATGTTGTTTCCATGTTTGTTATATGAGTAAGAGGAGTTTCACTCTTCTTTATTGTACTTTTACCTTTTCTTTCTTTAATTTGTACTATTTTTACCATTTAATTAAATCCTCAATCATTATCCAAAAAAAAAAAAAATGGAGAGTAAAATTAAAATTTTCAAAAATTTAGGAGGATTATAGCCCCCTTGCTACTTTCCTATAACAAATTTGGGAGGGCCAAGTTCCTCTCATTACAAGTGTTTATTTGATAGTGCAGTTATATTGTGATTGAAAATGTTTTCTAATATGACTTTGAAAAATGTTTTCTTGGATATGATGGTGATATGAAAATGTCAAAATTATGTATTTAAGAAATCCATAAAAAAATATTAATTTAATTTTTTAATTGAAAAACACTTTTATTAAACATATTCTAAATTGTTATATCGATTCTAAACATAAATGCACCTCTAATATCTTTTTTTTTTGTTATTTTTAGAAATAGTATCTTTGTTTCACAATAATGCTTTCAGTTATTAATCATGCAATATATAATAATAGTAAAAAAAATTATAATTCTAAGAGCTTATTTGGGCCTTTACAATTCAATGAGGAACAAATACTGTTTAATTTCCATCCTAGTACTGAAAACATTGTTTTTCCCTTTACTTGTTTTATTTGTTTAGACTACTATAGTGAACTTTTTTATTAAATAAAGATTTTTGCTGAATGAAAAATGTATGTTGGATGAATACATCTTGAAACCTAATGATTTGAATCAAGCTATTATTATAATGTTGACATTGAGTTATGTATTGTATTGTTAATTGTATGCTAATGCATACAAAGTAAGTTTTTGAGGGGTAATATCTAATTTTTGTGTGCAAGAATAATATTGTTTTAGAATGCCTAGATGCATTTCTTTGTTTTATATTGCACTATGATTTTACTGAGGGCATGGCAAAATTGTTATATAGGAGTTCCTTTGACATGGTATATCATTTCAATTAAGAAATTCCATTACAACTAGAAGGACTTGAATTTAAACATGTTAATGAGATCTTTATTTTATTGAAATTCCAATACTCATGTTGGGATCTTTATTTTATTGAAGGAATGTCTTGTCAATTATTTGTCATTATAACAATAACATTAATGGGAAAAATCTTGTCAAGATGTCTGTCATATACCATGTTAATGGGCTAACATTATTTACCTTATATTATTATCACCTTTACTTCAAGGACATTCATTAAAGATTATATAAAGTAAGGATATTTATTAAAGATTATATAAAGTTTGTAGATTTCCTTTCTAATAAACACTTTCATTTATATGTTGGTGCTTATCTAGCTATGATATATGGGATAAAGTGAGATATGGATTACTGATTATGAATTTTTCAATAAATTATATCTTATTACTATTTTCACTCAATGTATGAAGATTCAGATGAATTGTGCATTTGGTTCTATGAGACTTTTGTTAAGAAGGAATGTTAGTTTTTGTGTCATGATATCTTCAAATTAAATGGGGAAGTTTTCATTTTAAGAGAATAAGATTATCCACATTGTTTGAGATATATCAAATGCATTATTTGCTCAATGAAATTTTTTACTCAAATCATTACTATTGATATCTTGCTTAACTCTCCATAAAATTATGCATTTCTTTTACATTTTTGTTTATCTTGGTTTTCTAAAGGCATATTCTCCGCTACATGTGATTTTAAGCAAGTTAAGCACCTTGCCTTTTGTATTTTATTATGTATAAAATTAAACCCATGGATATTTATAATATTCATAAAAAATTTAGCCCAACTTAATATAGCAAAAAATATTGAATAGGTTGAGTTTAAAATTTGTAAAATATTAGAAGTTGGATTAGATGCAATTATAGGCACAAACTTGACCCAACTATATCCATGAACATCCTTACCATTCTTTTTCAAATAACACCCATTTTATTATATGCCCAATATAAAATCCAAAATTGCTTCATAGCATTTGAATGACATGTTCATTTGATGAAAATACTTAAATACTTTTAAATTCACATCTCAGTGACTTTATTTCAACCATGGGACATACATGAACACAATTATTAAAAAAAATCTTTAATTGGTCTGAAAACTTGAAAGATGATTTCTTGGAAGAAAAAAAAAATCTCATTAACTAAGTTTACAAAATTCATGACCAAAATGAGGATGATGATGTATGCGTGCCTTTTAATGGACATTAGAAAGATAACACAAGTAGATCAACTACGAAAAATTCAGTTTAAAGAAACCCTTTATAGTAACAATAGCCAAATGATGGCATGAAAAACTTAATCACAAGCTATAAGCGATTGAGGAAACAACTTCTTCATGATGGTAATGAAAAGTGAGCAATAAAATATATCATAGACAACACTTAAAGATGATGATAAGCAAAGCGAATACGAGCTAAAATGATGGATGAACCATATCCATCCAATTATCAAAAGTGGAGAACATGGGAAGACAAACCCGTAGTAAGTATTGAAGGTATTGAAACAATTCAAGTAAACCAGTGACCGATTATTAATGTTGCTAAAGTCAAGACTTCATAGATGCAGATGACATTAAAAAGGGAGATTGAGCTTTCAAAATGTGCAATTTGTGTTTTTCCTTCAGTTTCAAGAAGTATTATTAAGAAATAAGATAAGAATCGCTCACTCTTATAGGACAATATTTGAAAAAAATATGGTAGATAACAAGTGCAAGTTCAGCTTCGCAATCTTAACTTGTTTGACCTAAACTCGTAGCCAAGTAAGTCAAACCAAACTCTACAATAATAATTTTTTTTATTTCAATATTTACACCAAATCTGCTAATATCAACCCTAGCACTTCAATTTGGAGGGTTTTTTTTTTTAAAAAAAAAACCATGACTAATTTCTTTCCCACTGCAAAAAGTGTTAGGGATTTTGGATTTTGTCTATTGAGCAAAAAAATAATTTTTTTAGTGTTTTTATCTTCAATAATTACAAGCTAACTATAACGAAATTGGGTCACATACCGATTTTTTATTAAATTGAGTACAAGCAACATATATTCTAATGAATTAACACTAACAAAAAAAAAACACTGGCATCAAATTTCAAAAACTCAATTAAAAAAATAATTGTTAATTACCCATTTCTTCTTTGTTTCAAATAAGAGAAGGAAAAGATTGTAGCAGCAATCTCAACAAAGTCTCATCTATAAGAGAAGATTTAGGTTCAATTAATTAAACAAATCGATTAAAAATACTAGATTAGGTTTTGAATTGGGTATAAAAATTGTGTTCATCGCAAGAAGAAAGAGAAATTGTGTCTCAAGAGCAAAACTTTTAACTGATTTATCATTTGTTTCGTTTATGTTATATTATAATCGAGGCTAGATTCATACTTTTGTTAAAATTTAAAAATTATTTTGACTCAAGATGTAAATTGTAATTTTAAAAATTAAGGAGGCAAAGTCTGATCGCAAATAAATTATGGGAGGGTCATTAATTTTCACAAAATGAATTTTCTTTTGATGGTCTAAGGTGCAATTTTTTTTCCAGAAAATAATAAAAAGCTACATGAGATAAAATATAAAAGTACAAGAACATATAAAAGTTAAAAAATTTAATTAAAATGACATACAAGAGAATACACCAAATACGAAAAGGCAGATGGATAGTCTAACCCTTTGTTTTTTTGTTCACTTGACATTTGCAACTAGCTAGTCATGCCACCGAGTAGTTCATCACAAATCACTCAATCATAAAACTAAAAAATCAAAATAGATTTGTACTTAATCATGCCACTTAAAATAGTAATGTAGTCTTCGTCCATCGTCACTATGGACGTGGAAACTCCGCAATTTTGGTTCCTTTATTGAATTTGTTTTTTAATTGGAGACTTTTCCTTCTTGTGCTGTTGGAGATTCAGTCCAGCTTTAGGGTTTGACAAGATTAAAATAGAAGGAGAAGGTCATGGTGGTTGAGTTGACTTTGTGGCTGCTTCTGAGTTGGTTTTTGAAGATTAACGGATAGGTTGATCTTCTTCTTCTCTGTGTCCACCTGGTCGCCGAATTCTTTTTCTTCATTTATTATCGTGCCGGTTTTTTTCTTCAACGATATTGGTTTGCTCTTCTTCATTGTCACTTTCTTCCTCATCAAAGATTAAAAAAAATATATAGGAAATTGTTATTGAGTTAACTCGTCCATGGAAATTTGGTTTTTTTCTTCAACGATAATATTGGTTTGCTCTTCTTCATTTATAAAGAAATGTATCTGTTAGTACATAAGAAGCTTAATTCTTTTTTATTTAAAAAACATGTATATTTTTTTTATCACTTATTAATAAAAGCAAAAGCATTCATGCGGAGAACTATATAATTTTCCTACTCCTTACCACCTTTTCCTTAATTAAAATTGATAGAAAATATCATCACAAAGAGAAATATGAAATTCTACAGAAAATTTAATCTATTGTTTCAATTTAGTATTCAAAGAGAAATATAAAATATGTGATTTTTTTTATAATCATCAAAAATATATTGAAAAAGCTATAAAACCAATAGCCAAAGTAATATATAAAGACAAGACAAAAAAAAACAAAAAAAATAGATTTGGAGAAACAGAGAAAGAGAATACAGAAAAAAAATTAAAAAAACTAGTATTGGAATGCTACAACAAAAACAGAAAGACCGTAGCAAAAAAAGTAAAACAAAAAAAGACTAACTAAATTTTTTTATTACACCATAATTTAATGCTATTAGCAGATTTTGATTTTAAGAGGTCATTTCTAGTAAATTAATATATGAATTGATTGAATTAAATCTTGTAATACAATTTAATTGATTCTAAGTTAAACAATCTGCTGGGGAACATTCATACAACTATCTTTTTTTTTCGTTTCAAGTAGGCAGGCAATAAAACGTTTTTAATTTAGGTGACTACACAATGGAATTTAATGAAATAAGGGTAGAGATGAGGTCTGAGGTTATCTTGTTAAGCACCTTCC
>Ga0325403_1004376_pt1 | contig 13121 bp, 9 predicted proteins | sample PopdelMetagenome_19_FD_205665 | JGI IMG/M metagenome (GOLD analysis project Ga0325403, IMG submission 205665) | Populus deltoides microbial communities from Bellville, Georgia, United States - Xylem-PdKOR-R4 | ecosystem: Host-associated > Plants > Phyllosphere > Stem > Wood/Secondary xylem...
ATGCTTCTAGAAGATTTTAATCTTTTTGCTTCAAATTAATTATTTTTTATGTTTTTTTTATCGTTTTGATATGTTAATGTCAAAAATAAATTAAAAAAATATCATTTTAATTCATTTCTAAATAAAAAATATTTTAAAAAATAACTATTATTATATTATCAAATTATAACACTGTCTAATTTCAATTTGCTATCGTGGTAGTGTTCATCTTTATGGTTGGCATTTAGAAACTTAAACTCTAATTGCTCTCATTAATATTTATGGATTTCATTGGTATTCAACACTTGGTTTAGCAATGCATTGTATGGAAGATTATAAATATTAAAGAATAATATAAATTATATTGAGAATTTACTTAAAATTTTTAGATTAAAATCATTTTTAAATATAATAGCAAAGCCTCTTTAATATGTAAATATATGCAAATTGAAATTTAAATTCAAAAAGTTTATATTCTAAATAATATAATAAAAATTATATTTTAAAATCACACTTATCAATTAAAATTTTTAAATTTAGATGATTGTTCCACAATCATACTTATAATATGCTAGCTATATAATTATGTTCACGTTCACATATGTAGACCTTGTGATTGCAAGGTTATGCTACTGTAAACTTTTTGCTCATTTATACTCGGTGGTAAGATTAATACAACTATACTCTCATAATGTGGTGATGTGACTTACATTAATGAGCCAACACATGCACCCCAATGCACTTTGGAGCAAGCAAGAGACTCAGTTTTGCAGAAACAAGAAGATGTAGACAACAGAAAATTATACAGTTTGTGAAGCAATCATGCATAGCTACACATCCCATAAACACAAAATTCGCCCTTCCTGCACTTCTTGTTGCATCCACCGCAATTTCTTTTATCGAAAGACGCGTTCACACACTGGCCCTTGCAGCATATTTCAGTGTACTTGCACTTGTACCCACACATACCGCAGTTCAATCGGTCCTTCTTCACGTTAACACATCTCTTGTTGCAGCAATCTGGTCCTGCACTTGTCTTCAGTCGACAAATTCGAGGGAATTTGTTGCATGTCAGATTGGCTATCAGGTTTTGTTGAGACAGGACGCGACCAACCCCTCGTAAAGAAGTCACTTCTTGGATTTCGGACAACGAGAGTTCACTTTGCCTGTTTGAATTTTCATTAATGTAACTGTCTAAATGCAAAGCTGTAACGGTACTAGCTATTGTTGAGAGAGCAATGAAGAGCTTTAGCAACTTCATGGTTACTAGCTAGTATATATGAAACAAGGATTAGTTGGATGGGAATTATTTTGATAGGAGATTGGCTTTTATAGAGAAGTTTTTGTAAGAGAGTTGACATTAGGAAATTGAATTTACAAGTTTTGCTTTCTCTGTGTCGTCTTGATTCATCACAATGCTTAGCAATGACTAAATATCATTAAAGAAGAATTGAGTTGATTAAATTTAAAGAAAAGTTGGCCTCCGTAGGGAAAAAAAAGGTCAAATAGATAGCAAAATTACTCCAAGCAAATAGTTTTAATTTTACGCCATTGTTTCTAGTATTTGATAAATCCAAAAATAATAAAACTAGCCCATTTTATAGGACTAATTTGAGGACTTTTCAGAACTTAATTGATTACAGAAGCCGACTCTCCTTTAAAGTTGAGGTTTTGGGATTTCTTGCTAACTCAATTTTAGGTTTTCTTAAAAAAATAAATTATTTTTCATATAAAAAATATTTTTCTTTCAAAAAAAATACTTCAAATCAATCATGCATACACATCTGACAATTTATGATCTTGTTGAATAGATATTGAAAAATAATTTGGTCAATACTACACAAATTTAAGGACTAGCATGACAAGATTGCAAAGTTTGACGGTCCAATTTTGAAAAATAAAAGTAATTAAGAAGAAAGTTGAATATGAAAGCAAAATTGCAAAAATTGAATAAATTCAATGGCCTAATTGAACTTTGAAAGGTCTTAATTGACTTAATTAAGGGTGAATTTAAAAAAATTAAAAGTTTGAAGAGTTAATTAAAAACCGAATTGAAAAAATCTAAAAGCAATAACTATTTTGCAAGGAATGTATAAATCTAAGGAGTAATATTTAAAAGATTACAAAAGATAAAAATAATTTTAGACTTAAGTGAAAGTTAAAAAATGATTTTAATTTAACTTAAATTTTTATATTAAGCGACTTGTCATCTGGCTTTAAATCAAGATCCTAAACGACATGCCATTAAAATACTATTTATTATTTTATCTCTTTTGAATATAGTTATCAAACCTGACTCAGGAGTTAACCTGGTTAAGTGGCTGGGTTCCGAGTTTCATGAATCAACCTGAGTCAACCCGAAAAAATTTAAAAAAATATATTTAAAATTTTAATATTTCATATGAAAAAATTAAAAAAACATTAATGTGAATATAAACTATACATGATGTAAATAATGAAGTTTAAAATAATATTTTAAAAATTTTTTTATCCCACATTGAAAAAACATAACTTTTTTCTTTTTGTGAACATAGAGTATATATACTAAAGGGCTTCAAATTCCACATTGAAAAGATATTATGTTATTATTTTAAGTTGAAGTATTTAAATCAAAAAGTTTTTTTTTCCCACATTGAAAAAATATAATTTTTTTCTTGTAAATATAAAATATATATACAAAAAAATTTTAAATTCAGATTAAAAAATAATTTTTTTCTTGAAATATATACTAAAGGTATTGGACAAGAAGATCCTGCAATCCGGCTTGAATTTTTGGTTGCGATCTTTTCATCATCCTGTGATTTAATTTTGAAGTGTTTGTGGATTTGGGTTTTCTTACTTTTGTTTGATGGGCTGATATTATAATACAATAAATCGTAGTTTGAGTTTATGGGCTATATTTTTTGTCAGCGAGTTGGGCTGCAATGGAGGCTGGGTTGGGTTTGTGTTTACGAATGGGCTGACTTTGTTTGTTTATATAAAGGTGCTTTGTTTTGGTGGTTAGAAATAGCTTTTACAAAGATTTGATTTTTTTTTATTTTAAATTATTTTTTTATATATATTTTATATTGTTTTAATTTGCTAATATTAAATTATAAAAAATACAAAATATTTATTTTTATATATTTTTAAATATAAAATATTTTTAAAACCAACTACTACCACAATATTCCAAGTATAATATTTGAGATAATTATGACTCGTGTATAATGTTTGGTAATCATTTGTTTCAGTTCCCTTTTATTTAAAAAGAGATTAATTAATTAGAGTTTTTCATCAAAGTTTTTTTTTTCATGTCCAAGTAAAAAAAATGCTAAAACTGTTTTTGTATCTATTCGGGTTTCACAAAAAGATCAAAATCAAAAAATACTTTTACATATTTTAACATTTATTAAAATATTTTGTTTAAACATTTTTATTAAAAAATTTTATAAAAAATATTTTGCATGTATATTTGAACTTAATAAGAAGTTCATTAAGCTAAGAAGGACTTGCCTAAAATTAAAAGACTCATTGAACCGACATATCTAAATTTTCAAAATAATAAAATCATCAACCTTTTCTTTGTAAATAAAAAATATTTGTTATCCTTGTTTAAGGTAAATTGACTCATTACGAGTCACCGCCTTGAATTTTTAAGAAAAATAAAAAATTTCAATTTAAATAATTTTTTTTATTTATCAACGTCAGAGGTGGTAATATCAACTTGGATTGACATCCACTAATACCAAAATTATGAATATCATCTTAATATTCATTTATGTTTGAGTTAGGATTATTTATGCTCATCAATGTCAGAATTAGAAAAACTTTTAATATTCATTAACACTAGAGTTAGGAATATCAGCACTAGAATTAGAAATAACTTTTAGCTCAATATTCATTAACGCTAAGGTCAGAAATATTAGACCGCCTATCAATGCCAAATTGAAAGTATTTTTAGTTGACTATTTACTAAAGTCAAAATCATGAATATTATAGACAAGCCATGATAACATAACACAACAAACCATTAACAAGTCAAGACAAAATATGCAATGCAGTCTATGCCAAGTGGATCATTTTAGGAGTGACAATATCTTTCTTTTAGCGTAACTAGTCTCATATCATAGAATTGTTATTGACTGGTTATGGTTTCTAATGACCATAATATTATATGGCAACTCCTCAAATAAAATATTTTTCCTTTAAAAATAAGATGTCAGATATCTATTTTTGTTCCTTTATTTTTTAAATATCATCATGGCATCGAATAGTGACACCTCTTAACTAAGTTTAAGCACAATCTAACTTTTAAATTGAAACTTATGAGCTTTTTCATCAAAACCAGCCATTCTGCATAATCCATACTTCTTTTCATTGATCCATAAATAACTATGCTAAATAATATACATTATATTATTCTGTTAGTCAGATTTGCAATTGACTAATTAAAACTATTTGCATCATGATTTTGGATTTTATAACTATATAATTTTTTTTTAAGGATTGAGATTTAGACTTATGATCAACATAAATAGATTTTTTTAATTTATTTTTAAGTAGACTTTTATAATTTGATAAATGAATAAAGAGATTGTTTTCTTTCACTTACATGAAAGATTATCCCTGACATCTAGGATTTCTCTTAAGCCCTCTTCCTAATTTTTTTTTAATTTTTGTAATTAGTTTTAATCAATTAATTAATCATAATAGTATTAGAAAATAATATAAATCATATACAATGATCTTCTATTAAGTTGAATTGATTATTTGATATGATATCAAAATTTTAATAACTAAATAATCTTAAATTTAAATTTTACTATCTCTATTTATTTTGATAAAAATTAAATACGTAGTAATATAAACTTTCTTCAAGTTTCATCATAAAAAATTTTCACCTACAAAATATATTAAAACTAAAATATTTAGATCTCCTTCAAATTTTATATTCTAAACATAATTAATCTACAATAATAGAAAGAAAAGCAAATCGCAATGATTGCAAAAGGACAGATACAAATCAGAATAATATCTATCTTGTCCTGTGCACCACTGGTTCAAGGTAGACAGGATTCTTTATGTTGCTAAGAAAAGCACATATTCTGACAAGTCACAGGAAGTACATCAAGGAATGATTGATGTCATTACATCAATTCTGCAACAAGTCTATGGCGACATGAACTTTTGATACAGTTTTATATGTTGCAGCACAATGAAATCCTTCAATTTCATTGTCAAGGCAGTGAGAGATCATGAGCTCTCATTGTCTTGTAATCGTCTGTTTAATCCTCTGTGTCCAAAGCTCTTCATGCAGCGAGGGTTCTCTTGTGACAACAGTGAGAAGAACTAATGAGTGGCAAGTCAGCTCCAGTGTGGAAAACATCAAACCACAAAGGGATGATCATACTTCTCTTCGAGGTACTGAGAATGCAGAGACGACGAACCTAAGATCATGGAGTGGTCAAATTGCTTTGCATCACAGACGCCATCTTAGGAATGTAAGGAAAGTTACATCATCAGAATTTGCAGAAAAATAAAGAGTTCCATGTGCTTTAACTTTTACTTTTCTTTTCATTTTTCCTTGATGAACTCGTCTTGCTATTACTAATGTGATCTACATGAAACAGACTCATGGGGTTCTAAACATCATAGGATGGGGAACACTCTTGCCAGTGGGGGCGATTGTTGCAAGATCCTTCAGGAAATTTCCATTGAAATGTGATGAATGGTACAAATTTCACGTTGTGTGTCAAACTTTGGGATATATTATTGGTGCAGTGGGATGGAGCTTTGGGATGTGGCTTGGGAATTCCTCAAAGCAATACAGCTTGAGAGCACACAGGATTCTTGGCATCGTTATTTTCACATTTGCAACTGCACAGGTGAGCCTAGACTTGCAGTCCCTCTACTTATTTTGATCAATCTTGCTTTATTGATCTCCGACGCCATTGTTTTTGTGATGCAGATGCTTGCTCTCTACTTGCAACCGAAGAGAGAGAATGAATGCAGGAGGTGGTGGAAGATATACCATAAAATCCTAGGATATCTATTGATTTCCATGATTGTAGCAAACATATTTCAAGGGATTGATCATAAAGACCATGCTGAGAAATGGAAATGGATTTATGTAGGAATACTTTCAGTTTTATCATTTAGTGCTCTAGTGTTGGAGATTCTTCGATTTGTCATGCCTAGAATTCACCGGCAGATGGCGTTGGACATCAATCCTAATATTTCCACATGAATTTTACTGAATCTGTTCATTACTGGGAAAATTTCAACTAGCTAGAACAATCTCATATATATATATATAAACTGGTCTAGCCAGGACTCAGGAATATATATCTCATTTCACCCTGTTAATTATCTCTCATTTACCTGTTAGGAGTATCTTCTATGATTTACATTTAGCATGTCTTCTACTAAATGAACATTTCGGATCATTCATGAATGGTCATAAGCCATCCCTGAACTTGTATATCAAAATTAAAGATTTTTTTTTAGAATTAGCACTGTTTAAAAAAAAATAACAGGTATTAAAATAGTTTTTATAAAATAACAGTATACATGCTGTGATCGGAAAACATGATATTCAAACTTATTACGATTCAAATTAAAACTAAACTATATAAGAGTTATTCTCACATGATTTAATTATTTGGTTGATCCAAAAACAACTCAATCGACTGGTATATAAAATTCAAGAATAAAATTAATTGAAAAAATCTCTTGATCCGATTTCTTTTCTAGCTAGAATTTAAAATAAAACCATACAGAATTTGTTTTGATATAACACAATTAATTTAATCAATTCGAAAGCAAGCCCAGATTATTATTAAGAAAAGTTTAATTATAAAATTTAAAAAATAAAATTGAAAAATTAAAGAAATGAAAACAAATGGGAGGTGAATCGATAAAAAACAAAAGGGCAAATGTTTATATAAAAAGTAAAACTCAACAATATTTTTTCTTTTTGCCTGGAATGGCCTGGATTGTTCCTAAAAGCTTAAAATTAAAAAAAAAAGACATTCACTATTCATATTAACCTCGAAGCTCGGAAGTCAAGTTTTTTCTTTTGAAAAAATTTATCATCGTTATAGAGTAACTAGTTAATTTTTATATTTATTTTTTAAAGACTCATACCAATCAAATATTTTTCTCTATAATTATTTTTTACTTATATTTTTTTAAGCGGACTCGAAAAATAATTATTGAGATGCCACGGGTTTTATATATATATATATATATATATATAATTTTTCCTTGGCGCCATGAAAATATTAGTACCATGATTATATATAATCATTTGAACTAAAATCTTAGTTCATTGAAGAAAATTTTAGATGGAAATTGTTTGTAAAAAATAATATTACGAAGGGCATTTTGTACAATACCACTGGTTTAAACTAAAGAAATTTCAGTAACGTGTTAATTTACAAGTTGTAACAAGGAAAAAACAAAAAACCTTTAAAAATTAATAAAATATTGTAAGGAAATATTCTAAAACGCAACGTTTCATACCAACAATCTAGCCAGCAATAACCAACCAAAAATCAAAGGATTTTAGAGAGAGAGAGACCACAAAAAAAATGAACAGACAAGAAGAAGAAGAACCCAGCACCACAGATAAGAACTGTACCACAAAACAAGAACAAGAGCAAGTCTCTGATATGTCAGCGATACCTGTCGCTATGGACAAAGTCGCAGCGGCGGCGCTCCGATCAGTGCTTCAGCGTGTCTCTCAAGCAGCAGAGAAGGCAGGTCGTGGATCCCAGCAGATCAGAGTGGTGGCTGTTAGTAAGACCAAACCAGTCTCTCTAATCAAACAGCTATACGATGTGGGTCACCGTTGTTTTGGTGAAAACTATGCTCAAGAATTCATAGAAAAGGCACCCCAGGTTCTTAAAGTTTGAATCTTTTTGTATTAATTTGTGTTAAATAATGATTATGGTAATGATGATTGATTAAAGATGTGGAATTTTCTTGGTTGAATCTGGTGATTAAATAATGCAGTTGCCAGAGGATATAGAGTGGCATTTCATTGGGAATTTGCAGAGTAATAAAGTGAAACCTTTACTGGGTATGGTTCATTTGTTGTCTTTGTTGGTCTTGAAATTCTGGGTTTGTGGTGTTTTGTTGTGTTTTCTTATGGGTGATTGTGTGTTGTGCAGCTAGTGTACCAAACCTTGATATGGTAGAGAGTGTGGATGATGAAAAGGTAATGACTTTTTTTTATGAACACTTGCATTTTATTGATTTATGAAGCTCTGCTTGAGGACCTTTCCCATTCAAGCTTGTTAGTTTATATGTTCTGCTATGAATTTATGAAAGCTTAATTTATGTTATTTGCAGATTGCCAATCATCTTGATCGAGCAGTTGGGAACTTGGGAAGGAAGCCCCTGAAGGTCTTAGTCCAAGTGAATACCAGTGGTGAAGAATGTGAGTGAATTAAATATGTAGGTTTATTGCTGATGGCCTTAATTAATATTGCTGACTTGGGATAACTAAGTAATTTTATTTGACATTAGTTCCAAGGCAGCACCATTACATGTCTTAATTAGTTCTGTTCTATATTTTGTGTTTAGATAACATGATATTGACTAGCGTATGCTTGCTCCTCTTGGAGGTTTGAGTAGCGTGTTCATAATTCAATGGCTTTTCTTTAGCTTCTATAAGTGCATAATTTTACCTTAATTTTGTCTTCATTGTGGACTCATGAAAAAAGTCGTAGTTTCATTTTGTTTGGTTTAGATCATGGCTTCTATATGAAATGACCTAGGATTTTGCATTTAAAAGAAAAGTTCATAACTTTGTTCCGATGTCGAGAAAGTATCCAGGAGTTATTTGCACTTGGTGTTTAAACCTTAACATTGTAGGTTGAGTGGCATTTAGGTTCTGATGCTGCTTTCTGTTCTACTTTTGAGTGGCTTTCAGGTTCTGATGCTGCTTCTCATGCTACTGCCTCTGAGCTATGCATCTATTATTATTTAGGAGTCTCTTTTAAAACAGGTTGTCTAGTATATGAAAATTTGTCACCTTAAATATCCTCTGTAGCTTTTTTAGCATGCAGCCGGATACCTCCTCTGGAATCTGGTTCTGCTAAAAAACTGTTACCTGCTGAACAGTCTCCTTGTCGTTCCAGTCATGGTTGGGAGCCAGTTTGTTCTTGGGGCAATTTTTGATTGTATGATTTACAACAATTTGCTCTTATTTGGCTTGAGTTTCTTTCAACTGCCATATCCTGTTTTGTTGTAGAATTCTACTAGTTTAAGGATCTCGTAAGAGCAGTTGATAATGATCTACTGTTTTTGGCTGTTGTTTTATATAAGTTGTATTGTTGCAGCAAAATCTGGTGTTGATCCCTCAGGTTGTGTGGAACTTGCAAAACATGTTATTCAGAGTTGCACAAACCTTCAGTTTTGTGGCCTAATGACAATAGGAATGCTTGACTATACCTCAACCCCAGAAAACTTCAAGGTGGTAGCATATTTTGTTCACTTTTAGGTTCCCTACTTTTTTCCACTTACTTTTTCACAGCATTGTGTGTGCTTTAGATTTTCTGATATCAAACCTTGTTGTATTATCAGGCATTGGCAAACTGCAGAAGCGAGGTTTGCAAGGCCCTTGGTATACCAGAAGAGCAATGCGAGCTCTCAATGGGAATGTCTAATGACTTTGAGCAAGCTGTGAGTGATACTGGCTTGTAGCAATAATTTTTGTTTTTATCATCAATGATGTGGAAATTGCACCCCTTGATTCATTATAACACATCCTGTCTAAAGATTATCCAACTAATAGCTAAAACTTGTTTTGCAGATTGAAAAGGGGAGTACGAATGTGAGAATTGGTTCTACCATATTTGGGCCTAGGGAGTATCCGAAAAAGAAATGAACACAGGGTGCCATTTGCTTCCTTGTTTGTTCAATCATATTCACGTGGCAAATTAATGGCATCTATCGTTGACCTTTGATGCATTGATTACAAGAAAGCTTAGACAAATCTATTTTAATGTCCTATAAGTGTGAATCACGCTGCTTTATGTAGATTCAACAGCTGAATGATACTCATCAGTTGCTTGTTCAGTATGTTGATCAACTTGCAAAATGGCTATACAAACAGTTCTCGCAAAGTTCAAAGTTCGACCATGATTCTTTACATGCATTTTGTTTGTGGAATGGATTTACCAGGTTAAGTTTGTTCATTACCGAAAGAATTTTAGAACTCAGTAGTATCATTGCTGAAGATATTCTATAGCTGATGACAAAATGCCAGAAACCTTGTTAACACAAAGTTGTGCTTCATTGAATAAATGGTGTGCCTATTGATGATCACAACTATTCTGAAGGGAAGTTTACCTGTTGAAAATTATGCTAAAAAGCTGGGTTGGAGAACCTTCAAAACCAGCCAGCTTCATGAAATTATTCTAACCAGTTTTCTCCCAGCATGTGTATAACTAACCAGAACTTCTTGGTAGAACCATAACTGACACGAACAATAACTCTAGGTTTTTCACTTTTAACAAAAACTCTCCTTGTAACCTCCGCAGTGTTCGACAATGTATATTTAAGAAAGAGATATAAATTATTGTTGTTTTCGTAATCACATTTTTAATAAAGTTTTTAGTGGACTTGTTGGTATTTGTTACTAAATATTTTTGATAAAATTATGATTTTTAATCCTGACTTGGGATATTTAGCAAATCTTGAGTCGCGGGTAAAGTGAGGTGATTTGGGTTAATCAGATTAATATATATTTTTTGAATTTTATAAAAAATAAAGATTATATTTTTTGTAAAATATACTATTTTTTAAAAAAATTGAGAGTTTTGATTTGGTTTTTTCTTAGCTAACTAGGTCATGAGTACCCGAGATCTGGTTAAACCATATTAATCCTTGTTCTCTTTTTATTGAAAATTAATCTGACCTTAAACCCTGAGTCACGAGTCAGCCCTCGGTTGGATGGTTCGGAGTTGAAAACAGTGGACGGAAAGAAGTTTCAACTTTCATTTGCAACTCACCATACTACCAAACAGCTTAATGTTAACTACTCATTTTTTAAATCCCTCAAGAACTACAAAAGTGATAAACACCACCGATCAGAAAGGACACCACGTCTAAAGTTCCTTGCTTGGCGCCAATACCGTATTTCCAGGAGAATTTACCATTTCAGTGAGAGAAATTAAAGGAAATATATTCCAAAATTCAGATAATTAAGAAAAAATAAAAATAAACACTTGATCATCATCATCATAGAACAGAAAGCAGTTACCAGATGATAAGCATTACATAGCTTAGCATATCTTTTCACTGCCTCAAATCTAAATCTTTTACACTTTTTTTTTGGCCCAAGTAAGGAAGAACGAATGATGAATGAATACTACTACAACAACAGGCGCAGAGGCCCTAAGCTAAAGGCAGCCATAAAGGTGGTGATGGTTATCATGGGATTTTTCCTCGTTGGCTACATTGTTGGCCGACCTTTGTATTGGCATCTTTCTGAATTTTTAACGGCCAAGATTCGTTCTTCTACCCCTCGTTGCCATCCTTGCTCCTGTGATTGCTCTTCTCAACCCCTCCTTACCCTCCCTGAAGGTATGTAAATATACATGCATGGATGTGCATGTTGTTTGATTGTGTTCCCTTTTTGGTTTGAGTTTGTTTTGGTTTTTAATTGATGAATCTTGTATGTGTGCAAGATTTTCTTATGTTTTTGTGGTTGGATTTTCAAGGGGTGATAAAAGGGTCCAAAATGCATTGACGGGGCATTGAATTTACTACTAAAAGTTGATTGATTGTGTGATTCTAGGCATAAAATTTGCTAATTTATGTGTGTTTATTGTGGATCACTGATTTTTGTTGTTTTTTTTCAATTGGGAGAAGAATATGGTTTTAGTTTTCTACTATATATGGAAATGTTGATTACTAGGGGTTGTAGATGGCTTTAGTGGGTTAAGTTTGTCTGATCTGATGGTACAATTCAATTACTTGGAGGTTACTCAGTTGTTATAGCTGTGAAAATGCTGAAACAATTTCAAAACATGAATCTGGAGTATGTTCGGAATTTCTTACATATCCCTGTTAAAATCCCAGTTCCTTGTCAAGGAAAAAGTTTAATTTTCTTTTAGATGATGACCATGACCTGCTTGTTTGACGTATTTTTTCTAGTTTGCTCTGATTATCCTGGAGGATTTGTTCTTGATGTTGTGGATATTGTTGTATTAAGTGATGCCTGTACTGGCTAACTACCAACTCTACTGTTGCTTTTCATGATGATTTTCTTGTCTGTTTCGTTTCAGGATTGAGCAACAGCTCCTTTACAGGTTAGTTTATCTTCCCCATAGGCCATGTGGAAAGGGATTTCTAAGATATAATGAGCCAGAATTTTATGAAAATCAATTTTCACGGTATTGCTGAAATTTAAATTCTGTTTGTATTTTGACGAATGATGTGTATTTAGGGATGCTTTAGCAGTCTAGATTTAAGGTTATTACCTGTAAAGTATCAGAAGAAAATGAAAAGGCTGTTAAGGAACAAACTAAAACTGATAAATGGTACCTTTTTTTTTTCTTTCGTTACAAAGGAGAGGTTCAAACTCGAGATCTCGTGGGGGGGAGGGGGACACTAATTCCAGCCAAGAGTTATAGCTCATTGGCTGATATTTGGTACTTGTACACATGAATAGCTTTATCCAGGATACTTTCAAGTCATAACATTGGTTATCTACTCTCATGGCTGCCTGCTCCCTAGTCCCTACAGAATAGAACAACATTAAATCTTGAAAGGAAGAAAAATGAGAGCCTCGCTTTTCTACAGAAGAATTAGTGTTTCGTCAGCTTCAGACATCTAAGACCTGTTAGGATGTCAATGTCGACATGTCTAGTGCACACGATAATACTTGGTAATTCTGAAAAATGCTAGTTCTAACGTTTTCGGGATGCAAGGAAAGAAAATTGATGTGATTGTGCTTTTTTCACCATTTCTATGAATGTTATTATCTACAGTGGGTTATACCATTTCTTGACCTTTGACATTTTCTGTTATTGTCTTTCTAATCTTTTAGATTGTATGAAGCATGATCCTGAAGTAAGCCATGAGATAGAGAAAAGTTTTACAGATATGTTGTCAGAGGAACTGAGGTTAAATGAAGAAGAAGCTCA
>Ga0325403_1004377_pt1 | contig 13120 bp, 4 predicted proteins | sample PopdelMetagenome_19_FD_205665 | JGI IMG/M metagenome (GOLD analysis project Ga0325403, IMG submission 205665) | Populus deltoides microbial communities from Bellville, Georgia, United States - Xylem-PdKOR-R4 | ecosystem: Host-associated > Plants > Phyllosphere > Stem > Wood/Secondary xylem...
CTTGATAAAGAAGAAAAAGGGTCGAGGAGGAAGTGGGCGAGAGCAAGTTAGATGGATTAGGGCACGTTACCCTCTGGACCCATTACAGGATGTTCCAAAGAAAGAAAGACAACAAAAGATTTATGTTTTTTATTTCTTTGGAAATTTCCTAAACATCTGCTCTTTATTCTTTTTGTTGTTTCTTAATTCTTCTTCTTCTTCTTCTATCTTTCCATCCTTCCATGTTAGTTTGCTTAAGCAAAAAAGAAAAAAAATCATACATGTGGTTAGGGTTTTCTCATGTTTTTCTTTTTCTACTTTTAACTGTCTAGCAGTAAACAATTTTCTTGTTAGGAGTATCTTTGTTGGGGAATCCGAGAGCACTCGAGAGACTAATTCTTGTACTTTTCCTTTCTAGAAACAGGAGTCAGAAAAGGCAGTTTACTGATTAAAGTAGTCTTTGTTGTTGATTTTGATTGATCAAACGGCTCTTTCTCACCTTCTGAATCTTTCTCGCTATATTTTGGTATCTGGGCTAGGATCATCTAGCTAGTTCTTTGGTTTGTTCTTGTGGAAGCTTGAGGCAGTTTGGATTCAGTGTATCTATATATATCTGTATCGGGATGTCTCAAGAGATCATGGAAAGTAGGATGGTGATCAATGAAACTAGTAGTGCCTCAGAATCCACTCATGACACAACTTACACCAAGATTTTTGTTGGAGGATTGCCCTGGGAGACCAGAAAAGATTCCTTGCAGGGTTATTTTGAGCAGTTTGGAGAGATTATAGAAGCAGTTGTCATCGTTGATAGGAGCACAGGAAGATCTAAAGGATATGGCTTTGTAAGCTAGCCCTGCTGTTTTTAGCTATAAGAATTTTATAGGTTTGGCATGATCATGTATGTAATCAATTGTAGTTTTGTCATGTATGTGTTTCTTAGGTAAATTTTAAGGATCCTGATTCAGCAACAAGAGCTTGTCAAAATCCATATCCTGTTATTGATGGAAGGAGAGCCAACTGTAATCTTGCAGCCTTTGGTGCTAAAAAGAAAGGTCCACCTGAGCCTGGTCCTTGATTGATGCTTGCCTCCAGTAGCAAGTTCATAATTTTGGTTTATATTCTTATTCTATGTTTGATAATTCTAACTATGTTCCCGTTTTTGTTCCTACTTTTTCCTTAAAGCTGCAGGAATTGATAGACTTGGACCTGCAGCACCAAGATTCATGGCACCATTAAACATTCATGGCCCTTCTGCGTACTTCAATCAACAAATGCCTCAATATGCATCTCCTTATTCAGTTTATGGGTAAGGAAATTATCTTATTTGAAAAGAATTGTCTGACAATTTGTACTTCATTGTCTTCTGATCTTATTGCCTTCCTAATTTCAGGTATCCTATCCACCCACAGGACACTTCTGCAATGGTTGGTTTTTTTTTTAAATAGCTCACTGATAAATGCTTGCATGCATGGACACAGGGCATCTTCACAATATAGAAGTTCTGATAGCTCAACAAGTTTCTTAACTGTCTTGCAGAATAATATTTACAGCGCATATGGAGGGAAATTCTATTACCCCGCCGCGGCATCGGGGTCCCCTGGAGTCTACCTGAATTATTACCCATTCTATGCTCAACATGGACAGAACAGCCCAAGTTACTACCCCAGAGTGATACAGAACTCTCAGCAATACAATGCTTTTGGGACCTTATCAAATCCTACTTCAGCTTCCTCACTACCAAATACCAGTTTAGTGTCTTGAGCAATCTTGTTTATGTGATGTTTCATGAATACGACACTAACATATGACAACATGCTATGTATGCAGAAGCAACAGAAGCAAGACCTGCCGCGATAGCAGAACAACAGCAATGAGAGTACCAATAACTTCATCTGAACAGAAGTCATGGGCTTATTTCTTATAGTAAAATTAGTTCACACCATTTCAGAGTCAACTGGATGTAACAGAAATAGATTCCATAGAAGAAACTTCTGCAGGTTCTGTATAGTTCCCTCCTTGAAGACACACACACACCATTCATACATTTTGTCTGTCATTGATGGTTTATCATAGTAGTATCTTCCCCTTCTGCTTTAAATTTGTTCGTTCTGAGATGCAATATGCCATGAAAGTTTATATTCCATCGTATTTGCGACCATGAAGCTTATTGCAAAGTGATGTTTCATCATTTGGTTGAGATCAAAAGAAAAGATTGGATAGCTTGGCCATCAACTCTTTATGGATTTCTGATTCAACTATGGTTTCCAGCTTTCCATAATCAGTGTCCTATGTTTCAAACACAACATTGCTTTCAGCTCTTTGCTTGAGATAATTGTAGTCAGCCCTCCCAGGTAAATGCCCTAGTTTTCACAGCCTAGTGTTGTCGGGCCTTTGTTTGCCCTGTATACTTGGGCTTTCAATTCTTTCCCTAAGTTAAAACTTAGGAAACATGAGTGGACTCCAGGCCTAGCAGAACGCTCCCAGATATTGAAATCGTGACAAAGATTTAAGCTCAAGGCACACCATCATTCCCATGAAGCAGAAATGAGAAATCTATCTGCTAAAAAATATAATACATGTAGTATATTTACATGATAAATCAGTTTTTTACTTGCAATGGTACTCAACTGGATTCAAAAGTGAATCAAGATGGCAAACTCAAATTGTGGGTTCTCCCTAGTTCGACTTTTATTTTCAGCTGATATTATCGAACTTACACTCAATTAGGTTCTTTTCCCAAACAACAATCTTGAGCGTAATTAATTTTTTTATAGTTTTCATATACTAATATTAAAAAATTAAAAAGGATATTATTTTAATATATTTTTTACACGCATTTTCAAACACCACATGTTATTTAGCGATGGCCCAAACTTTTGATTTCCTGGCAGAAGAAAATTTGTGTTTTGTTGTCAAACAAAGCTTTGGTTTGACAATTTCAAAACTCGGGTGGCTGCAAAGTTCTTTAAAAGGAATAAACAAGTAGTATGACAGACATCACGTGAGCTAAAAAGAATTTTATAAGATATCCATTATGTAACTAACTGGACCCTTCAGTGCCTGCAAGAGGCCATCTCTAGCTCTGTCTTTGATGATGAGTGGAATACTGATATATTTTGTTCAACTTGACACTATCCTCAAAAGAAAAAACTGGAAAGGCCACTGAGCACAATTTAAAACCTTCACAAGAGTCCATGAACAAAGGAAAGCTTCAACAAGGTTAAGGTCTTTTCTTTTTCTTGGATTCAAAAATTGATGCCAAACACTTCCAACACTTGAGCCCTAGCCAAGAAAGGAAAACCATAGCCAAAACTAGTAAGAGGTGAAAACTTGAAAAGGAGTCAATCTCAATTGTCATGAAATATCCCAACAGTATTGAGTTCTCAAGAAATTCATCATGACATGCAACATATATAAAGCCATTCATATCCTTGAAATCCCATCCAACTCTATAGTCTGACAGACAAAATAAACGACCCCCCTGTAGGTAACAAAGATACCGGGCTAACATGCTAGGATATAGATATAAACGCCACAAGTACCTTCAAAAGATTTCAGTATCTATATATGTATTTATATAAATATATCTCTCAGCAGTTGATCAGTCCAGGAAGCATTAGGCATGATTCAGTTGAACAGTGGGCGAGGGATGCGAGGGCGAACAGGTGTTTTCGATGGGCTCACCCTGCATATATAAAACAAAAGATCGTTAAAAACACAAAAAAGAACAATTTGTGAGGGGAAAAAAGAGAAACTGAACGACCAGCAAAAACAATGATAATCTGCCAAACTACCTTATTGGCAGTGATCCCAGAACCGCACCACTGCAGTTCAGTGCTGCAATTGCACCCTCAGCCTGCAAGGGTTGGAGGAACAGCATTATAGACATTCTCAACACATAGTACCATATTACACTCACAAGTCCACAAAATCAGGCCCAAACATGGAATACTCCAGTATGTTGCAGCTTAACTAACCAACAGAAATTGCAAATACAGCATAAAAATTAACAATAAAAATAAGAAAATAAAGACCATTTCAACTTCAAAAGATGTAAGGACGAGATCCTGAATGGTCAAGCCTAAACAGTTTCCAAAGAGTCATGCCTAAACAGTTTCCAAAATGTTGAGCCTAAAATGTTTGGACCTAACTTCTATACTGTTATGGTGAAGAAGCGGTCGAGAATATTAAGCTGAGGCTATGACTTCACATAATGTTCCACTATGGCAGCAAGCAGTGTCATTGATAAGATACATATGAAATGTCCAGCAATATTTGCATTCTGTTAGATATCACTCCAAGTTTTTAATCCCTGTGGCTGTAACTGAATCGTCAGAAAATGTAGATGGTGCTTTGCACAAATACAAAACCCAACATGTTGCAATGGGGCTTATACAAATGAGTTTGACGACTTCAACACCTCTGCTGCACCAGTTGCAAAAAGAATGAACTCAGCCACTAGTGACAATGAGGATGTCACTCCTGTTTTCAACTCTCCATATCCAAGAAAAGGCTTAAGCTTTTATGGGGTGGTGGAATTACAAAGCTAGGAGAGTGGCGTTATCAGCACCTGCATATCCTTGCTTCAAACAAGCACAACAAAGGCAAAGCAATCCACCATCTTGAGTATCCTAGGGGATTGGCTGTCTTGGCACACCACACAGGGTCTGACATGATATATGCTCTGAGCACTTGGAAGTACCCTAGTCATCCCAGAAAGGGAGCATTGGAATACTTACAGGAATGTTCTAAGATATCTTAAAGGTAGGATTCTATAGAGCAATCCTTGATGGAGTACAGAGGATCACTATTTTTAGATCCATCTAATACTCTTTACAATTAGCAGTGTGAGATCAAAATCTTTTAATGTGTACATAACCAGGTTTTTGGTCGGGGAAGATCACTCCTAATGGACTTGCTGATCAAAGGGTACAAATGGGAATGCCTCCCCAAGGTAGACATGGGCTTGATCCTTGGAGCACCCGAAGGCCAGAATCACGCATATGGCTCAGGCATGCCAAGCTTCACTATCATTTTTTAATAAAAAAGTTTAGAAACTAAATGTTATGTATAACTATTTAGTTATTGAAGCTTACAAACTATTGAACGAAAATGGGCCAAGTCAGAAATCAGGCAGTGGGCTAATTCTAAAGGTGTAAGGACAAACAAAGAATTGTAGGACAAAGTGAGGGGCAAAATAAAACAAAATAGATTAAAGGAGCTTAGAAAAGTGAGTAGTAGTGTGCAAACCAAGACAAACTAAGCATTCCCAATAAAGTAGCAGATTGGCAATGCCTGGTAAGCAATTTTTTTCCTAAAATTAAGAGCACTAATTTTACTGTCCGAGTCAGTCACAAGAACATGCACGCTCAGAGGGAGGGTTCTCCTAAAGTCAAAATGGGAAGGCATTTCCCAGTGTTGTAGAATTGACACCTCTATATAGATCCACTCCAAGACCGACACTGGAGAAACAGATCCAAAATGGTGATATGATGCAAAGACAGGTTTCACAACCACAGAAAGCAGCATGAAGGGTCAATCTAAGACCAGCTTTCACAACCATGGTTAAAAGTATCCCAAAAAGAGAAATCTAAATTGACATCAGTTAACTCCAAGACTGACACTGGAGAAACAGATCAAAAAATGGTGATATGATGCAAAGACCATGCTTCACACCCAAGGAAAGCAGTGTGAAGGGCTTGCGACTCCACAACCCTTAAAATTTCCAACCCTGACTCTTTAGTGCCCATCTTACATATAGAATGACATAAAAGAAAAGGGAGAGGGACAACCAAAAAGGGAGGAGGTTAAGACTGAATGGACTAATAAATCATGGTTGAATTTACAAGTGACTCATGATTCAACAAAAGGGAAGCCACGACATTTCCTACCACGGTAACCCCAAACCTTTTAATTACATCAGGCCCAGCATAAACAACCAGAACACCAACAACTACTACAATAGAAATCTAATCAAAATTTTCAAATCCATTCAACTAAATTGTATTTTCCACAATCGATTTATGAATGGACTCATTTAAGGCCACAACCAATGTCTAATTCTATTATATGATTTTGTGCAATTAAAGAATCCTCAGTGAGCCACAAAATTTAGTTACTGATATTCTGTAGCTGAGGTTAAACTAAGGTTCTCCAAAAAGCCAAATAATTCTAACATCAAAGGTGGCGCTTCTTGTAACCCTACCAGTGCCAATTCCAACACAGCATCATCATATCTCAATTAAAGCTTTATATGTGGTTCATATGCAACCTCTAAATATATGTTGCATCAGCATTTCTTAGCATTCTCACAGAATATACCAGATTGCAACTTCTGAACATTTCTGAAATGAGAGCCCTTATTAAAAAATAGAAAGTTTGATCCAGTTTTACATGCTATAAAAATGCACAAATACTAGCAAGCAGAAAGGAGATTGTTTCAACAAGAAAAAAGAATGAAACAAGATGCGTTTTCAAACAATGGTTCCAGGAAAATCAGGCACATGGGCCCAACAGTTGAAGGAAAGCAAATGGCTAAGAATACAGAGAAATTGAGGCCACATGAGATTCCAGGAATAACTCTACATTATGAATGGTTCTAAACTTGTTCAAGATGCATGAGACATGGCATAAATATTAAACCAGTAACATATGGATGCTAAAAAGTCAGCACGCAAAGATCAAGAGTACATAGGTAATTACCACTGCAAACTCAACGAAAGCAATGCGGGTTGAATGATGATAATCTCCAAGGAGCCTCAAGCGATGAACCTATATAAAACAAGATGTACAATAAGGTATAGCCTGCAATACAAGACAAGCAATGTTTGCAAGTTTGTTATATAAGCCACTACAGACCTCTCCGCAAAAGGATTCAAAGAAGAGCTTGACATCTGCCTGGGTGATCTACATTAATTGAAATCAAAGATATCAGGAAAAATGTTCCAGATATCACTCTTAAAAATATTAGCAGATATCATGTAACTTCCAAATATTACCTTTTTGTCAATATTTGTACAATAAATAGTCCTTGCACATATCTCACGCTCATCTTCAGACTGAGGATCATGATTATGTCAGAAAGTTAGGTAACAAAACAGAAATTTAAGACAAGCACCATTCTGCTGATATGGTTTCTAAAGTAGATGATTAGGTATCATTTATTGCACAAAGTCCTCACCCTTGGCAAAAATGTTGGGTTAACAGGTGCAATAGCAGTTTTCGAAGGCAGCACTCTTAGTGGGTAATATCCAAGAACTGTCCCTGACAAACTTAATGCAGTCCTTGCATCCTCTGCAAGCACATTTGATTGCTAAATCAACATAGCTAAACTCATCCATTGAGAAAAATAAGATGTACGAGCTGTTTTGAAATTACCTTCATCAGTAAACTCAACAAAGGCAAAACGAAGAACAGAGTTAGGGTCACCACATATACGACAGTCAACAACCTTTGTCCCAAAAAAACAAGAGGAAATCAATCAGAAACATATTCCACCATCAGCAATTAGTAAAATGAAAGTCTCACGTATGAGAGAAAACAAGGCCAGTTACCTGTCCACAGTGAATAAAGAGCCCCGCAAGCTGCTCTTCAGTAACCTGTATTCAATCACATGGAAACAATGATCCCAAAATCAGTATACAAACAACCATGAAGACATGAAGAAACCTAACAAAAAGAGATAATACAAGAGACAAATGCAGCTGCTTACCTGTTGATCAATGTCAGAAACATATACAGTCTTCCTGATTATCTCCTCTTGCTGAGCCATACTTGTCCTGCTGTTCATCCTTCGCCTCCCTTGATTAAAGTTCTTCTTCTGTAACAAAAAAATACCAGAAATAAGTAAAAACTAAAACACCACTCCATGACCACATAACAATAAGAAACAGTATTAGTAGTCAGTTTATTCCATTTCAGCAGCAACCACAAGACAGCAACAATCCAAACAAAAAAAAAGGTACCATTTTATCTGCAACTACATGACAACTACAACCAAAAAACAAGTAAAAAGAGGAAAATAAAACATACCCTTCTATTAGTAGGTCCATTGGCATTCCCGTTAATGGTTTGCACTACAAAATTGTTAGCATTAATGCCAAACCCGTTACCAAAGTATCCATGATGATTAGCGAGTGAAGGAGGCACAAACTCTTCAGCCATAGGATTCAGCTTTGACAGCATCTCCACCAAATCATTCATATCATTCACCTCATTAGATTTAGACTTTTGATGACGAATCTGATCATCCCCATAGCCACCAGATTGATTCATATCAAACCCATTTTGCATCTGGGCCCCATTAGTCTTTCCATTGCTTAAACCCCCAGTCTCACCAGACTTGCCGTTAACACTCTGATGATCATTGTTTTGGCTTTGAAAGTTTGAGTCTTTAGGATTACTGAAACCCACTGATTCGTTTCTGGGTTTTGATGATGTTCTCTCAAGATCATTGGTCTCTGACGACACTACAGTGTTGTCAAAGTTTTGACCAGCGGTTCCATTCCTAACTCCAGCATTCTCAGCAACAGCCATGATCAATCAATCAAACAAACAAACACTAGACCCCTCTTTCTGTCTCTCTGTATCCAAAACACAAAAAAGATCCCTCTTTTTCTTCAGATTTCTCTGTAAAGTTCACGACTTTTTATCAGAAACCAATCAAGTCCCAATTTTTATCACATAAATGAAAATTTTAGGATAAACCCAGATTAAAAAAAATAATAATAAAAAAAAAAAAACATACCTGCTTGGTTTCCCTTATCTAAACCATTTCCATTTGATGCTAAAGAGAGAACCCAGTTGAGAATTATATGTACAGGAATGAGAAAACAAGACGAAACCCAGTAAAGATGTGTAAAACAGAGAGCACCTTTTACTTTATTAGATTACTATTTCGATGCATTAATTTTAGTGTTGATGATTCTCTTTGTAGATATAGCTGTTGAGAGAGAAAGAAGAAGTAGATAGAGAGAGGAGAGGGGCGTTCTTTGGATCGTCCGTTTATGCCTTCTTGGACCTTCTTTATGTACCATTTTTTTTATTATTATTTTTTTTTTTGCTAAAGATAATTACGACATACTTAACATTTTCCAACTTTACTACAACATAAGAAGATGACAATGGTGTCCCAATATAATGATGACCAGACCCATGCTTTGTTCCTTTTTAGGTTCCAATAACACCAATGTCTGGATGGGTTGGATGTGTCATGGATGATGTCCAAAAAGGTATATCTGATTTTAAAAGTTGTCTTTCCATCAAAATCATAGTGATAAATCTGGTCGACTTGGATTTATAAAATCCAGATTGATCATAGAGTTCGACTTGATCTACCAATCCAAGTGGAAAAAAAAAAAATAGTTGACCCGGTTAAAAACCAAAATCGACCCCATGATTCTATTGAGTCAGGCATGATTTAGTTAAAACTTAATTATTAATTCAACCAAGAAAACGTTGTTTTGATTTTGGCTGGTGATAAAAAAAAATTTGTTCTTGTAACTCGTTATAAGATGTAACTTTTAAAACTTTGATATAAATATCAAATTTTTTTTTTATTTTTTTAAAAGATATGAAGACGAGAGGAGTAGGTGAAGTTATGTGCATACCATCTATGTATCAATTTGGTATCTCTATTTGTAGCTACTAGTTAAATAGGATTTGAATACTAAATTGTTAATTTAATCTCTTATTTGCTTCTTTTTTTTTTTATCTTTTAGTTTGAAGGTGGATATTAAAATAAAGGAATATTAACGGTATTATGGATTTATGATCCTTGATGTTTTTCTAATTGCTTTTTACATTTAATTTGTAAGTCTTGATCAAACATAGTATATAATTGATTTTTTTATTTTCATCTAATTTATTTATTTCTCAAAAATATATGTACATGTTAATAAATTATATTTTAATTTCGAGTTAGGGATGTTATCAATTTTAAACTAGTTGGGCATGGATAAGTTTATAACTGATGATGATCAAAATGTTATTCTAATTAACTTGATAATTAGACATGTGAAGCGCAATTAATCCATCATTTTATAGTTTTTTAAATATATTTTTTTTGTTATTGTCTGTATTGGGTGATCGATTCCAATATTAATTATGTTCATTATTATTTTTATAAATAATTGATTTTCATATTAATTATAATTCATATTATAAATTTACTGGGCAAACTTATTTATTTAAAACAGTAAAATAATGATAATTCACGGGATTATAATTTTATTAAAGTTATTGGTTATATTCATAATCAAAATCAGCACAATACCAATACTTTCGATCATGATTGAATTCAAGTAGTTCCAAAACTATTGTGCACCTAACCAAAGCACAGATATTATTAAAAAAACATAAAAAGATTCTTAAAACCACAATTTATAAAGTTGGTTGAACCAATTTCCACGTTGCTGGTTTTGTTCCATCTAAATATTATATTTTATTTATTAAAAAAATATTTACCTTCATCATTAGGCTATTATGTCCCCAGAAATCGAAAAATATTTTCAATTTAATTCACCAACGGACTCCTGTAAAAAAGAATTCCATACATGTCATGTCATGTGCCATCCACTCATGCATGCATGGCACACAAGCTAGAGGTAGAAAGGATAGCCTGTGGACGAGCCTAACTCTAAAATAATGGCAAACGTCATCTCTAAGTGCCACGCTGCTTGGAGCTTTGGTTGTTAGTTAGAGTCACAGAAGCTGTCATTATCCCCTGCCGTGACAGGCAGATAGCGTCTCCTTGTTTTTATTTCCTCCTCGAGAAGGGCAACAACCTAGTAGGGGCCCACACTTTGTGTTTGCGGAAGAAAATCAATTCGTGTTTGTTTACTTGAAATACGTTTTTTTTTTTAAGTTAATTATTTTTTAATGTTTGGTATTATAATAAAAAATAAATTGAAAAATATTTTTTAATGTTTTGTTATGTTATGAAAAATAAGCTGGAAAATAATTTATTAATTTTTTATTTTTTTAAGTTTATTAAAATAATAAGAAACAAATTTTATAAATTAAAAAGTTGAATGAGAATGAAATTGAAAAAAAATTATTTTATAAATTATTTTAAATAAAATAAATAATAATTAAGATAATAGAGATAAAAAATAAAAAATAAAAAAATGAAAGATGAAGTAATTAAAATAATAATAATTAACATTTCATAAATTATTTCAAATAAAATAAGTAACAATAAAAAAAATAAGGACCAAATTTGATAGATAAAAAAATTTAATTAAAAAATGATAAGGTAAAAGCAAATAAAAATTATAAAAATAAGGACCAAACTTAATATAAAAATTAAATTCTAAGGGATGAAATTGAAAAACAAATATTCAAAACAAAATATATGTAGCAATCAAAAGTTTGATGGTCAAATTTGATATAATCAGCATATAATATGACATTTCTAAATTTTTCATAATTTTCGGAAAGTGTTTTCCGTCCAAAAATAAAAGGAAAACACTTTCCTGAAAATCAAGTCAAATTTTCCTTTGACCGGAAAGTGTTTTTCATTGACCAACTTTTCTAATGGCAAACAAACACATGAAAATTTGGAAAGTGGTTTTCCAAAAATCACTTTCCGAGAAACAAACGCACCCTAACTTGCCTAATCTCCTTTTCTTTTCTCAGGCTAATTTCGAATACTTTTTTTCCTGATAAAAAATTACTGTTGCAAAACCCGACTCGCCCAGCTGGTTAATCCAATACCTGCTGATCTAGGTACTGCCCCGGTTTGGATTGAAAAGAAAAAAAAAATCAATTTACATAGTTAAAAATCTAGGTTCATCAATTAACCCAATCATTCTAGATCTAAGCCATTTAAGACTCAACTCATAGCCCATTATTTTTTTTTAATTTTATTTGTTTAAAAGATATCTTTTTTTTTTAATAGTAGATCCCCTCCTCAGATCCGATAGATGTGATTTAATTTTAATTTTAATTTTAATTTTAATTTTAATGTGATTTAATTTTAACATTGTAAAACAGAAAAAGAAAAAAACCATTGAAAAGAGATTATATCTTTGTCCTGTTCAAATCAAACATATCCGGAAGAACATCCATGAAAACCATGCTTGAATCTCTTTCTAGTTGAGTTTTTTTCTTTGAATTTGAATCCAAGATGGTCTACTCAAACAATCAAGGGCAATAACTTGCCCAATTTGAGCTCCATGCATGCCCTTTACTTGTTCGGAGCCATCGCATGCAAGGAAGGGGGTGGTGTGGTGTGGTGTGGTGTGGTGTGTATTGGGATTTGACCGTTCATAATTGAAGAACGTGTTGGAAGTTCTATCCTTTAGTTCCGAGATGAAGAACAGGATAGATATAGAGATTCTCTTAACGTAAGGAACTTGTACAAGGTTTGAGGTGTTGAACATGTTTTCAATTTGGACTCTTATTTTACTAGAAAAATAAAATAAAATAAAAAAAGAGGTCAAGTTTTCCTACTGCCCGACAAACCAGAACCATTGATAGCCATTTTTGTTTTATTTATTGGTTCACGAAATCCCAATGCATTTTAATTTTAGTAACTGGTTTTAAGACAGCCAACCATGTGGGTTTGGACTAATAATTAAGGAATCAATTTCATTATATTGGGCAAACATAAACTTTTTTTTTTTTTATCTAGATAGATAGGTTTGTGAAAATATGAGCTCTGAGCAGTTATATAGGGATTTATCTCAAACAGACTATGTGTTGATGAGAAAAGTCTAAATCTAAAAAAATATTTGGTCTCGCTAGATCGGAATAATAATTTAAAATAACAATAACAAGAGATCTGATTAAGGTTTTCTCTAAGTAATTCTACAAGTAGTCTTTTCTATAGAAAACTATTGTATAGCTTATCGGACCGTGTGATCTTTTAGAATTAGAAATTAGATCTGAATGCTAATGTTTGGGTCAATTTTATTATTTTTCTTGTATATTCTCGGATTCATTGTTGCTTTTTGAATTTGTTGTTAATTTTCCTTATATGTTGGTATTCTAATTTTATTTTCGAGTCGATATTGGTTTTTTCTATTCTATAAAAGAGATTGTAAATCTCTCTAGGAGAGACATGCATGATTAGCTTAATATTTCAGAAATGAATTAAAATTTTCAGAGTTATTTGTATTTTTTACCCTTATTCTGCATG
>Ga0325403_1004380_pt1 | contig 13116 bp, 17 predicted proteins | sample PopdelMetagenome_19_FD_205665 | JGI IMG/M metagenome (GOLD analysis project Ga0325403, IMG submission 205665) | Populus deltoides microbial communities from Bellville, Georgia, United States - Xylem-PdKOR-R4 | ecosystem: Host-associated > Plants > Phyllosphere > Stem > Wood/Secondary xylem...
AACACGATGATAAGTGTGGGACCCAAAATTTAACAGAAATCTTTTCCCACCTCACAATCCTACCTTCAATGCCCAACACAATCCATGTAAGAAAAACCAATAATTAAAAAAAAATATATCCGAAAACGAGAAGAGAAGCAAAACCACGAACCAGGAAAAGAAGCAGCCATGGTTGCACAAGCAGCAGCAATAACAACTTCATCATCACATCTTCTCTTCTCAACCTCACGCTCACTATCCCACCCATCTCCTTCCCAGTTATGTGTCTTTGACTCAAGAACACTGGTGCCATACCCCAACAGCACGAATACTTTCAAGAAAAAACGTGGTGGTGATGGGCTCAAGTGCATGGCTGTGAGCACGGCCTCGGATGCTAAAACAAAGAAGAGTACGTTTGAGATTCAAACACTGACTGGTTGGCTGTTGAAGCAAGAACAAGCTGGTGTTATTGATGCTGAGCTCACTATCGTTATATCAAGCATTTCAATGGCATGTAAGCAGATTGCTTCTTTGGTGCAAAGAGCTAGCATTTCTAACTTAACTGGAGTTCAAGGTGCTGTTAACATTCAAGGAGAAGACCAGAAGAAGCTTGACGTGGTCTCTAATGAGGTCTGTACTTAACAACTAATTATCTTGCATCAAACTAACTGAACAGTTACATGAGTCATCAAATTTATGCAAATTCATTGTGGGGATAAACTAAAAGCTAAGTGGAAGATGACTGGCTTTTGCTTATAAATAAAGTAGGAAAACTAGCACCTTATATTTTCCTATTTTGTGGTCCAATTGAGGCAACTTCTCTAGTCTTAGATAACTCTTTTCTTCATGAATTAGATGCGCTCTAGTTTGAACCATTCAGCGAAATGTTTTTAAAATTAGTTAGTTTGCAATTACAGGTGTTCTCTAGCTGCTTGAGATCAAGTGGGAGGACAGGAATCATAGCATCAGAGGAAGAGGACGTGCCAGTGGCAGTGGAGGAGAGTTACTCTGGAAACTACATAGTTGTTTTTGACCCACTCGATGGATCATCCAACATCGATGCTGCAGTGTCTACTGGTTCCATCTTTGGAATATACAGCCCCAATGACGAATGCCTGGCCGATATTGGAGATGACTCCACTGTGAGTCCATCCATAATTGATGCAATCACAAACAGATGAGTTTATCAAACACACAAAAAGAAGATAGTCTATGGTTAATAACTTGATTGTTTGAAAATTTGGTGATTGCAGCTTGACCAAACGGAACAGAGGTGTATTGTGAATGTGTGCCAGCCAGGAAATAACCTCCTTGTTGCTGGCTACTGCATGTATTCAAGCTCAGTGATTTTTGTGCTAACTATTGGAAAAGGCGTGTTCTCTTTCAGCTTGGATCCAATGTATGGAGAGTTTGTTTTAACTCAAGAAAACATCCAGATACCAAAGGCTGGAAAGATTTATTCATTTAATGAAGGAAACTACCAGTTGTGGGATGACAAGCTGAAGAAGTACATTGACGACCTTAAAGACCCTGGTCCGAGTGGCAAGCCCTACTCCGCTAGATACATTGGAAGCTTGGTCGGTGACTTCCACCGGACGCTGCTGTACGGTGGCATTTATGGGTACCCCAGGGACAAGAAGAGCAAGAATGGGAAGCTGAGGCTTCTGTATGAGTGTGCACCGATGAGCTTTATAGTCGAACAAGCTGGTGGGAAAGGATCAGACGGGCATCAGAGAGTGCTGGATATCACACCTTCTGAGGTCAGTCTAATATGCTTCATTCAACTCATGAAATCTTCTTTTCTTCTTCTTTGAGTTAAGAACCAAGGCATTTTTTTTTTGACAACAGATACACCAGCGTGTTCCGCTTTACATAGGGAGCGTGGAGGAAGTGGAGAAATTGGAGAAGTATTTGGCTTGATTAAAATGTAAGAGGAAACAGTCATTTTGTTTTGAGAAGCTAAATGTTAGCATGGGCCATGACAATTCCTCATAAATACACTACTGGAATTAAGAACACAGAATATCGTTTGTGTCAATTAATCATTTGTTTTTCCGCTTAGAAGCAATGGAAGATTGAAACCTGATGCTAAGAATCTATCAGGGAACCATTGCAGCAGGATTTCCAGGAAGAACAGGAATTTTTTTTTTTTTATCATTGTGAATTGAGTTTGGATTTTTGAAGAACTGTTGCTGCTATAGCCCAGCTGTACATCAATGATGCCAGCAGCTGAACAAAGCCATACAGCAGGCAATTTCATCTTCAAATATTAATAGCACTGAATTTTTTTTAAAAAAAAAAAGTGGATTTCCTCCTAACATAAACTCCAAGTCCATCAATAAAAGAAAAGGAAAAATTATGTTTGCGGAGATTGTGATTCATGGAAATGACTTGGCATGTTATAAGAAGAAAAAGAAGCTCCCAAACACCAAACGAGATCAGATTGTTGAAAGGCTTATCATAAGCTCTGAGGAATTTCCTAGGGAATTCAAGATGAGATTGATCGTCAAGGAACTCGCGGCAAGCCACGGTTGCACGTTTTAGCAATCAAGTTCAGAAGGGGGAAAAAATCAACAGGTTTATACTATATGATTGGACATAAGCTTGATCAGAATATTCACTACCATAAAATATTTGCAGTAAAATAACTTCATTTCATGCGGGAGCAGGGCCAGTCAGACAGCTCCAATACCAAGTGGGCTCATAAGTCAAACAAAGTTATAGTTTCACCTAGAATGAATCACAATCACACAATAGGCGTAGGAAGGAAGATAAGTGAGAACCCTGTAACACACAGACACCCAACAATCACAACAATGTTTGAGGCAATTCCGACTTCCTCCTCACAAATCACCTTCTCAACCTCTCGCTCTTCCATTATTGCTCACCTGTTTCCTATAAAGAACCGCTCTCATCATATTAGACTATCATTTGGTAGGCGTTTTGCCTCCGGAATTCGATGCAAAGCTGTGGAAATTACAGCAGCAGAATCAGGCATTAAAGAAGATAAGAGAAAGAAGGGCCGTTATGCGCTCGAAAACTTGACAACTTGGCTATTGAAGCAAGAACAAGCAGGGAACATTGATGCAGAGCTCACAGTGGTTTTATCTGGTATCTCATTGGCATGTAAACAGATTGCTTCCCTTCTTCAACGATCGAGCATAATCAATCTCACTGGCGTTCAAGGAACCACCAACATCCAAGGTGAAGATCAGAAGAAGCTGGATGTAATCTCCAATGAGGTTGGTTCAACTTTGATTTCATCGATAAGTTTGTTACTTGTGAGTTAACATTTTGTTAGTGAAAATTGCCATAGCTTACATTTTACTACGTCTAGCTGTTTTGCAATTGTTTAAGGTCAAGTGGCCGCACAGCGATTATAGTATCAGAGGAAGAAGACGTACCTGTTGCTGTAGGAAACTTACTCTGGGAACTATATTGTGGTGTTTGATCCAATTGATGGGTCTGCCAACATTGATATAGCATTGACCACTGGATCTGTCTTTGGAATTTATGGCCCTGACGAGCAATGCCTCTTTGATATTGACGATGACTCCACAGTAAGTCATCTGGTTTCTCACTTTCTGGCCAAGAAAAATAAGCGGCAGTTCTCAAAATGCAAACCCTTTATCTCTGTGCTTAATAGCCAATTCAAGGCATTTGCAAATTTACATTAATTTTAGCTCTCTTCACATCGTTAATCTCTTACACGACAGCTTGACGAAGCAAGACAAAGGTGCATCATCAACGCTTGCCAGCCAGGCAGAAACTTGCTTGCTTCTGGCTATTGCCTCTATTCAAGCTCGGTCGTCTTCACAATATCTATAGGGAAAGGGGTGTTTGCTTTTACCTTGGATCCCACATTCGGGGAGTTTATACTGACACATGAAGATATCAAGATCCCGAAAACAGGAAAGATTTACTCGTTCAATGAAGGAAATTATGACCTGTGGGATGGTAAACTGCAGAGCTACCTTGGCTACCTTAGGCAGCCAGGGCCACCCAACGGGAAGCCTTACTCTGGACGTTATATAGGCTGTCTTGTTGGGTAAATACATAGGATGCTTCTTTATGGTGGCATCTATGGAAACCCAAAGAACAAGAACAGCAAAAATGGGAACTTGAGGTTACTGTATGAATGCGCACCAATGAGTTATCTCGTGGAACAAGCTGGTGGCAAAGCAACGGATGGTCACCAGAGAATCCTTGACATCAAGCCAGAACAGGTATTGATTTCGTTGCAGCTTCACCACTTCATCTTAGATTGGAATTTTATCAACCTTGACTCTAAAAACAAATGTGTGAAGATAGAACCATGGCACTGCCAATCACAAAATATCATGAGTGCTAGGATCGGAAACTGCGACTTGAATCACATATTTCCTAATGGTTCACAACCACACTAACAGAAAGAACCTTGAGCATCAAACAACTACTGTCACTTTGGTTTGACTTTGTGATTTTATGGCAGATACACCAGCGCACACCTATTTTCATTGGAAGCCCAGATGAAGTGGACAAACTTCAGCAGTACCTGGCTTGAGCTTAGATATCTTGATTCTGTCATTTATCCTCCATCTTTCAGCCTGCTTAAATGCTAATGGCATTTGAATTAAGAACTCTTGCAGATATTCAACTGTTCATAGAGTTGATAAGATTAATCCCATCTAAAATCAATGTAAAGAAGAATTCGTCACTTCTTTTTATCAGAAATAAATCAGCTTTTGATACAACTAAATTGTGTAGCGTAGAAATGCTTGTAACCATGAGTTTTGGCTAAATGACCAATATTGTAGGCATAACATCAAACTAAAGACTACATGTGAGGTAAGAATTCAAGGGTTGGTCAAATGATAGACAAAAGCCATAGAGGATCTAGAAATTATAAACCCAGATAACTAGCGAAGATGGATATGAATCTTCTGCAGTAAGTGCTATACAGGTACCAGGTCAGTCTAAAGAGTCTTTTGCATCATCATGTCAGTCAGTTACTTGCCAAACAATTCTCCTGATCCAAAGAACTCCTTTGATTTTTAGCTGCAACTCGAGATACAGCCAAATAATTCAAGGATCCTAGAAATAGGAAAGGTGACATAAAAAATGAAATTTGTGACGTCAAGTGATAAATTTACCAGGGCTTAAAATTCTTATACATTTTGTTATGGACTTCACAGCTGTTATGTCAGGACCTGAAAAAAAAATCACTCTATATATGCACGATAATGGATGGATTAGGAACAATTATATTGAGGAGCTTCATTCACATTACCTTGTGAATGCGTATCTTTTCCAGAAATCACCTCAGTCATGGTAGAGGAAAACTCTGACTTGACTTGATCAGTCCCAAAATTACCATCCCTAGATTCATGTGATGACCTGTATATAATACAAAGCCAAAATATCAGAGGAAAGAAACCAAGAAAGGATTCACTGCAGTGAAGAAGAAAGTAGAGAAATATGAGGTTATTAGAATATGGCCAAAGAAAAACCAATACCCAGAAATGGTGTCGGCAGAAGCTGCCAAGGCTGGCAGGCATGGACAAGCATTTCCTTCACAATCAAGGTCCAGATCAACCAACAGTTCAGAGAAGGAGAAATTAGCCCCAAACATGTCTAAGTTAGGCAGGTCTAGGTAAAAAATGCCCCCTTCCTTATCAGATTCAGATGTGGAGAACTCATTGTCAACTGATTCATCAAAGTTCACTGCTGCATCAGAACCATCAAAGTCTAGCCTTCCCTTCACACAATCCCTCTTGCACATCCTCTTCAAGGTTGTCTTAACTGGAGAGGAAGAAGAGATACACTGATTTCTCTCCATGGTGTAGTACGTCATGTTTTTGAATGGGCTCACTGTAAACCTCTCTGATGTGATCACCGTGCAGTTGGTAGGAGTGACTTGTTGAGGAGTATTGTTATTACTGCAGTGAGCATTGGCAGAAATGTCCCTTGGAGATGCAGATTTGTCATTTTGAGAGCAAAATGCTTGCGGTGGTGTATTGGGATTAGATGAACTAGTTGGAGGGGATGGTAAAGGCTGATTGAACAAACACTTAGCAACACCGGATGCTTGAACTATTGGACCAGTGGGTGTGCCGTTTTGTGCTGATGATTCAATTACAGGAGAGGGCTGAACATTTGCTTGAGCAGTGGCAGCATTATCACATTGTTTGGATGTAGCTGAAGATAAAATGAGTTAGAAAAACATTATCAATTTCTGAGAATAAAAAATGTGCAAGAACATAAATTAGGCACATGGATTTTATTTTTTTACCTTTACTTGGTATTTTCCTTGAAGCTAACTTGCTGCGAGACTTTTTAGCATCTGGAACAGATTCTGCAACAGCATTTGACCCCATTCGCTTTCTTGTTGATGGGTGCTTAGTGATTGAGGACAGATTGCTATGCTCCATGGTGGTATTCAAGGGTGTCGAGACTGGAAAGCCAGGTGATTTGTGCATGGGACAGCCTAGAAAGAGAACATCAATAAAGTACTTTGAATAAATAAATTCCATTTTTCTGAATGTTTGCCTAAAGATTGTCTTCATATATGGGAAGAAGATGCAAGGAAATCCCTAGGATGGAAAATCCTGGAACTATCAGAGTAAGTTTTTCCCTTTACTTGCATTGTTTTGGAGAAGGGAACTTCTATTGAATATTGATCGTAATACTACTGAAAACAGACAGCCTACAAAGAAGTCTTTCTAAAGCATGCCCTTCACAAATGCAAGGAACATCTGATAAAAAGAATGATCAACTAATCCAAATTCAAAAATCACTCATAAATACCAAACACCATGTTCTGGGGAGATGGCTTCATAGGAGACAATGGTGAGATTATATAACATTGAAAGTAATGTTATTATATTGATTGATGATTATTCAAGAACTATTTATTTATTATCAAAGATTTGTCATGATTTAGCAAGCTTCAAGTTAAGTAGCCTATTCCCAATATTATAATAACAACAATAAAGGAATCCATCAACGCAATAGCCCCTAATATATATGTGGTTCGTTTTCTTCTGAGAATCCCTAATTTATGCACTGATTTCTCCAAGATATTACAAGATCCTAGGAAACTAACAAACCCTCTTATAATCCACAGTAGATTGTGCAATTAAACATACAATTCACAACCAGATAAAATAAAACCCCAAATTAGGTTAAAATTGTATCAGCTAATCATGTCTAGGAAAAGGGTTGGTTAGCCTCACCTACAGCTGCAGGAGATCCACGAAATGGATCTGCTTGAGGAACCATAACCGCAGGTCTTGTAATAGAAGCCTGAATCATAGGTGTAGTGGCTGGTGGTGCTGTTACATTTGCACTAGCATTATAAGCATTCATGACATCTTGCATACCATGCAAAAAATCCTGAACCCTGAATTTTTCTTGCTCCAAACGCACCCTTTCTCGATCCAAAATCACCTTCTGCTCCTTGAGACATATATACTCGTTCAATATCGCCCCCAAACTCAACAAACTCTTCGGTGCCTAAAACATCCCATAAAAAATTAAAAACCCGTACAGATGGTTTTGCAAATAATACAAAAAAGAAAATAAAAGAAAAGATATAGTAAATGGATACCTCTCGAAGTGGAGATTTGGAGATGAGAGAAGAGGCTTCGGTCCTAAAAATGGAGCGAGTTTGGGTTAAACTGTTATCAGAGAGATAGCGATCCACAATGAAAGCGATTTGGACCGGACTTACTTTTCCTCCTTTGCCAAGAGAATCGGTTTTCTTGGACTTGTTTTGCTTCCCCATTTCTTCTTATTTAAGAGAGATTTGGGGATTTTACAGGGGAGATGAAGAGAAATGAAGGGGAGGGAGGGGGTTTTGAAGGGTGAAAATGCGGGGGCGGGAGGTTTTGAAATAATTTGGATTTAGCCGCTGTTTGTTTTGGGTTTGCAATTTTGTCTGTCCACGCCAGGAACAGAAACTCTCCGGGAGTGGATATATTAGATAGTAAAAGCATATTTGTTTTTGTTTTTATTTTTTAAAATGGTTTTTAAAAAATTTAAATTTTTTTTTAATTTTATATCATGCTGATATCAAAAATTATTTTTAAAAATTAAAAATAATACATTTCTAAGTAAAAAATATTTTAAAAAACAACTACTACTATAATACTAAATAAGCTCCAAATAAACTCAAATTATTATATTTAAAAAAATATATCATTTAATAAAAAAAATAGTTTGAAGTAAAATTCGAGTTAGCTACACACAACATTTTAGGGGAAAAAAGGCTTCGTATTGTTTTTTTTTTAATTAACATGAGTGTTCCGGTTAGTTTATGCATACTTCGACTAATCTCACGGGTCCTGAAGTTAACGACCATGTAAGCCTCCAGTGATCTGGAGGTTTGTAGGACTTGAACTGGTGATCTCTAAAGAACAAATTCAGGACTTAATCACTTGAGCTACATATCTCGGGATTTGTTGGTAATTGTTAGCATGGTGTCAACCTACCAATGAAGAAGCTTAAATTTTTGCTTTCTAACTTTTAGTAGGGTTGCGTTTGTTTTTTGGAAAGTAGTTTCTAGGAAACCACTTTCCAAACCTTCCTGTGTTTGTTTGTTATTATGAAAGGTGGTCAACGGAAAATATTTTCTGGTCATAGAAAAATTTGGTTTGATTTCCAGGAAAGTGTTTTCCTTTTATTTTGGGCGGAAAACACTTTCTGAAAGTTGTGAAAAATTTAGAAATGTCATATTATTTGCTGATTATATCAAATATGGTCCTCAAACTTTTGATTGCTATATATTTTGTTTTGAATATTTGTTTTTCAATTTCATCCCTTAGAATTTAATTTTTATATTAACTTTGGTCCTGATTTTTATAATTGTTATTTACTTTTCCCTTATTATTTTTTAATTGAAAGTTTTTATCTATCAAATTTGGTCCTCATTCTTTTGATTGTTACTTATTTTATTTGAAATAATTTATGAAATGTTAATTATTATTATTTTAATTTCTTTATTTTTTAAATTTTTTTTATTTTTTAGATTTGATCATCTCTATTATTTTGATTATTATTTATTTTATTTGAGATAATTTATGAAATTATATTTTTTTTCCAGTTTCATTCTCATTCAACTTTTTAATTTGTAAGATTTGTTCCTTATTATTTTAATAAATTTTAGAAAAATAAAACATTAACAAGTTATTTTCCAGCTCATTTTCCATGACATAACCAAACACTATAAAGTGTTTTCCAACTTATTTTCCATTACACTACCAAACATAGGAAAATAATTTATTTTTTCAGAATTTACTTTTCCATTATTCACTTCCAAAAAAAAAAACTACTTTTCAGCAAACAAACAGAGCCTATATCTTACGTGGTTTTTCCGAGAATCAAGTTACAACAAAGGGAAATATTGAACAAAATTTACCAGAGCATTAAATCCATAAAACCAAAATGGGTGGGGTGGACAAAAATGTATGTGGGTGAGCAAACATGGAAATTGATTTTGGACTTTCTGTTTTGTATGGAAATCAAAGAAAACCACAGCCAATTTTGAGTTGCTATGGCTGTCGAAATAGAAAAATTAAAATACCTTTAAAATTAAAGCTAATTAAACGCAAAAATATTTAGTTTTATGATAAAACTAGACCTGTATCATGCTATGCTGCGGGGTTGGATTATTTTATATATATATAAAACAATATTTATGTGTGGGAAGCGTATTTTAAAAAATAAAAACAATTGAGTTATAAATTTGATTGGATAAAATAAATTAGTTTTATTTTAATTAGATGATAAAAAAATAATGACAACAAATTAACCAAAAACAAATATCACGATAACTTAGGAAAGAAGTATTTTTTTCAAAGGAGAAAAAACGATATAATTCAATTCTTAGTCAATTAAATACGAAACAAAGAAATTGGATAAGAAAGAATTAAAAAAAACAATTTGAAATAACATAACAAACATATAACCCGAGTAATTAGGGTCAAGTCAACCTGTTAAATTCGTAATCTAGATCATAAGATCGGGATAACTCGACAGAAAAGAAAATGAAGAAAACCACATAGCCAATATTTTTATATATAAAAAAAGTTCAATGTCGAATAATGAAATCAAAAAGAAAAATAAATAAAAAAACAAAACAAAAGAAATTGATGTTAACTCGCGTTAACTTTTCAAACTTCTGATTCAAGTCATTAGACCAAAAACACCATATATGAAAAAATCATGATGCTCAGTCCTCAACCAATCAAATTAAAAAAAAATCAATTATACAAAAGGATCCAAAAAATATATCAATTAAAGAATGAGGGTCAAAAATAAAAATAAATAAATTAGTAGACAATTATAAATTTTTTATTAAATAGTGAAATTGAAAAGAAAAATTAATTTAATAAAAATACCTAAAAAAATCAAAAGAATGAGGATCAAATTAAAAAAAAATCATAAATTAAGATTAAGTGATAAAATTAAAAACAAATTAAAATTTTACAAAAAAAACCAAGAAAAAAAATTTAAAATTAAAATAATAAAGATCAAAATTAAAATATTAATAATTGATAGGAACTCTAAAATTTAATAATATTTATATTTATTAAAAGACTTGCCCCACTCACCTTGATAATAACCAAAAAAAAAATAATAAAATGATAAAAAATTCCTTGTTGCAGGTTTTAAAAATGTTGCTTTTAAATGCAACTGAGTCATTTTATTATATATTAAAATATGAAAAAACAAAAAGGCTCTTTGATGCTTGTTTTAAAAATTTTGCTTTAAGAATAAATTAGTAATTTTATCACGCTGATAAAATAAAAAAATAATTCTACTTTAATCAATATAATAATAATTAATTACCTTTATAAAAAGATTAAAATACCCCTAACACCAAGTTAATTGATGTTTTAGAGAATTGAAAGTGAATAGTAAAATGTGTCTAGTGAATCTCTCTTTCATTTTAGTTTTTTTTTTTTTTTTAGTTTAATTTAACAGTGACATAATTAAGTTTTTGGTCTCGCAAATCTCTCACCTTAATTTGATTCGAACCAACCCTAATATCTACGTTATCCATGTATGTTAGCTTGACTTAACATCTTAATTGAGATGTGGAAACATGTAATTAGCAATGTTAATAGAAACATGAAAATATTATATATATATATATATATATATGAGTAATTAATTAATTAATTAATTTCTTTAAAAATGATAAATAAATAAAAAATATAAAAAAGGTATGCTCTCCGTAAGATAAGCCCCTTGTCCTTAACACTAAGATTAAAATAAATAAAAACTAGGTAGGTTTTTGGATATTTTATAAACTTATATTTATTTAATTTAACTTCTAACATTTGAAGTACAACCTGCTTCACATAAACTTCACATTTCAAATCTTTAAGTATGATAAGATTGGTTTTTTACCGTTCGATATCTCATATCACTATCATAAAATTATCGAATACAAATAAAAATATCAAAAGAAACAATATCATCATTAAATTATAATGACATTTACTAATGGACCAAGACGTTACTATTTTCCTTGGTATTCATTGAAGAAATTTTTTAATCGGTGAATTCCGAATGAATTATAGTTGGAAATCAAGGAATAAAAAAAATAGAAAAATGATGTATCATCGTTATAAACAGAATTACTGATAAAATATGCATGTTGTTAATACCCGTTGGTAAATCTTTTAGTAATATTTGAGTTATAACTTGAAAGATGACTTCCTTCCCCATTTATACTTCTTTTTTCTTTCTTTTTATTCTGTAAAAAACAGCACATGACACCCATGCTCCTCTCATTTTATCACAAATCAAGCTCTCATCACGACAAATCCAGCCACCCTGACACTCAATCTATTAGCATCCCTGTTTTAGTTCTTTTTTTTAAAAAAGATTCTCCATGTCAAGTAAGCAAGACTTCTCATTTCTTATTGCAACTCGTTTTTAAAATATTAATTTTTTGGTATTTTTATATTGTATATGTAGTTTTTTATGTGTTTACTTGTTTTACAACTTTTTTCTATAGAAATTTGTTGCATGGATGTATGATTTGTATATGTTAAGGTTTGTTTATTTTTTGTCATTTAATAAAATTAAGATGGATTTTGTAATTTAGATATTTTATAATGAAATAGATAATGACTTATTTAATAGGTACGTTTTATATTTAATCAATTTTATTGTTAAGTTAAAAATTTCGATAAATTTAAAGGAATTTGATTTTTTAGAGAAAATTAATAATAATTATAGGGTAACAAATATGAAACGAGTATTGTGATTTTATTGTATTTGCAGGTTAGATAGATAAAAAACATAAAAATATTTGAGAAAAATAATATCAACAGAATATAAAATACTAACAGAGCTTCAAAAAGATCAACGTTTCTCCTGAAGATCGTAGCTGCTTGCCCCATGATGATTCCATAACAGTTATATTTTAAGATTTGAATAGAAAATGGCATCCATAATCAGAATCACCAACCTAGCTAGAAAGCTGGAGAAGACAGATGGTTGAGGAAGCATGTGAGTTTGCTTCGTCAACCATGTAAATCTCTGCTACCCTGCTTCAAAACGCAAAGCGCTCTTTTACATTGCTTGATTAGGCTCTTGTTGGATGACGGAATTTTAGTGAGAGTTCTTTGATTTGCTGTTTTTCTGGTTTCTGAATCCATTATCGCCGGTCAGAATAGCCATGTTGATTATATCCATCAGGAGAAATGCACGGCTGCAATTAATAGTTGTTTTATTTAATCGACAATTAATAAGATATAAATATTATATATATATAATAATAAATAATAGTTTGATAATAAATATTTTTATAGATATTCAAAATTTAATTGTTCTGGACCGTTCGCACTAAAACATTATGTTATTGGCAAAACATAAAATGCAAAAAAAAAAAAAAAGATAAATGAGAGAAGATAATTTTAGCACAATGAATACATTTTCTTCTATGATCTTAATCATTATCTTTTTACTGTCAGACAACGACATGAACACAAAATTATGTCTTATCTATTATTTTGTCTGCACGAATCGGTCTCGTCTCTTGCATCTCATTTCTTATTTTCTTGTCCACACATTCAATCCTCTTGTATCCTATATATTCTTCCACTTTATAAATTAATTTTTATTGTTAAATAATCATCTTAA
>Ga0325403_1004381_pt1 | contig 13115 bp, 13 predicted proteins | sample PopdelMetagenome_19_FD_205665 | JGI IMG/M metagenome (GOLD analysis project Ga0325403, IMG submission 205665) | Populus deltoides microbial communities from Bellville, Georgia, United States - Xylem-PdKOR-R4 | ecosystem: Host-associated > Plants > Phyllosphere > Stem > Wood/Secondary xylem...
GTACAGAATCAGAATCACATCAAGGAAATGAAGGCAGTGATCATAACAAAGTTAATCAAAGCGAAAAAGAAGAGAACCTGGTGTCGGAGTCCAAGGAATTAAACGAAGAGAAGTTGGGGGTTTTGGAGGAGGTTGGTGATGGGAGTGATAGTGAAGATGATCTGAATATTGTTTTGAATGATGAGGATTGTAAAGGGTTTGAAGTTGGCAGAGCAAGGAACGGTAATGGTAATGGCGGTGGCGGTTTCGAGGAGGAAGAAGGGGAGGGTGGTGGTTTTGTTGGTGCTAAAAATGGAGTAGAATGTAGTGCTAGTGGGAATGGAGTAAAGGGTATTCACCACTTGCCGCATTTGCATTATAAGGTACTGAGTTTTCATGGAAATGGTGTTATGTGTTTTTCAGTTCAGATTTTTGTCTCTATTTTTTTGTAGGAGACTAGGAGTGTACTTTTTGGACTTCAGTCGAAATACTTGATTTTAGAATTTTTATGGATATGAAGTGTAATTTTCTGTTTCTAACATTAGATATTGAATTTTACGGAAATATTGTAATTTTCTTAGCTGGAGTTTAGTATGAGTTTGTTTTGGGTTTTGTTTAATTAGTTTGTTTTGAAGTTCATCTTGGTGATTGGATTTTTAATTTGTAGCTTTAGATCTTTGGTTCTGATTTATTAACTGCAATGACATGACTGATGGTTATGTAGATGGTGTCTTTTTGAGAATTGTCCGGGTATTGTACAAGACCAAGAATGTAAAAAAGTTCAAAATCAGCAGTTTTGATTTTCAGTTTGTTTGATTGCAGAATGACATGTTAATATGATATTTTGTTCCGTGTTTTTATTTTTGATAACGATAGTATTCCTAGAGATGGAAGTTTGATGTGAAAATAACCTAGTTAGTTTCTTGTTCTCCTGCTATTGTTTAGAATGTAAGACCTTATGGATCATCATTTCTGAGCAATAAAAAAGGCAATGAATCTGCTGGGGTGGCATCTCGTTCTTCTAGCTCTGCTAGAGGTAATTGGGAAGATAATAGGTGCAAGCAACACAAGGTAAATTCAGGCCGGGTTGCTAATTTTCATGCTACAACCAATTCAGTACTATCTCATGGTGGATATGGTTACTCACTACCATGGTATAGGTTAGTAAATACCCCCATTACTCCAGTTCTGTGCAAATACAATTTATTTAGGGTTGTTATAAGATAGCACACAGCAATGCACATACAAAATGATTTAATGTTCTAAATAAGGGTAAATGTTATTTCACATTTATGAGGCTGCCATTGCTGCAGTGATGAATGATTAAGGGAATTTTTGTACTCTTGTATTGGATGCAAGAGTTCTAATTCTCCAGTAATATTAAGTAAAATCTGGCTTCCTTGTATTCAACAGGAGTATACTAGATGTAAATATTGATGCATTTGAAGAAAAGCAGTGGAGGTATCCTGGAGTTGATATATCCAATTTCTTCAATTTTGGTTTCAATGAGGATAGCTGGAAACAGTACTGCATGTCATTGGTAAATTTTTGAAACATTATACTCATTTTGGTCAGATAATTGACCTTATAGTCATATGATCAAAGAGTTCTAACACCTCATTTGCAAAGGAAAAAAAAAAAAAGAACAGAGATATGCCCAACTGATTTATGATAGGTATTATTGCCATTACAACTTTTTTGTTAACTGGCAATTGGCCACTAATCATTGAAACTCTGTGAGATGCATTGTAGGAGCAATATGGGCAACAGTCTTACATGCATGGTGCAATGTCAATTCTTCATTCTTCAAAATCTACCCAGGTGAGTTATTTTTATTTTTTAGGGGTCTTTTCATGGCCATTGTGAAATCATAGTTGAATGCTGGAATGCTGGAATTCCAAATATATTCTATTTGCATGAAATCAGGCTTCTGAATTCGGACCTGAGCAGAATAGTATAGCTGACCATATTAGTCAAGTTGATTCTTCATCAGAATATGCTGATAGGGGAGGGAAGCAGCTGGGATTGGTACCCTCTAAATTAAGGATTCCTTATTTTGATATTACCACATTGACTACATTTATTTTTTCTATGAATGTCTAGTATGCTTTCTTGTATGCTGTTATTTAATGAATTGTTTTGATTGCTTCAGCGAAAAGCCAGAGCAATTCAGGTTGAAGACAGCACTGGTGAACGTCAACCAACCATGGATCTAAGGCGTCCACGTGTTTGGGATTCTGATGTTGTTATAAAGGTTGGATTTTACTTTAAATATGTATGACTTCTTTTCAACATTTTTTTACTCTATATAATGATTAATTCTTTGCATGATTTGGAACAGATCAATGTGCAGGACTCTAATGACAATTCCTCTCAGTCCAGCATGGAGCAATCAAGCCATATAGATAGCATTGAACCCGGAGCATCAAGAAGAAGGGATTTAAATGTTGATGATAAAAGAGATGCCTGCTCTTCTGGTAGTGCCAGTAGAGATGAACCCCCTGCGGAGTCTCTGGAAGGAAATCTCAGGTCTTCCTCTCTGAAAAAGTGTTAACCATTTAAATATCTAGAATTATCTTCATATTTCCTGTACAATTGGTTTGGCTTGGATTTGTTTTCCTAGTTGAATATGGTGGCTTTATGGCAATCAAATCTAACATGGTACACGTCTTGGATGTGAGTTAGAGTTTTATTATGCTTCTGGAGTTCGAACAATAGAAATCGAACAATAGAAATAGATTTGGCAATCAAAATCGAACAATAGAAATACTCAGTTTAGTAATATTGCATCTAATGAATCTCATTTTTTTTAAGCAGAGGCTAAAAGTCTCATAAGCATTGCTTTTATGGTTAATGTAATATAATGAAGCAGAGACTTGGTTGATAGAATATGATGTTGCTTGGTCTAAGATGTTTAATTTTCATGTTCATTATTATGGTTCTGGAGTTCAATAGAAATACTCAGTTTAGTAATATTGCATCTAATGAATCTCATATTTTTTAAGCGGAGGCTAAAAGTCTCATAAGCATTTCTTTTATGCTTAATGTAATATAATGAAGCAGAGACTTGGTTGATAGAAGATGATGTTGCTTTGTCTAAGATGTTTAATTTTCATGTTCGTTCAGGCGACATTTTATATTGAAGGGCTATTACATTAGAAGTTTAGCTTTCTTTATATTCCAGTGCTTTTGTTGAGCCACTGATGATGTTAATGATTTTAATTTGTTATCATTAGGTGTTTCAAGTCAATGTCGGTGTCCAATAAAATGTCTCCGAATACTGATAATTATGAAGCCAACCAGATTTCTAATGCGGATGGGTATCACTATCAAAAGGAAAATGCCCATTCTTCAGAAGGCATTGCTGAAAAAATGGAAACTGTAGACGAGGAAGAGGAAGAAATTGACAGGAAGGAGTGCAAGTCAGATCAATTTCTGAGCGAGCCAGAACTATCACTGAGTGATTACAGTTATTTTAGCCCAAGTCTATCCTACTCTGACAGTGATTCTGAAGCATCCAGAGACAATATCTGTCATACTCTCAAAGATTCTCCTGGTCCCTTAAGAAAGCCATCTTTGGGCACCAAGTTACAGGAATCTGTTACATCTAACCATAAGAGCCCTAAAAGAAATGGTGTTTTAAGAACATCAGGTATCCAAAATTGTTCAAGTCATAAAAGACCTGTTTGGGAGGAAAGGAAGGATCACAATCGGAGACTCCATAGAGTTCCTGAATGGAGGATCCTTCCTAATAATGATAGCTATACCTCTCCCACACTTAGGGATCGCTCATCCCTTGATTGTAGCAGACAGATTGAAAATCTGCATGATTTTGATTATCGAAATGGAGAAGATTTCTCTTATAGTCGGCAGAAAGACCCTTCTTGTGGTTACAATGGTAAAAGGTGCAGGGATGACCATGCTCAGGCTGTTTACAAAAAACACTGTCATAGAAAATATAATCACAGCTTTAAAGATGAGATGATTCCACAGAACAGAAGGGATTGGAATGAGAAGGAATTTTTCCATGAACGAAGCTGTAGATTAGATGATCAAGATACGTGCAAAGATTTGTATAGTTCTGGAAGAGGACTCTTTCCGGAGGACGCGATTCCTCCCACTTATTGGAGGTCAAGACATTTGGTTTCCAAGTACAACAATCACAAAGAGAGAGAAATTCTATGGACAAGGAAGAGTGGAAATATCCAATTTCAGAAGAGCACTCACAGTATGCGCTTGCTTGGTCATGAAAATGAAGATGACTTAATGCAAGAAAATTGTAGAAGATCTGTTCCACTGGCCAACCAGAAAAGGTTTTCTTTGAATGAAAAATGTGAAAGGCGCAACTTTATTGGGAGAGAAGGGAATCCTTCCAGTAGAAGGGTTAAATATGGCTGTGATCCCCGTATGGATTTGAATAGTTCATGGAACATGGAAACTGAAGAAGATTATTGTGATCCACTTCATCAACATTTTTTCTCCAAGTATCAGAGGGAAACTTATGAATCCAATGACGGAAGGTGGCAGGAGATGTTGCCGTCAAGAAGTGTTATGTTCAACTCCAGATTAACTGAAAGATACAGGAGACCAAAGAGACGAATATGCATCAGGGAAGTCCAGGATCGTGGTTGGGATGGTAGTTTTAACGATACCATTGATGCTGAAGATGGTATCATTTATCCTGGCGATCAGGTTCATTTGGAGAAGAGAAAATATAGCAGGAGATCTAGAGTACTTCAGTGGAAACAGGATGAATCTATTTTAAGGCACCATGTTGGTGATTTTTATGTTGAAAGGAAACCATGTTTCTATGGAGTAACTTCAACACATGAAATTCATGCTAAACATAGATCTGCCACTGGTGGGGTGGTGGTTAATGGTATGGATTTTAGCCGGCATAGCTACAAAATGATCAGAGAAGGAAGTAATGCTAGGTGTGTCAATAGAAATCCTGGTAGGATGTATAGAAGGGGGCATGGGAAGATGGTCAGGAGGTGCTGTGATCCAGTTGACCTGAATGTTGGAGAAGTAAAGGTAAACTTAGGGAAGCTGAGATCAAAACCTTGTACAACTGTACTTGTATGTATTAGTGCTCTTCTTTTGAGCAAGTCTTTATTCTTGGTAATGCTATCTCATTGTGTGTTTATCCGACATTTCTTCTCATGTTAAAATTTCCATGTGATTCACTTTGTGAAGCCCACTAAGAATTTTTTCATGTCTTCCCATGCTCTATTGTCAATAAGCCATTCAGGATAAAGAAACACTCAGTAATAAGCAGTTGATCGTGTTCTGCAATTTCCCCATTGCAAGTGTAGTGTGATGTTTCTTGTTATGGCTACGGAATTGATATTTAACATGCTACCTTTCCATTTGATGTTAGTATGGAATTTTCAATAGTATGTCCTTGTTTGTTATTGTAGAGACTTCAGAAGGTTGAGAAATGAAACCAGCTTGTCAGGAAAATATTAGTTTTCTAGGAATCAGATTTCGATAAACCACTATTACAATGCTTGTACCTGATATTGCATGTTATGCTCCTCTGAAAGTATATTTGCATGTGATTTGAATGCTATGCTCTTCTGGTGATCATTCATACATTTTATATCCTCTACACTTTATATACTTGCCACTTCCGAAGTGAGATATTTTGGTATATTTAGCATGCTTCCTTCATGGATCTTATATTTAAGATTTGTTAATAGTAGGGGCAGATTGGCAAATGAAATTTAGAAAGCCATTACATAGTTTCTTTTGCACTGAAGAAGGTTATTGTGAATTTGAATGTAAAATACCTCCAAAACGACAGGGCAATGTAATTATAGTTTTTTTCTTAGATGCATTGATTACCCTCTGGGGTGAAGTTTTTAAATATTTATCAAGTTATCAACATTGCATCCCTCTGCCCCCCTTAATACTCTGGTGTATAGTTGACTTCAATAAAAGGAATATTGTTATTGATAACTCAAGGCATGATAATTGCTTCCTAAATTATGAATTTTGTGGGGAATCTGTGATTTACTTAATATCGGGAAAATTTATCTGATTGATGGTTTGTTGCAGATTGTAACAATTCTACTTGATAATTTTTATTTCTTTGAGTTTTTGAATTAGCCATCTCTTTGACAGCATGTTCCAGCATTTACATTTCACTTGTCGTTATGCAATCTCATATATTTTGTGACTGATCCTTATGATTACTATATCCCTGCTTTTCTGCTTATTCATCATCTGTCTTTTTTAGTTGATTCAGATATTGATTTGGTATGTCTTGATGCATAGAGACATTAGCAAACTGTTTTCCTTGTAAAGAGTTATGATCTCTTGTTGCATTGTTGTTGTGAAGTGAATTCTTTTTGAGATTTGTCTGATGTTCAAATTTGCGCTTATTGTTTCATGCATTGCTCTTGGATGTTCAATTATCCTATTCAATCCTGTCCTAGGCGCATGTTGTTGCATTATCATGTGAAATATTGTCCATTTGTTCATTATCCTCTTTTTTTTCTTTTTCATACACCAAGTCCATTGTGATTTTAAGCTCTGTATTATATGGTAGATTATCATTTCCTATCAGCTGCATGATTTGACACCATGGAGGTTATTTGCTAATTTATTGCTTTTGTGTATGCAACCAGTATCTCTTTTTATCAATTCTGTTGTTATTTCATGGTTTGTCTTCGCTGGGGGAAGAGCTACTAAATACAAGCAGCACTCGTAATGTTGCATAACCAGTTTTATAATGTGAATGGTTTAAAAATTTTGTTTGTCTTCTTTTGAAGAATTTGTAATGGATTACATTTATTTTGCAAGGAGAGGATTTGTTTGATAGGGTTCTAACGAATCTGACCTTCTCAATGCCAAGACTTCCTCAGTGTGTTTGTGAAGAGCTTGCCTTTGGTTCTAGGAAAGTCGATATGTTTGGAAAAGAACTAAATATAGGTCAGCCCATGGAATGCTAATATTAATTAAGCTTTGGGAACGACTGGGTTCTTGTTGTAGCAGTAGTCATTTTGATGGACTGTTTGTAAATGGGTATTTAACTCAGCATAGGCTGAGAAGGTGTCTAATGCTGTCTTGTAAAGATAGGGAATTTACTACATCTGAAGACAGCATACAAATCCTGCCAGTCTATATATAATTTTTAGTAGCTTGTTTCTTAAGATGCCAGAGTTGATGACTAATTCATATGATTGTGGACTTGCTATGTGATCTAGACTTTTTACAATTTTGATATGTTCTTTGAATTATTCAATTTTCTCCATAGGTTTTTGTTTTATTTTCTATCAATATCGTAGTTAGGTATACATGGTTAACATTTTCTTATGGCAATATATTATGAAGTTCCCTGAAAGATGTTCTAATGGTCGAAGTTTAATGCAGAAAAGTATGTTTAAAAGGATGGATCCGAAGTTTGCCAAGGAGCCAATGTGTTCGAAGGATTTCAATGAATCCCAGACAGGAATCCAAACTGATGTTCTTGAAACTGGAGGCGATGATAAAGAGAAATGGATCGGCAAATCTCAAGTTACTGAGCACAATGAAAAATTGAACATTGAAGACGGCCAGATAATGGCAGAAGAATCAAGCATGGAAAGCAACTTGGCAAAAAAATGTGCTTTTAAAAGTGTGGTTCCAACTTGCAATGCGAAGAATAGAAATTTTCTGTGTGAAAATGCTTCCAGTAGAAACAAGAATGATGGGGCAGTTGACAGTAAACGGATACTGGACACGATAGCAAAGATGGAAAAACGTAGGGAGCGCTTTAAGGATCCAATTGCACAGAAAAAGGAACTGGACAAGACTTCCGAACCCCAAGTTGAAGTCATAATCGATACAGTTCCAGCTAACCAAGATAGGCCAGCCAGAAAAAGACGATGGGGTGGAACTTAGGTTTTTGCGTTCGCAGGTACATTGCATTTATCCTTTCTTAACCATCGATTCCGGGGCTCCAGGTTTACCCCAGACTGTCTATTGATGGATAGAAGCAGCCAAGTTATCATGGAAATTACTACTCGATGACTGACAAATTATGTGGAGGTCCGGTGGAAATGTTTTCATTTTTCTTGATTTAATAAATGCCATGCATTATTTAATTGTGCTGATACACTTCCATGATGCTCATCATACTGTTAATTTGATATTTAATTGATGGCTACGACAAGTCTCGGTTGTATGATATTCAGAGCTTGATCATTATTTTCTTTCATGTTAATATTTATTGATTAGGATAAACTTGATGATTAATGCATAGTAACAAGCGTTGATGCTGAATCTTCTAGTTGTAGAATATTTTTTGTTCGTCTTTCACTCAGTCCCTTTCTGTCAGGATGCGTGTTCATTCTCTCAAAATGATGCTATCTGTTGAGTTTGTAGGTTGATGCGTGAACTGGTGAGATCAAGCTACTTTGGTTATTTTTATTTTTAAAAACTTATTTTTGATATAGAATATTAAATCAATTTTTTTAAAAAAATTGAAGCGAAGAAAAAAAATAATAAATTTTTTTTTTTAAAAAAACAAAAACAATAGATCCTTTGTCATGATCGCTCGTATCACCGTGTCCCAAAGAACTGATTCCTTTGTCTTGAACGCTCGTATCACTGTCCCCCAAGATAGCAGATTGTTGTCCATGAGATAGGCTATGATTTCCCACCAACAGAAGCTGTCCACGTGGCATAAAAATCTGCAAGCTAGATTAGAGAGCTAAGCCTCCCGATGTGTTGAGCGACGTGGCAGCTCTTACGCCAATGACGTCCCTTGTTTGCATAGACTAAAGTACCCTCAAAGTCACTGCATTTCTCGTGCTTACCCGAAAAACAAAAAAAAGACTTCATATAACTGTAAAAAATAAAAATGCTAGTGTGCCACCTCAAGTCCAAAAGGCCGCGGTGGTCATTTACACACCACACCTCTTTCTCCTTCACAAAGCCCGCCCAGTATTCTCTCCTCGCGACCACTTTCCTTTTCATCCGTTAACAAAAACAGAAATTTGAAAGAAAAGAAAATGCACCTCTTCTCTCCTTCCTCTTCCTCTTCTACTTCGAAAGCAACTTTCACTCTCTTCTCTCCCTCTCAAAACCCCAACAACAACTCCAAACTCTACTTCAAAGTCCATACCAAAACAAGAACAACTATACCATGTTCCTCTAAGGAATCCCCTCCTGTTCTAGACCCAAAACCTCTCTCCTTAGAATCATCAAGAACCAGTGAGCTTAGCAACCGGGAAAGCAATGTTGTTATTGAATCAAAGAGGGATTCTTTGGAGGGAATGCTGGTTGTTCGCCGGCCGGAAATGGAGGTTCCCGGTGAGGATTCCGGCGAGAGTAGTGAGAAAGAGAGCGATGATGATAACACTAAATCCTTGACAATCATTGATGTGGGCCTTGAGGAGTTTGCAAAAAAGATGCCAATTTTTGAGCCAGAGAGAGTGGGGTCCTCTGGTTCCGGTCCTCAGGAGAAGCCACTTGATGTGAATTTGGACTTGGCTTTGTATAAGGCCAAGGTGTTAGCTAGGCGTTTTAAGTATAAAGAAGCTGAGGAGATACTGCAAAAGGTATGTTTTTGTTTGCTGTGATTAACTTTGGTTGATTTTTTGAGGAAAATATTGGTGCTGTTAAAAATGGGTTTCTCTTTGTGGTTTTTTAAGTGTATTAGTTATTGGCCTGAAGATGGGAAGCCATATGTGGCATTAGGGAAGATATTGGGCAAGCAATCAAAAACAGAAGCAGCAAGAGCTGTGTATGAGAAAGGGTGCCAGGCAACTCAAGGAGAGAATCCTTACGTTTGGCAGGTTAGAGACGTGTAACTATTCTTTCCGACTACAAACGTGATTCAACTCCAAGCTAATCTTTTTTGATCGATTTGGTAATTGTTGAGGGCTTATGAAATGCTTTGATCCTTATTTATGCCCCCAAAGCAAGTTCTAGGACATTCACTCTTGTTTTATTTCTTAAGCTATTGGTTCTAGGTGGCAAGGTCAATTGTTACCTGAGTTTGATCTTGGTATTGATTTCCATTTTCCATTCACTAGTAACTGTCAAAAAAAGAGGGAATCTTGAAGGTTTTTTTTTAATTTCTTACATTGTTCTGCCACTGGCCCCTTGGAATTGTGGTAATTTTACAGTTGAGTCGTGCAATGTTTGAATTCTGCGAAATTTGTTGATAGATTTCTGCATTCAGTGAATATCCCATCTACTCATGTACACAGAGAATAGTAAATGACGTCACTGTATAATCATTTAGCTTCTTGAATAGGTTGCGTAGATTTAACTGTTGTAAAACTCCCTAATTCCAAACTTGTGGTCGCGCATTTTGTCGACTCAATCACATCAGCATCCTGCAGGTGCCTAATGTTGGTATAGCCTATATATATGATGTTGGGGTTCATTCTTTGGTTTTTTTCATGGAATGATAACATGGTGATGTATGTTGTAAAATTAGTAGCGCTGGCTCAACGTTGGTAAACTTATCATAGGATGAACTGCATTCCTATTCTACTTTCATTTCTCGTATTTTGATTTAACCAGCACATGTCCTTGGAACAGTGCTGGGCTGTTTTGGAAAATAAAATGGGTAATATTAGGAGAGCAAGAGAGTTATTCGATGCCGCCACAGTTGCTGATAAAAGACACGTAGCTGCTTGGCATGGTTGGGCAATTCTAGAGCTAAAACAGGGAAACGTTAAGAAAGCAAGGCAATTACTTGCTAAAGGCCTTAAGTTTTGTGGTGGAAATGAGTATGTTTACCAGACACTGGCACTTTTGGAAGCTAAAGCAAATCGATATAAGCAGGCTCAATACTTGTTCAGGCAAGCAACTAAGTGCAATCCAAAAAGCTGTGCCAGTTGGCTTGTAAGTACTTGGCATCCTTAACATTCTTAGATGTTGTGATGTTGCTTTCATAAATTATTTAGTCCTCAATTTGTTGAGATCTCCTGATTCAGGCATGGGCACAACTAGAAATGCAACAGGAGAACAATCTTGTCGCAAGGAAACTCTTTGAGGTATTCCTTGCTTTGAGCTGTATTTTTTCCACGTTAGCATGCTTCCTTTTCAGTCTTTCATTCTGTGATATTCTTGTTTCTAATTTAATTTGCAGAAAGCAGTACAAGCAAGCCCCAAGAACAGATTTGCGTGGCACGTATGGGGAGTTTTTGAAGCTAATATTGGAAATATTGAGAAAGCAAGAAAACTTTTAACGATAGGCCACGCACTTAATCCAAGGGATGCTGTTCTGCTTCAGTCTCTTGCTTTATTGGAATATAGACATTCTACTGCAAATCTTGCACGAGTATTGTTCAGGAAAGCATCTGAATTGGACCCAAGGCACCAACCCGTTTGGATTGTAAGTAAGATGTTTCTTCATACAATACTTAGATCTAGTAATCAAACTTGATCAGTTTTGTGTCATATCTTCTTCTTTCGAAATTCCTTCTTGTTGCATGCATAGTTGATGCAAACATAAATAGCAAATTATTCTTGTTTCTATTTTTCTCATTATTGAAACACTTGTACACTCTATCACTGTAAAATTTATCTGACTGTTTGATGTTCCAAATTTAGGCTTGGGGATGGATGGAATGGAAAGAAGGCAACATATCCACTGCAAGGGAGTTATATCAAAAGGCTCTTTCAATTAACACAACCACTGAAAGTGCAGCTAGATGTCTACAGGTAATTCGCATGAATTCAAATGCATGCATGGTTAACAACAATGTTGGAATGACTTTTATCCATTTCAACTTGAGTGTCTTATTCCATTGTCATCCATTGCAGGCTTGGGGTGTCCTAGAACAAAGAGCTGGTAACCTGTCCGCAGCTCGAAGATTATTTAGATCATCCCTGAATATAAATTCTCAGAGTTATGTAACATGGATGACATGGGCACAGTTGGAGGACGATCAAGGAAACAGTGTGCGTGCTGAGGAAATTCGGAACCTCTACTTTCAACAGGTCAGTAATCGCCTTTCTGTACCCTAAATGACAAGATCTAGCACAGAAGGACGTTTTTCTGCTGTATATACCCGCATTTTGGATGACCTGGTCATCTAATCAAAATCATCATTGTTCTTTCCTTCATTCCTGTTCTCATCATTTTGCTATCATTTCATCAGTAAACCAAGCATGCTGCTTGGGAAATTGGATTGGATGTAAACTTGCATTTATTTGTTTTAATGTTGAATAATTGGAGCCCAATTTAACATATTTTCATCCTTTGGCACAGCGTACCGAAGTTGTAGATGACGTCTCATGGGTTACAGGATTTTTAGATATCCTTGACCCAGCAGTTGACAGCATAAAGAAGCTCCTGAACATGGATCGGGACCCGTACAAGAAGGCACAGGAAGCTTTGAGAAATATATCAAGAGGTAAAGAAAAAGGTGTCGATGACAACCCAGCCGGTAATCCATCCTCTAACAGCTTTGGCAATGATAAAGAAGGTAGGGGTAGTGGACTGGATTTGGATTCCTTCATTAAAGAAAGGTTGTCTCTTGATGCAACCAAGTTTGATGTCAACCTGGAAACATCTGCTGCAAATCCGGCCCCATGGAGAGGCAAGTCATCAAGAAGTAGATGGAAACCAGTAAAAAGCAGTCGCAAAAACGTTGCCTAATTCTAGCTGTCGTTTCAAAGAGGCAGGTTTAAAGCGGCACTGAAGTTCATGGTTCAAGAAACTTATAGTCTGAAAATCGAAAATATTATTTAGTACAGTATCGCTGTAACTATAGCAGAATGTCTCCGTAGAACACTGTGATTTGTAAACTGCTAACACATGGAAAGATAATCCGAGATTAAATTTGTTGATATTAAATTACAGATGTAACAGCCACAAACAATCTATTTTCTATAATGGTAACTACAGGCGTTATTTACCATGCAATGTCCCATCCTTGTCACAACAACAACCGAGTTACTACAGGCATTAGTAGTTTGCACATGAAAAAAAATCTAATTCATGCATTTTTTCAATCCATATTTTTTTCGATTTTTTGTTTGTTGTTTTTTTTTTTTTGGGCACGATCTACTGGATCCATGAAATCCACCGAATTCATGTCCCGTGTTGGATTGATTTTCCGCTTCACCACCTCGAAACTCAAATGCCTTGCACTCCGAGGGCAAATGAACAACATTTTCGTCGATTT
>Ga0325403_1004386_pt1 | contig 13105 bp, 10 predicted proteins | sample PopdelMetagenome_19_FD_205665 | JGI IMG/M metagenome (GOLD analysis project Ga0325403, IMG submission 205665) | Populus deltoides microbial communities from Bellville, Georgia, United States - Xylem-PdKOR-R4 | ecosystem: Host-associated > Plants > Phyllosphere > Stem > Wood/Secondary xylem...
CATGCACATATATGGAAATATGATAAAAGGGAAGAGGAAGAAGGGTGTAAATAAATTAAAAATGCTCAGCAATTTGTGTTTGAAAATAGCAGTAGAGTATACCAAATAAAAATGGATACCCTTTTTTATTAAAAGCCAAACTGGAAAAGATAGCGAATCTGTAAACAAAGTTGACTGCGACATCAACTGCGGCAAGAAAGGACAAACTTTCTAATTTTGCCTCAGCACCGGAATCCTCGTACTGTGTTGGTTTCTTCGACACCAGTAATTTTTGAAGTTTCTTGAGAACTATTTGTAGCATCAACAGCAGATGAACTAGAACTATCAGCATTCAATAATCGATCCTCCACCACACTGTCTCCCACTCTCCTTGATGTTTCCCTTGTAAGTATTCGTAGATTACAACACTGCGAGAAAATTTATAATGTTAAAATTAAGAGTAATATAATTATTAGTATCTTATTAATTATTTTTTTGCCCCATGAAATTTAATGAAATAAAAAAAAATTATGGTGATTAGAAAGTAATAAGTGATATTCTATTAATTACAAAAAAATTGAAAATAAAACTCATTATCCATTAAAAATAATAAAAATATTTTTACCTGGTATTTTCTCCCTCATGTATCCACATCCACTTGAACATCATTAAAGCCAGCCTATAAAGGAAAAGTTAGTTGCCACTCCCTTTCCAAACACATCAATGTTCAATCTTCAGGCCCACTTTAATTACTTGCGCAATGATTCTAATTTCTAGATGAAATGACAAAAGAGCACGGGTAGTTGGGGTTATTTTATTGAAATGAAATAAAAATAACATGGACAAAAGAATCTGAGATTTTCAATGGCAAATGAAAAGAAAGAAATATCAAGAGAAGAGGGATATTGAAAACACTTTATGTTTCAATTCAAGGCCACAAATTTTTTTCTAAAAAAAACGATGGGTTTTGAACTGTAACGCGAAAAATAAGTACTTTACAGGAAGAGAAAGCATTTGAAGAATAAAAGGATACGATTTTTGTGCGAAATTTAAGGTGGGCTACCGGATAGTTTGATATTCATGATCTCACAACACCTAAAACAAACTGCTAAGCGTGATTCTATCCGTCGTTATCACGCCAGGATTATACCTATCTGTTTAGTACATCATCTCTATAAATACCATACACTCTGCTCAGTCTTTTAACCTTCTTATCCAACAATATATCAATTACCGTAAGGGAGAGAGTTTAGATCTTGCTTAGAAAATATGGAGGTTGATCTGTCACCAAAATTGTGCAAGAAGGTGTATGGAGGAGATGGTGGGTCTTATTATGCGTGGAGCCCAGCTGAGCTTGCCATGCTAAAAGAAGGGAACATAGGTGCAGCCAAGCTGGCCCTTGAAAAGAATGGTTTTGCTCTTCCTCGTTACTCTGATTCAGCCAAGGTTGCCTATGTTCTTCAAGGTATTAATTAATTACTCTCTTCATTTTTTTAAAAGATTGATTGAAATTGGTTTTGGGTTTCTGTCTGATATGATGCCTATTTAATCCACAAATCAATACGCAGTGAGCATATAATGGATGAGGATTTTTAAAACAAGAAGTTATAGTGAATATGGTTTATATTAGTAGTGGTTTTGGTGCAAGATTTGTGCAAAGTTTTGGAAGATCTATTGATTTTTATAAACGCTGAAAAGAAAACAACTTTTTTCTTGTTTAAAGGATATTGGGGTAATGATTCAATAAAAAGAATAAAAGAGAAGAATTTTACTGCGTGGTATGACCCTGTTTTCGTTTTGCATTTTGTAGGGAATGGGGTAGCTGGTATTGTTCTTCCTGAGAAAGAAGAGAATGTTGTTGCCCTTAAGAAGGGTGATGCTATTGCTCTTCCTTTCGGTGTCGTTACATGGTGGTATAACAAAGAGGACACTGAACTTGTAGTTCTCTTCCTGGGTGACACCTCTACAGCCCACAAAACTGGTGAATTCACCGATTTCTTTTTGACTGGCTCCAATGGCATTTTCACTGGCTTCTCTTCTGAGTTCGTGAGCCGAGCATGGGATGTGGATGATAAGGCTGTGAAGACCCTAGTTGGAAACCAGACAGCCAAAGGCATTGTCAAGCTTGATGGATCCTTTAAGATGCCTGAACCCAAAAAGGAAAGCCGTGAGGGCTTTGTATACAACTGTGAGGAAGCTCCACTAGATGTTGATATTAAGGATGGTGGAAAGGTTGTTCTTTTGAATACCAAGAACCTTCCTTTGGTTGCTGAAGTTGGGCTTGGTGCTGATCTTGTTAGACTGGATGGAAAAGCCATGTGCTCTCCTGGTTTTTCTTGTGACTCTGCTTTACAAGTGACATACATTGTCAGTGGTAGTGGCCGTGTTCAAGTTGTTGGGGTCGATGGCCGCAGGGTCTTGGAAACAACCGTCAAGGCAGGTCATTTGTTCATTGTTCCTAGGTTCTTTGTTGTTTCAAAGATTTGTGATCCAGATGGGATGTCATGGTTCTCCATCATCACCACTCCCAAGTAGGTTTTACTCAATACTCTTCAATTCCATGCACTGTCACCTAAAGCTAATTGCATATTTGCCTCCTGATAGATGAATACTGTATTTTAACACTGACATAATTGATTAAAAAAGAAGAAGAAGAGAGAGCATAATTATGTTTCTATGATAATTGCAGTCCTATATTCACTCATTTGGCTGGAAGGACTTCTGTGTGGAAGGCTCTATCTCCTCAAGTGCTAGAGGCGTCTCTCAAAGTATCTCCTGATGATGAGCAGCTTTTCCGCTCCAAGAGAATGAATGAGGAAATTTTCTTCCCACCTCCAAAATGAAGAGGATGCATAGCTTCATTCTCTCACACACTGTCGTGGCAATAAGAGTTTTGAAGAGTCCTTATGAATAATATATCCCTTTCATTATCTCCTCCGTCGGTGGATCTTGGCAATTGTTGTTTTTAATTTTAGACATTGACATAAACGGCTGTTAGACTTCTCTCGTGTTCTTATCATTTTGTGCTCTGGGGTTTTTTTTTCATCGATTATACTTCTTGCTAGCCCATATGGAACCCCTAAAAACAAAAAGTTCTGCAGCGAGTTATGAATCTAACAACCAAAACATGCGCGGTTTTTTATCAGCCTCTTTTTTTTCTTTTTCTCACGTTGCCTTTCAGATAGAAATGAAGATTTCCATACCTGGCATCAGTAGGATGAGGTGTAGCTAGCCATTGCTGCATCCGGAAGGACTACAATGCAACTAACTCATGAAGCAGGAGTCATACCTTAGGTTATGTTTTCTCTTCTTGGCATGTTACTTCAGTTTCAGTACCCGAATTAAGAAAAATCCAAGGCTTCTTCTTTTCTTTTCTGGCGTGTTCGTCCATCAAAATTATATAAGATGGAGAAAGAATTTTGTTAAAGAATCATCCAATAAAAATATATACAATAGCTATGATCTTATGTATTAGATCGAATTTATGTCATCTGAATCATAATATAAAATGAAAGGCATTAATTTATAGCGTGAATTTAATTTCTAAAATTAAAATAATAAAACAAATACTAAATTAGCCACTAAGTATGCAATATTATAGCATGCCGATGAAGAAATCACTATGTATATCTTATTTTGTAGAAAACTATTTAATTTAATATTTTGTAAATAAAAAATTACTTTCTTTTCTCTTTGGACCGGTCAACGATGCAAATTCAAGTACAGTTTCAAAATGAATTTTCCCAAAATCAATGATCGTGAAATTATAAGGCACGGTATTGGTTCATTGTTCCTTTCAATAACTTTCCTCGTTCCTTTTTCTCTTCAAGTTCGCATGTTAACAAATTCCTATCTTTTTAATTATTATTTTTTTCGTCTAAACATTTTTTAATTTTTTGCAAATGAAAAAGAAGAATAATGATTATACAACAAAATTATCTTCCGAACAGACATGTCCGGTTTCTAAGAAAGAACAATCATTTCAAATATCAATCAGATCCACACTTTATGACTTAATATTTTATATGGAAATTAGTGTGAAAAGCTTGTCTCGATCATATTCCAAGAAAGAAGAGATAGAGAGGGGAGAAAGAAAAATATTTTTTTTTTTATAAAAAAAATCTCATTTAATTTCCATACAAAATGAAGTAAGTGGTAAAATGTGGATCTCATGAACACAAATATGCTTACTTGCACAAAGGATTTTTAGTAAATAAGATCAGAACTACCTTAGCGAGGGAAATAATTCAAGGAGTTCTTTATTTAGAAAAACGCAGCTCGGCTTCATAGATTCAAAGGAACTGTGTTGTAGTTGATAGGATATTATAATTACAAATCTAGTGCAAATTCTTCACGTGAACCATCAGACAAGAGGAGGAATTCATGAATTTCTTTTGCAGCCAGATTACAAAGACTTGTACCATCAAGCTAGCGAGCAAAATCTAATGTATTCCACGGCCAATTCGTTCATAAAGGGCTCGTATCATTAAGCTTTCGAGCAAAATCTTTAGCAACAATAGCGCAAACAGATATCTTGGTGGGCAGTCCGTGTAGGTTCCTATAAATCCAAGACATCTGCACAAGCAATGTATTCATGCACTTCACGTTATATGAAAAGCGTAGCAAGTTGAAATGCTACAGAATTACTAACTCCTGTACGGCAAAAACCCATCTCCTGCGTATGAAGATTAATGAGAACAAAAGGACAAACAGAAAAATCAGACAAAACTGATCACCATTTCTTAAGCCTGTTATAAACAAGTTTGCGGTCAACAATGCAAATGCCTGATTCAAAACACATGCGCATATGGGAAGTCAATTTTAGGGAAGAATACCCGTGGAGAATGTGAGACCTAGAAGTCCTATACAAAGTCTTACCATTGTGGTATCAAAACCATAGAACTAGAAAGAGAACCTGGCCACCTCTTCATCTTCATCCTCATCCTCATCTATAACATCTTCTTCAGTAAACACCTCAGAATCATCATCTTCAATGTCCTCCTCATCTTCCTCATCAACCATGTTATTATGACGGGCTTTATCCTTTAAACCGGTGCTCAAAACAACAGATTGTCCCCCTGAATTTTCCATGTCCTTCCTCAGCTTTTCCATGTTCTGTTTTTGCTGCTCTTCCTCCAAACGTTGCTTCTCTACCCGTCTCTTATCAAGATCAGCCCTGAGATCATCAAGATCCATTGGTTAGACAAATGAAACGCGATAGCAGCATATTGGTAGTTGACAGAAAATAATTTATCATAACTATACTTATGGAGTTAAGGGCTAAAAGGAAATACTTGTAAGTTTCCATATACTCCTCAGCACTGGCTTCAATGGCCTTGAAGAAGGCATCCATTCCAGCTCCAGAAACAGCAGAGACCCCAACTGATCTCAAATTTTTATAGAATTCATCTAGCACTAGGGAGAGGCTTTGAGAAAAAGTAGACATGTATGAATCATCTGACCTCATTGCTCCTTGAAAGGCTTCAAAATCTTCCATCCACTGGGCAAGTTATAACTCTCAGAACAAGGATATATTAAAAATAAAAAGCAAAGATCATAACCTGACATTATGCAAGAAAAATCAATAGTAGTGCTCATAAATAGAGAGCACTGATAAAAAAAAATTAAAAAAATCAAGAGAATGACTTAGGAAAGCAATGGTATGTAAAATTGCAAGCATAGCATTCTATTGTCAAACAACAGTCCCTTAAAAGCTAGGGGTTTGGTTGAAAACCTTGAAGCTTTCAATACACTTCTTGTTTAGTCATGTTTCAGATCCCTTGAATACACTGTCCCCGCCAATCCTTAATTCTGATATTGGTTCTACATAGTTACTGAGCTTCAATCATAACTGAACTTGAAAATATAGGCACGATAAAAATCTTTCCTGCAAGTATTATTTCAGCTACTTGATTGATAAATTTATGAACATGTTATGGATTCCAAGGCTTAATCCCAAAATCATATGAGCACTGCTGCAGCCTGGCTAGGCCTCCAACTCTCTCCAATAGTTTTAAAATACTTCTTTTCCAAATAAGAATAACATCAGCCATGATGCATCAAAATAAGAAGAAAAAAAGTTATACCTCTATAGCAAATTGGTGTTGAGCCACATCAGTTTTGTTGAATACCAACACAAGAGGCAACCGCGTCTTATAGAGGATGCTGCAAGCGTAAAGCATATTGCTCATGAAAGTTACTGGGCTTGAGGAACGAGGTGTGTCAACTACATAAGCAACCACAGTTGGAAAGGTTGAAGCAAAAGCTTCGGTAATGATAGCTCCAGAAGCAGACCAAGTGAAAATCTCAATTTGACCAGGTGTATCCACAAGAACATAATCAAGCTGATCTGCTCGCTTCTCAATGACTTGAATGACCTGAAAATGTGAAATACAAAGGTGAGGATATATTGGAAATAAGAGAACAGTATGAAACTCTTGGTGAAAAAATCCACATGCAGGGAAAAAAACATTGCAAGACAGGCTGTGCTGGTCCAATACCCCTGCCCAAAATGCTATCCACTAGCTAACACATAGACTGCTGTCTATCAGGATGAAAATGATGCACCTGACCACTCAATATTCAACCGAAATTCACATTGAAGTCAATAGTTGCAAGGTTTAGTGAAATAGTAAAAACAAAATCACAGGTACTTTGTGATAGGGGAGAAGAATAAGCCCGTCTGAGGAAAAAAAGCTGCAGGTAGATTTTACCTCATCAAACTTTGTTGCAAACAAGTTAAGAGAAGTCAGGATTCCACCATTAGGTCCAAGATTAAACTGCTTCATCACTTCCTTGTACTTAACAGTGTCCCTTATATCAATATTTGCACCATAGGGGAGAGTCATCACAGCAGGGTCAAGGTTGAGCACATAACCACGAATCCTTGAAGCTTGTGTGTGGCAAACCAACCTATGAAGAAAAGTTGTTTTTCCACTACCTGTCCACATACAGTAACTGCTTTCAATCTTCAAGCCCATTTTATGAATATACTCCCATTTGCGGATGAGTTGAAAAAAGAGCAGGCAGCAGGGATTTTCAAAATGAAATAACAAATATAACACTTGTTCGAAAAAAACTAGCTGAATTACCTGCCATTCCAACAACAATGATGATAACCGGTTTTCTTCTGAATGTAGGTCCCACCTGCCCAGATGAGGATGCTTCCACATTCAAGTTATTCATTGAGTCCGCTAATTCATCCTTGTCTTCAGCAGTTCCCTTCACATCAAAATCAAACATTGAGAAATCAATATCACAAACAATTCTTCAATAAACAAAAAAACTAAACTTGTTTTGTCTTTTCTCACAACACTGCCAAAAAAATCCAAGAAAAATACCAGAAGCAAAAACAGATTTTCAATTCAGGTTATGCACAGCTGGGGAAATGGGAAAAATAAAATCCAGGTTCTGCTAACAGATTTTCACTACACAGCAGCATCATAAAAACAAAGAAGAAATGACTATCTTTCCTTGAATATGTACATGGTAATACAAACTTAGACATCAAAAAAAGGAAAAAATAGAGGAAAGGAAGAGAAGTGTTTTGGAAGCCAATATAATATAATATACCTTAGAATCCACTTGCACCTGTGTTGATGATGAGGCTTCATCCCCAGACTTGATATCCAATTTGTTGAGCTTAGAATCAATATCCATTTTCACTATTTAAAAATAAAAAAAATAAACAAACTGATTAGTACTGTACAGTACAGCCCATAAACCCTAAAAACAATTCCCTCGGTCAAAATCTCAGAGTCCCCTAGAAACCCTAAAATCAGCATGCAAAGAAAAGAAGAGTAAAATAAATAAAAGCCGATACAAAAATGAGCTTAACTAAACCCTAACAACATCGTCTCCTTTGAAATGAAAAAACAACAGATGGGTTTTCAATATAATGTGAAGAATAAGTATACCTGGGTTAGAGTGATGAAATTGAGTCAAGCGGGTTTTTTATTTTTCTGGGAATACGAGGGAGCTCGGAGTGTTGAGACTTGAGAGAGGGAAGGAGGCCAAGAGAAATGAGAAAATGGTTTCGCCTTTTTAGTACTACTCCGTCTAGAATGAGAAGCAGTGCGTCTAGTTTAATTGTGTAAAACTTGACCTTAACATAATTGGAAGTCCGGTTCAAAAGTAACTTTATAAAAACAACAATATTTTATTTAAAATTAAATTTTTATATTTTCAAATTATTTTAATTTATTCTATATGTTAAAAATAAATTTTAAAAAATAAAAAAATATAAATTTTTTTTAAAAAAATTTATAAAAAAACCACTGCTATATTACAAATAGTTCTAAAAACCAAAGAAAAAAGAAAAAAAAAAGATTTTAGAGGAAAGTGAGAGTGGATAATGGAAGAATATAGAGTTTTAAGAACAATATCAATATTTATAATATAATTATAATTGCAATATAAAGGATTTGCAATGATAACTGTGAAGGAGCAGCTTCTAGTTGGTATTATATTTTAGGTAAAATTTGAAAAACAAAAATATACTTATATATATATATATTATTTTATTATGCTAATATTAAAAATAATTTTTTAAAAAAATTATATATTATTTTAATAAAAAATATTTTTAAAAATATCTCCTACCATACATTCAAACACCAATTAAAATTAACTGTGCTAAAGCACTCGGAATTTATGTTGTGTAATGGCCTTCCTTTTGTTTTATTTATTGATTTATTTACTCCGTGGGCATCAATCTGCATACTGGGCTTTTTTTTTTCACTATATCCACACCTTTTTACTTTCTTGGCCCCAAAAAGTTTTAGCTATTTTGCTTTCTTCGTTAAACTTCTCTTCTTTTTTAATTTGGTCCTCGCAGGCTATGCTGTCATGTTTTATTTTTTAAAATTTGTTTGGATTCACATGTTTTTAAGTGTGTGAAGTGTCACAAAACATTTTGGTACGTGCTGGATCAATGATCATTTTACAAAACAATGTTAAAAAAAATTAAAACGACAAACAACTATCAAAACTAACACCAACCAACAAAACAAATCCTTTTTATAACTGCATTATTTAAAACACATGGTTTCACTTTGATGCATTAATTTTGTGATATTTTCAGATTTTATATTTTCATCCTAAACTTTTATTTTTATTATGTTTCAGTTCTTAAATATTGAGAGAGAAAACAAAGAATCAACAAAAAAAAAAAGGCTTGATTGGTCATATTTTAACCATGAAAAAATTGATTTTTATAACCACAAGTTCATCAGAGCCTTGCCTGGCTATTGTTTGACCTTCTGAGTTATTGCTTAATTTTGATGAAACAGCTTGTGAGTGATCTATTTGGACTTTATGCACTTCTTCCTTTCGTCTGTTGACTCGGTAAATGACTTTCTTTTGTTTTCTATTGGAGATTTTGTGAATTTGTTTTTGGTTGGAGCTGGAAGAAACATTTCAGATTTGTTCTCCAAAGCAAGCCTGAGCCCAAGGGGAAGTTTTCCCAGTAGCATTGAGCTGCAAATTTTTTACTCGAACCAGCACGCACATCACTTCACATGTAGTAGCCCAGATTTCGCTACCATCACGAAGCCGAGTCGTAGATACAATCACCCAACCAAGCATTTGTCGCAGAGTCGTAGCTAGATACAATCACCCAACCAAGCATTTGTCGCTGATCCAAGCCAGTAGAGACAGGATGCTTTTGGTTCATTCCGCGACGGTGCACACCAGGCTGGAGTCGAGTGCTAGCATACACAAACTGTGTTGCGTTGTATAAGATGGGGATGGAAAACGAACTAAGTTTGTTAGCGTCGCATATTTAATATAAAATTATTTCTGTGACTTTATTCAATAATTTAAAATTTTGAATTGAATTAGTTTTTTTTTAATTTATTATTAAAAAATCTATTTAATGGTCACGAGTTTATCCTAATACTCCATTCTGTGTAATTAATTAAGTTTTGTTTTTTTTTTTTAAAAAAAAAATCAGCTGTTCCTTGCAAGTTTTAATATCTCAAAATATTTTTAAGAAAATATTTTATAATCTTATGTTTTCTGAATATAATATTTTGTGCTTCCTATATGTTCTTTCAGTTTCTTTGAGCTGTTCACGGCTGTGAGCAACCATTAACTGTCCGGTTTGCGGATCCTAAGAGGCCGAGGCCTGGAGGAGATTCAAGGTTTTTCAGCTGAGATCATCTTTCACTCTGGATTACTTGTATATTTTCTTGTTTGCGTTTTGAATGAAATTCACAAAATAAATGGTGGGGCTCTTTTCTCTTGCCTTTTTGTTTTTTTTTTTCCCTCCCAGAGGTGGTCCTGCATTTGGTGGTCCAGGGGTCGGCCCAAGATTTCAAGCTCCGTGGCTTCGGTAAATTTTCCTTTAACATTCCGGTGAAATAAACTGTCACTTCAGTCCAGCTTCTTCTTCTCTATTTATCTACTTTTTGACGCAATTGCTTTCATGCTCACTTCTGTTAAGACCACTGCCGAATTTTGACCTACAAAGAAAAGCCTAGACATGAACGGGTCTTGAAGGCGACGTCAACTAGCCTGACTTTTTTATGTATTTTTTTAAAGAGACGAGTTGCATGTTGCTCGTTTCTACATTCGAGTATTTGGGCTCTATAAATTTATTTCTAAACTTATTTTAGTTTTAAAACAAATATCCTAAAAATCTTAATAAATATGTATTGAAGCATAAGACATCCTTAAATTAGTTTAAAAATTCATAATCAAACTAAATAAAAAACAAATTAATGAGTCTTTTTTACTTTAATTTCTAATATGTTTAGAGAGAGAAACTAACCCTATTAAATTTATTTTTAAAAAATAAACACATTAACATCAAGTTTGATTATTTTAATAGCCAAAACATGATTCATCAGCCACTCTTTCTCTCTTTATTTTTTTTAACACGACTTTATCTCTTATTTTTCAAGATTTAAAAACTAAATTATGACAAAAAAAAATTTTAACTATGATATAAAAATCTAAAATAATAGAAACTATACATGTATAATTCAAAACTTCATAAACTAAAATGTATTTTTTTTCTGTACTTTTTGCAAAAGCAATCATGTTTTTTTATCAGTATCAATTTTGATATCTATTTTTTTAATTTTTTTTACAACAAATTTAAATTGTATTTTGTGAAATAGATCTTTAGTTTAACGTTCAAATATTCTACGACACACTTGATAGGAAATATAATAGAAATATATATTAAGATATAAAATCATGGAAACAGAATTTGAAATGATGAAATTAAAAAGAAATTAAGTGCAATGACCATTTTAAAAAGTAAATAGTGAACAAGCTATTTACAGTATTTTTAATTTGTGATTTTCGTTAAACTATAAATATTAGCTATAAATAGTGAACAAGCTAATGTAAGAAGATAAACAGTGAAACACATCAAATCACCGTTTTCTTTTCGTTTATAGTTTATAGTGCTAATAAAACTTTAATTTTGGGGTATTGTAGTTGAATCACATGTTTTTGACAAATTGATACATGTTATATTTATATTTTATAGATAAAGCTTCTAATCTGAGCTACATTATTCGCATGCAATTTGTCATCTTGCTTACATATGATCCTCAGTTCAAGAAGCTAAAGATTAATTGACAGCCCTACAATTCACACGTATTTCGCCACTGTCACCAGTAAGTGGCCCTAAGGCTCCCATTTTGATCATGGAATTCTTGAAGTCCTCAAAGAACAATAACGGGTCCTCCGCATAAGATTCTACAATCTCACGTGTGCGATCATCTTGAACCACAAGAACCTGGTCTGATGGAAGCAATCCCTCTCCTGAAAGAAGATTAACGTAGTATTGGTTGTCAAATGTAGCTGGGGTCACCAGGTCAAGATGTGCTACTGTCGTGGTGCTGTCAGCAGTTTCTGAGCATAGTTGCTGCAGCGACTGAACGAAGTCCATATTAACATCAGGGCCACCGGAGTTACTAGGGCTCTGGAACCGAGAGCTAAAAGTTGAGCACCTCGCTTTTCCCATTGTGTGCGCACCTGCCAAATTACAATTAGACTGTCATTTTCGTTCAGTAGGCAGAAGTGTCCTTTCATGCATTGGGATACAAAAATTTTACCTGAGAGGGCGACCATATCATTTTGTGTGAGTCCGACTTTCTGAAAATTAGCCACTAGAGTTGCTACACTAGAATTTGGAGCAGGGATGTTGTTAGTCGCTGCTGCCTTGCTAGCAGTCAAGCTGTCCCTCCTCCCCATCTGGACTTCCCAGCCTGGTCCACCAGACTGCAAATTAAGTAGAAGTGAGATCAGCTCAAAGCATTAAAAGATAGTAGTAAGATTTTCTTATAACATGAAGAGTGGGCGAAGATATACTAGAAGAACAGAATCTCTGGCAACGATTGCGAGAATATCAGCACAAGAAACTGTTTCAGGACAAACAGATTCCAGATCAGATTTAATGGCATCAATCACTTCAAACCCTCTAAGTGAATTCAAGTTGGGTGGTGCAGTTTTTTCACCCACAAAGTTCTCAGCATCATCTAGCAGCACTGAAGCATCACATCCCTGCAAAACACATAATGTGCATCATGATCATTGCAATTACAATAGAAGCTGTGATAAAGAGAAGCAATATGTATAATTCTGAAATTGAACTTGACTTGCATTAACAAAGCAATCATGGAAGTGAAGACGAAGCAGGGAAGCTGCCATTCTTGGTTCCTCGGAGATTGCACTTTGAACCCAAGATAGTATAATAGGTTCTGCCTCTGGGCAGGATTCTTGGTAAACACCAAACTGCAGTAAGACACCAATATCACCAACACATGTTGTGTTCAAGGTGGTTGGTGTCTTTGCCAACACAATTACAAGCTTAATAAGCATCATAAAACAAATGGCTAAGCCCATAGCCATGTTGCACTAGTTTGTATGGATGTATGTGAAGTGGTGTTGGGGTTAATAGCTTCACTTATATAGAAGTTGCTGCTGTGAAAAAGGAGAGACGGAGCAATTTCACGTTTTGGGTGGTTAGTGGTTACTGGACGAATTTGTCAGGACTTGGAAGCGGTCAAGTGCACAGGACATGGTGAGCATGAACTAACCTAACCCATGTGCTTCAATTTTTTTTACCGAATGCTTCAATCAGATTTGAAAATTTCCTTAGTATGCTGAG
>Ga0325403_1004387_pt1 | contig 13104 bp, 9 predicted proteins | sample PopdelMetagenome_19_FD_205665 | JGI IMG/M metagenome (GOLD analysis project Ga0325403, IMG submission 205665) | Populus deltoides microbial communities from Bellville, Georgia, United States - Xylem-PdKOR-R4 | ecosystem: Host-associated > Plants > Phyllosphere > Stem > Wood/Secondary xylem...
GAACGCAAGTCGAGCGTCTACAGCAGGTAGGTACTTGGTACCTATATCTCCTCTAGTTAATAATTATTTTAACTAACTTTTGAACTATAAAAATTTGGTGCTTATTGATGAGGAAAAGAAAAGGGGGCAGGAAGGAAAGGTTAAATGACGAAAAATAAAATAAAATGAAATGGAGGACTAGATTTAATTTATGGATTCTTTTGGAGTAACAATGAATTTTGGTAATGACTGTTTCTCGAATTGATTTGTTTGTCCCTGATATGGGAGGCTGATGATGTTAACCAAGCTGGATAACATCGGCATTACCGGTACGTGGAAGGAGAAATGTAAACTTGATTAACTATTCGGTTTTAGAATAGTTAATGATATCGGCGGGTGACGTCAATATCGGCAAAATTTATAAACTTGATTAACTATTTGGTTTCAGAATAGTTAATGATATCGGCGGGTGACATCAATATCGGCAAAATTTATAAACTTGATTAACTATTTGGTTTTAGAATAGTTAATGATATCGGCGGGTGACGTCGATATCGGCAAAATTTATAAACTTGATTAACTATTCGGTTTTAGAATAGTTAATGATATCGGCGGGTGACGTCGATATCAGCAAAATTTATAAACTTGATTAACTTTCCGAGGTGAAAGCTAATGATGTCAAGAATTTTTGACATTGGTATACCTGAGAACCTCCCAAGGTAATATGGAACAATGATTTACTATCTTAGTTTTTTTAAAAAAAAATAGTTAATGACACAACGGTTACGTTCGTGTCAGCATTTTCATGAAACTGATTAGTTGTTCCAGGACGGGCAACTAAAGACACTAATGGAGGTCAATGGTGTTGGCAATAGTCTTTTTGATGTGAAGGGGGGGAGAAGTAGTCAACAGAAACAAAAAAAAAAAAAAAGAGAGAGAATTTGTATATAACCATTAAAATGGGTTTATGATTTAACTAGATAGATATGCTATTTAATTGTTCTTCTGTAAATTGCTTGCATTTTAATCATTTGTTTTTAATTATATGGAAAATTTATATTTTTGCAGGCCCCTCCCATTCACGCCAGGAATAGATTTTAAGTTCTTTGATCCCTTTTTGTATAAGTTAAGAACTTAGGGATTCGTGGTGTAATTTTTGTCATGCAGTAAACATGTAACCTGTATAAAATATTATATTCGTAATATTTTGTTTTTGAAATATTAAATGTATCAACCTATGCTTGGGATATTAGAATGTACTAGACTATGTTAGAATATTAAATTATGTTGTGTTATATATATATATGCAATCTTCGTGCTCGAATTTGGCTATTTTAATTATTAACTTATGCATGTGATGTAAGATGGAGTTTGGGAATGAATATGGTCCTGAGCATAACCTGGAATGAATTATGCAGTTGATTTAACTAAACATGGATGTGATTGTAGATGAGATGTGATTCTAAATGTTTACAGGGTACATTGTCCTTGGGATCTCCCGGTATAGAGGAGACTCTGCCGAAATTTCGTTAGAAATTTCAGCGAGTAAAAAAAAAAAATTTGCTCCATCTACCCTTTATAGGGGGAGATTAACGGATAAACTAATAGAAAAATTGGGGTTGTTACATGGCTAATACAGAAGTAGAGGGATTATTAGCAGATTATGCAGAGGTTTTCCAGGAACCTACTGCATTACCACCAAGGAAGAGGCATGATCACAGAATCCCACTGTAAACAGGAGCTCAACCTGTAAACTGCAGACCGCATAAGAACTCCTTCTTCCAAAAAAGGGAGATCGAGAAGATGGTCAAAGAGATGTTATGCAACAACATCATTCAGCTAAGTGTGAGCCCATTTGCTTCACCGGTACTTTTGGTGAAAAAGAAGGACAACACCTGGCATTTCTGTGTAGACTTTAGGCAGCTGAATGAAGTCACTATCAAGAACAAATTTCTTATTCCCTTGATCGATGACCTACTGGATGAGCTGCAAGGATCTAGTTTCTTCTCTAAACTGGATTTAAGATCAGGATATCATCAAGTGCGAATGCATGAGGGAGATATAGAAAAAACAGCCTTCCGCACTTACTAAGGGCATTATGAGTTTAGAGTCATGCCTTTTGGCCTCACGAATGCTCCTGCAACATTCCAAGCCCTGATAAATGGCATTCTAGAGCCATTCCTAAGGAAATTTATCTTGGTGTTCTTTGACGATATTCTCATTTATAGTTCTTCTCTAGAAGCACACCTCAGACATTTAAAGCAAATTCTGGAGATCCTGAAGACCAATCAGTTGTATGCAAAGAGATTAAAATGCATGTTTGTTGAACCAAAGGTAGAGTATTTGGGGTATATAATCTTTGCTGAAGGGGTGGCTACAGATCCTAAGAAGACACAGGTTGTACAGGAGTGGCCAATTCCAAAGACTATCAAAGAGCTAAGAGGATACTTGGCTAGCTATTATCGAAAGTTCATCAGGAAGTTTGGTGTCATCAGTAAACCTTTGACAGAATTACTCAAGAATAATAATTTTGTGTGGCACGAAGGGGCATTGGAAGCTTTCCAAAATTTGAAGAAGGCTTTATGTGAAACCTCAATCCTAGCTTTGCCTGACTTTACCAAACCATTTATCTTGGAAACATACGCCTGTGACATTAGAATTAAGGCAGTGCTTAGCCAAGAAGGAAGGCCATTGGCATTCATGAGCAAGGCCTTAGGAGTAAAACATTTGGGATTGTCTATCTATGAGAAAGAATACCTGGCTATACTGATGGCAGTAGACAAGTGGCGACACTACTTGGAACAAGATCAGTTTATTATACAAACTAATCATGAAAGCCTAATATACTTACTTGATCAGAAAATCCACACTCTTATTCAGAAGAAGGGGCTGGCCAAGCTGTTAGGATTAAACTATCGAATCAAGTATAAGAAGGGAAAAGAGAACAAAGTTGTTGATGCCTTATCAAGAAGGATTATACAGAGTGAAGATAGCTGCCAAGAAACAGGTATGGCAGGGGGATGGCTCACAGCCATAACACAAGTGGTTCCTTCTTGGTATGATCAGATTTATAGCTCTTACAAAGATGATGCCAGGTTGCAGGACATCATATAGGGTAAAATGATAGATGCTACAGAAGCTCTAAATTTTACCTATACTAACGGGGCGGTGAAGTATAAAGGAAGAATTGTTATAAGAGCTGCAGGGTTATTAAGAGAGGAACTCGTCAAAACTACCCATGATTCCTATATTGGAGGGTATGTAGGGATTCAGAATACTTATAAGCGATTTAAGGCTCACTTTTACTAGCCTTCCATGAAGAAATGGATCTATCAACTAGTGCAGCATTGTGACATTTATAAACAAGCCAAGGTTGAGAGGGTGCCTTACCTTGGGTTGTTACAAGCTCTTCCTACTCCACATGGTCCCTTGAAGGATATTACCATGGATTTCATAGAAGGGCTCCCAAAATCTGAAGGCAAGGATACTATCATGGTCATTGTTGATCGCTTCACCAAGTATGGGCATGTTATCACCCTAGCACATCCATTCACAGCCCAGGATGTTGCTAAATTCTTTTTAGATCACATCTACAGGTTCCACGGCTTGCCTGCCACGATCTTGACCAATAAGGATAAGGTTTTCACAAGCTTATTCTGGAAGGAATTGTTCAAACACCTAGGGGTCAAGTTGTTACTAAGTACAGCCTATCACCCTTAAATAGATAGGCAAACTGAAAGGGTAAATCAGTGCCTAGAGACTTACTTAAGATGTATTACTATGCATTGTCCAAAGAAGTGGCATCAATGGACATCCATAGCACAATGGTGGTATAATAGCAGCTTCCATTCCATTATCGGCATGTCTCCATTCCAAGCTTTGTATGGATATGAGCCTCCAGCCAGAGAGATGGTGCTTACTAAGGCTACTCAAGTAGTTGTTGTGGAGGAGTGGACACAGAGAAGGATCAATATGGATCAATTAATCAAAGGGCTGCTGGAAGGGGCATGAAATCGGATAAGGCAGGTGGCAAACAAAACACGATCAGAGAGGACATTTTTTTATAAGAGATTGGGTTTTTCTAAAGCTTCAACCTTACAGGCAGGGCACTGTCATGTACATGAAGCATTACAAGTTAAATCTCAGGTACTATGGTCCCTACCAAGTCTTTGAATGCATTGGTGCAGTAGCATATAAGCTTCAGTTACCCCCAGGAAGTGCAATGCACCCTGTGTTCCATGTCTCATTATTAAGAAAAAAGATAGGGAAAGTGGCCATCGTTTCTCAAACCCTGCCAATCGTAGATGATGAGGGCAGGGTAAAAGTGTACCCAGCTACAATACTAGAAAGGAAACTTATGAAGAAGGGTAATACAGCCGTGGTGGCGGGCTTAATTCAGTGGTCGAATTCATTCCCTGAAGATGCTACATGGGAGGAGTTGACAAAATTATAGTTACAATTCCTAGACTTCAATATTGCTACGTGAACTGTTCCAACTTTCGATTCTTGGGACAATAATCTTGCATGGAGGGGGTACTGTTACGTACCTAGAATGAATATAGTATATAGGAAGAAGAAGTTAAAGGTGGTGCAGGATTAGTAGCGTCTGCAACACGTTACCAGGGGAAGGTTAATTCTGTTGGTTGTTAGCCATAGTTAGTTAGCATACTGTTACAACTGTCATGGTTAGTTGGAGTAGTCAGTTAGTAGTTATTTCAGTTGCTATAAAACCATGATCAATGTTATCAGGAAAAACAGAATATAGAATACAGAAAATTCAGTCTCAACTCTTCTCTCTCGAATCCTTTCAGAACAGTTTCTCTGTTATTCATCTCATTTCTTCTTCATTTGTTAAGAAACCTTAACAAAATTATCCATATAATATAAAATTCAAATATAGCAAACTTTGCGCCATAATTTCATGTCACAACCCACCACGAATGCATCACAATCGAAACCCTAGAAAAGCTAAATTTCTTCACATTTCTTTTTTTCCATTTAGCGAGTCAATTGGTAATAAGTAGCAACTCGAGTTTGTCGCGGTCGCGTTTTTTTTTCTTTTTAATTATTTATACAAGTGTTGATTCGATCCGTGAGACCGCTCGCTGATTTCACACACACACACAGAAATAGAAATAGAGGTCTGTTCAAAATTTTCCTTTTCCGTTTTGATTTGATGGTTTTAATCAGGTGTGTAGTGGTATAGCTGGGATTTCCCTAGGGAAACAAACAACGTCTAGTTCATGGAGATTTTATGCCAAATGAACGTGTCCTTCCTGGTTGGATTGATTGGAGAGGATTTTAAAGACTGAAGATAGAGGAACAGACTGTTAGTGTTTTTTTTTTCAAATTAATTACTTTTTATATTTTTAAATAGTTTTCATGCTTTTATATTAAAAATAAATTTTTAAATAAATTTCATGTATTCATGCTTTTATTTTAATTATTTTAAGCCTCTGTTATTATCGGTCTGCTATGCTATAATGGGCTTCTAAATTTTAAATTTTTAAAAATTATTTTAAAATTTTAAAATTAAAAAATATTATTTTAATATTTATCCAATTAATTTTTTAAAATTTAAAATTAAAAAATATTATTTTAATATTTATCCAATTTCAATTTAGAAGCCCATTATAGCACAGCAGACCGATAATAACAGAGGCCCATATCAGTAAGACCCCAATATTTGACCCAGATTTTATATGACACTGTGCTCAAGAGAAGAGCAGAACTTGTTTTTTTTTTTTTTGCCTTTTCCCTCAGAGCGCAAAGGGGAACTCTAAAACCCTAGCTCCCGTGTCATTGTTGATCACGAAAAGATGGAGGCGGCTACCAAAGAAGAACAGATTCAAGTCAAAGAAAAGTGAGTATTTGAGATTTTCGATTCTCAATATGATAATTTGATTGAGGGTTTAATGATTTATGGGTTCCATTTCTTTCTTTCTTTTTGTTTTTGACCAGGGAAGCTTCACAGTTAGCTACAGTGTTGAAAGAAATAAAAGAAGGATTGGATATAGTGAGGAATAAAGTTCAAGCCTTAACTGCCAAGGTAAGCAAGCAGAGCTTCTAAACCAACCAATTTAACGAATTCTTGATTTTGATACTGAGATTTACTCACTTTTTTTTTTAAGAACGTGCAATCAGTTTTTTTTTTCTTTCTTTCTTTTACGATTCTTGTTTTGTCATTTAATAGGTAAAAACGAATAATTTTCCGACTACGGAAGGGATAAGCTACCTTGAAGCTAAACATTTACTGCTACTAAGTTATTGCCAATCACTGGTTTTTTATTTGATACGCAAGGCAAAAGGTTTGTCAATTGAGAAACATCCTGTAGTTCGTAGCCTTGTGGAGATAAGGTTGTTTTTGGAGAAGGTATGAATATCATTCTTCTTCTTCTTTTTTTCCTCTAAGCTTATCTGTGCACCAGTTAAGTGGCTCTTACTACTGTGTTCACATTAATGCTTATTAACAGATCCGGATGATTGATAAAAAACTTGAATATCAAATTCAAAAGCTCACAAGGGATGCCGGTTCTGCAAGAGATCAAGTAGATGTGAGCGAAAACGAATCTAAGGCATCTAAGAAACCAGAGGATAATTTGAAATATAGACCAAACCCAGACTTGCTTGAAAGCAAAACTGATATGTTGGCTCAGGTCAGTTCTTAACAAATAGATCTATTAGTAGTTTTTGAAACATCTGAGGGTTTTTGTTTGCTAAGTTCATGTATATATACTGCAGAATGGTGGTGTGTATCGACCACCCAAAATTGCCCCCATGATTATGGAGGAGGATAAGATGTCAAAACAGGAAAGAAATGCTCTGAGAAGGCAGAAAGAGACTCTTCGAAAAGCTAAACATGGTTTTATGAAAGAACTGATAGATGATATGGAGGATAGACCCGCTGAGGTTTGTTGTCTACTGTTTTTTCTGGTATTGTGTAAGCTTGAAGACTACATTCACAAGTTCACTGGATCACCTGTCAATGATGGTAAAATCAGGTTAAAGAATATGCTGGACTCGATAGTTGGGAATCCCAAAGATATGTAGAACAGTTTGAAGATCGAGCACGACAAGAAGAAGAACTATTTACACGGGTTCCTTTGACCAAGAAGGAGAAAAGGAAGCAAAAGGATTTGAAGAAGTCAAGAAATGGGTATACACGATGGATCATCATTGATTATTTCTTACCATTTTTTGGGTTATTTATTTTTTAATTTTGGTCTGCTGAATTTATTTAACTATCCAGTTGAACCTGATATTTTTCATGACTTCATGGAATTCTCATTTCATTGTTCCAGGTTGCTTGGTTTGACTGATGGATTCAATGATGAAATCAAAACCTTAGCCTTGGATGATGATGATGATACAAATGAGCAGACAACAACCATCAGTAATGGCGGCAGTGCAATGGGAAAACTAAAGAAGCGCAAGGTACATCATTCAGTGTTTTATGAAATATTTTCTGGTGCTCTTTACCTTATACGACAATCTATTGTCTCAGCTGGATAACAATGCTGATTCTCTGGTGGCTTATACCAAGCTTGATCTAGTTCACAGTAATCAAATTCTGCAGTGAAATTGTGGTATATTGATTTCACCACGTAGAATGAATGTGATCACGTCTTCTAGCTGTCTGCCAAACATGAATGCCAATTTATGACAAAATGTGTTTGGTATTTTTGGTGTGATTTCTCCAGCTAGATAATCATATTTAACCTTTTTTTTTTCATCAGAGTATGGATAAGTTAATCCATAGATTGTCTATGCTATCATGATGTTTGTATATTTGTTTATGTTATCTGTACAAACTTTTCAGTTTATGTTCAAGTGAATTAGATGTCCCGGTATTATTTTTTTTTAATTTGCAGTGGACTTATTATTTTTTTATTTTTGTTGCAGAGGACGTATTAATGACAACGCATCATCAGTTGAGCTCTTGATGCGTAAAAGCCAAAAGGGAATCCAGAGCAGCATTTTAAATTCGTGGCGTAAAAGGATGCCTACTTGTGAATTCATTGAAATGTAGTTTCTCCTTCAAGGGCATCTCCAGTGGTAGAGCCAAAAACTAATTTTTTTTGTCTTGTCTTCTGATTTTGCAGCTTCAATGTTAAAATAGATTATTTAAAGATTTCATCTTTTATTAATTAAGTTTTTCTAAAAAAACAAAAAGTATTAATATTAAATATACTAAAATATAAATGGCTTTTCTCATGGTTTTTTTTTTCATTAGAAAAAAAAAATTAACCTTTTGACTTTCTTAAATAACTTTTATTATTGGAGATGCTCAATATTTTATTATGCATTTGTGCTACACCGACAATGTTGTGATCTAAGTTGTCCTTGGTTTGGTTACGAACCTGCAGATGATGTAATTCAAGTATGTTTTAAGTTCTTCCCCCGCACTGTTAATTAATTATTAATTATTACTAACATTAACAATATATGGGAAAATATTTTGCATTGAATAGTAATTTTCCCACATTTCTAAAAAAATCATTTTCCTTTTCTTTTTCTTCTTGTGGTTTCTTTTGCAATTAATGGACTTTCCTCGCATGTTTTCTCATCCTCGTGATTTATTCTCACAATATAGATGGGGAGGTTTGATGGTTTAATTCGGTTAGCTAAGATTTTTTTTTATTTAGTTATTTATTTTATTTTTTAATATTAAATTAATTAAAAATTATAGTTCATGGTTTGTTTTATTTGTTTTTTATTAGGTTAATATGGTTTTATGACTCAATAATAGTGCTTAATGGGTTAATTTGAGTTAATTTAGGTTGTTTGTGGTGTTTTTTTTAATTGAAATATTTTTTAATTTCATCATTTAATATTAGGTTAGACAAGAATTGAGTTTTATAATTTATATTGATTTGTTTTTTATGAGGATGTTTTAGTCATGATTAGAATTGTGGGTTTTGTTATTTTAATCCTGAATAAATTAGAGTTTGGTTTGTTAGTTCAGTCTATTTATATTTTTTTAATTGATTTTTTAAATTTTATTATTTAATATAATATTTGATTAATAATTAAATTTTATGATTTATTTTGATTTGATTTTTTTAAGGTTATCCTCGTTTTATAATCTAGAAATAGTGCTTGGTGTGGTTATAAACTTGCAAATTATGTAATTCAAGTATGTTTCTGCTGGCACTATTAATTATTATTAATATTAACAAGAAACTAAAACATGTAGGAAAATATTATAACATTAAATAGTACTTTTCTTTTGAAAAACCTTGTTTGCTTTTTATTCTTTTTTCTTGTGGTTTTTTATTATTTAATATATTTTTTACATGTTATTTTATTTTCATAATATAAATTATAAGTTTGACAAGTTAATTTGGTTGGTCAAAAATTTTTATTATTATTATTATTTTAATTTAATCCTTTGAAGCAACAGCAACATTAACTACTGTTAAAAAAAGCAGTACTGCTGTTGCTGGCCATATCTTGAACTCACCTCTAGATAGCATCTCATCAGCATTAGATCCGCTGCTTTGAAATGTAGAGCATGGAACACACAAATGCTTATGACAGTTTCACTTCACAACAAGTGGAAAATGATAAATAAATTAACTAAAATAGGCACATGCAGTTTTCAAGTCCATGAGAATTAATGATGAGTTGCCATCAGTCCTAATTACAGCTATTAAAGCTTAGTTCAAGCAAGCATGCCCTATATATTTATTTTTATTTATATTATTACATTTCAAAAATTTTATTTGCTCTTCTCAAGAGATCTTTACTAAAGTTTTCAAATATCATACGTGCAGTGAAAATAATAAAATAAAATTATTTGAGAGTTTCTAAAATCATGTTAGACAAATTTAGAGTTGTTTGGAGATTTATTATCTGAAAATATAACCTTTTCTAGCTTTGAATAATTTTTTAAAGGCTGGGTTGTCACAAACCATATGAACTGTCTAATTTTCCAGCCTTCAATAATAATCCATATTACTGTAAGAAATCTCTTAAATTCTTATTTAAAAGATAATGATTGTGCGTAAAATGCTAACTCTCTATTTTGTAACTTATATAGTTTTTCTATCTAAAAAACAACCTCATAAAAAATAAGAGGCATAATTTTATATTTATTGGGAATCATAAAAATCCTATTTATGAAAAAATTATTATTTACCCATTAAATAATATCCATATATTATTTATTTAAAAAAATTAATTAATCAAGTCTTTATTTAGTGAACATTCATAATAAAATGCACGTGTATGCAACAATTAAATAACATGAAAAAAAATGAACAAAGCTAAAATTAAATAACAATAAATAAAATATTTGCATAAAATAATCAAGCAAATAAAATAGCAATCAAAAGTAATTAGGCTTAAATTCTAAAGTTCTAAGTGAAGTTATTATTTTATTGCACCTAAGTGAACATCACAGTAAGGACTAAAAGATAATTTTTCATTCTAATAAAATTAATTTGACCCACTAAAAGTATAATTAAATCCTTATACTTAATTAAATATTTTAATTTGACCAAATTAATTCTTAAACTTAATTAAACCTTTAATTAGACCTATTATTAAATCAAATTGACCTATTAAAAATCTAATTAAGTATCTATACTTAATTTTTATACAAATTCATTCAATAATCATTTAATTTGTCCTTAAATCTACATTATCTTTTTAGTATTAAGTACAAGAAGGTGCAGTTAAGATTCTAATTTATCCAAAATTCAAGTTTGGTTTCTGCATATATTTGAAACCCTTCTCAATCTATTCTCGAGAGTTTTTTTTTTTAATTTAAAAAAGATTAAATTTGAAAGAATCTGAAAATTAGATTATGAAAATGAGATTCATGTTGATTGGTTTATATGGTATCTAACATGGGATTTTGATTAACGACTTATTTATTAATTTATCAGAAGAAGGCATTGTGTTCGAGCACCATGATTAGTTTTTTTTCTATTATGAAATATAATTTAGCGAATGCTTTTGGCTAAATTCCTTATTTGCATCATGTGTTCTTATAATTCATAAAAAAAAAAAAATCACTTTATTGCTAAGGAAATCAATCAAGTATAATTTCCTCGTAAGAAACTTATTTGTTTGCTATATACAGATATGACGGGAGCTAGTCTCCTCGTGTGATTTTGTAGATTTGAGCTTTGATCACGTTATTTACCCAAAAAAAAAAAACTTTAATAAGAGGGTGGGAGAGAGTGATAATGCTAGTAGAAATAAAATAAATAATGAATGTAGTGAAAAAGAATACTCAATTCATATATAGAGAGAGAAAGCACTCAATGGACTATGATAAAATTTTAATATTGAAAAATTGTATCTCAGTGACTGAATAGAAAATATAAATATTTAATTGATAATAAAAATGCTCTTTTTTTTTTTATGAATTGGAAAAGATATGTTTCAAATGAATGATTTAGCCAATACTTTGTTATATTTTTGTAAGATAAGCATCCAGTTCTATTGGGTTGAATAATATCAAAACTATTATTTAAAAAATTATTAAGAAAAATTAAAAGAAGTGATGATTTTATAGTGTATCATTTTATAAAATACTATTTATTATAATAATATTTCTTTTTAGTTTATGTTTTTTTTTAAATTTTATCTCTTAATATTGATTTATTAAAGAATAAGTTTTATAATTTGTTACAGTTTGTTTTTATGTAGTTATCTCAATCTTATAATTAATGTCATGAGTTTGACGGGTTAATCTAGTTGACTTAAATTTCTTTTTGTCTCAGAAAATACCGGGAAAACATTTGAAGCACAAACCTAACAAAAAAAGACAATTTCTTTAATTGGTAATTTTTTAGTTTCATCCTTCAACATTTTTAACATTGAGTTGATTAAAAATTAAGTTTTGTTATTTGTTTCAATTAGTTTTCTATGAGATTATTTTGGTCTCATGATTTGAATAGTTGGTTTTATGAGTTAATTCGGTAGACTCATGTCATTTTATTATATCTTTTTTAGATTGATTTTTTCTTATAATTTCATCATTCAATAATGAATTTATTAGGAATTTGACTTTATAATTTGTTTGATTTACTTTCCATGAGGTTATTCTAGTTTTACGACCTGAGTTGCGAACATGGTAGGTTAACTCAAGTTGACTGAGCTTATTTTTTTATTTACTTTTTATGAGGTTATCTTGGTCTCATGACCTGAGTCATGAGTTTGATGGGTTAACTTAGGTTTTTTTTATCTTTTTTTTTAATGAATTCTTTTTTTTATTTCTTCCTTTAAAATTGGATTGATTAAGAATTATGTTTCATAATTTATTTTGATTTATTTTATATAAGGTTATTTTGGTGTCATGACCCGAGTCGTGAATTTGACATGTTCAATTAGTTTTCTATGAGATTATTTTGGTCTCATGATTTGGATAGTTGGTTTTATGAGTTAATTCGGTAGACTCATGTCATTTTATTATGTCTTTTTTAGATTGATTTTTTCTTTTAATTTCATCATTCAATAATGGATTTATTAGGAATTTGACTTCATAATTTGTTTGATTTGCTTTCCATGAAGTTATTCTAGTTTTACGACCTGAGTTGCGAACATGGTAGGTTAACTCAAGTTGACTGAGCTTATTTTTTTGATTTACTTTCTATGGGGTTATCTTGGTCTCATGACCTGAGTCATGAGTTTGATGGGTTAACTTATGTTTTTTTTTAATCTTTTTCTTAATGAATTCTTTTTTTTAATTTCTTCCTTTAAAATTGGATTGATGAAGACTTATGTTTCATAATTTATTTTGATTTATTTTATATAAAGTTATTTTGATGTCATGACCCGAGTTGTGAATTTGACATGTTCAATTAGTTTTCTATGAGATTATTTTGGTCTCATGATTTGGATAGTTGGTTTTATGAGTTAATTCGGTAGACTCAGGTCATTTTATTATGTCTTTTTTAGATTGATTTTTTCTTTTAATTTCATCATTCAATAATGGATTTATTATGAATTTGACTTCATAATTTGTTTGATTTGCTTTCCATGAGGTTATTCTAGTTTTACGACCTGAGTTGCGAACATGGTAGGTTAACTCAAGTTGACTGAGCTTATTTTTTTGATTTACTTTCTATGGGGTTATCTTGGTCTCATGACCTGAGTCATGAGTTTGATGGG
>Ga0325403_1004388_pt1 | contig 13104 bp, 11 predicted proteins | sample PopdelMetagenome_19_FD_205665 | JGI IMG/M metagenome (GOLD analysis project Ga0325403, IMG submission 205665) | Populus deltoides microbial communities from Bellville, Georgia, United States - Xylem-PdKOR-R4 | ecosystem: Host-associated > Plants > Phyllosphere > Stem > Wood/Secondary xylem...
CCACAAGAGCAAATACTTCTGTATAATCCATACCATGTTGTTGAGCATAACCCTTTGCAACTAGCCTGGCTTTCAGCTTATCCACTTTACCAGACTCATTTAGCTTGGTCTTGTATATCCATTTCACCCCAATCTTTTTAGTTCCAGCTGGTAATTCAGTTAAACTTCATGTCTCATTCTTCTGAATTGGCTCCATTTCAGCATCCATGGCTTCCCTCCACTTGTAACTTTTTACTGCCTCTTCATAGCTCATGGGATCACCAGAAGTTACAATTGTCATATTCAATTCAGTTTCTTCTTCTGACAGTCCTTCACCAGAGACATAGTCTCTCATCCAATTGGGCATAATTTTCTCCCTCGTATGCAGATTGACATCTTCTTCATATATTATATTGGCAGGAGCATTGCTGGATTCTCCAATGCCATTCCAATTTGACTCTGTATCTAAGTCTGTAATATTTTGCTCAATTGCCTCTGCATCTTCACTACTGTTTGCTTCATCTCCATCAATTTCACCTTCTTCTCCCCATTCTAAGTTCATTTATAACTCCTCTTTGTAACTGATATCCCAGTCCCAGTGTTTTTCTTCTTCAAAGATTATGTCCCTGCTGGTTACAATTTTCTTTGTTGCAGGGTCATACAATCTGTAGCCTTTTGATTCTTCGCTTACTCCCAACAGTACACAACACACACTCTTATTTTCTAGTTTGATTCATCTTGCATTTGGTATATGCACATGAGCTACACACCTAAACACTCTAAAGTGTTCAACTGAGTTCTTCATTCCAGTCCACACTTCTTCTGGAGTCATGTCTTTTACAACATTAGTAGGGCATCTGTTCAAGACATATATGATCCAGTTTACTGCCTCAGCCCAGAAGCTTTTGGGAATCTTCTTTTCTGAAAGAATTGATCTTACCAAGTTCATCACTATCCTGTTCTTCCTCTCAGCCACTCCATTTTGCTGAGGGGTGTAGGCTGTGGTTAGATGTCTTTTGATGCCATTCTGCTTACAGAATTCATTAAATTCTAGTGAGTTGAATTCACCACCTCTATCTGTTCTTATACCCTTGATGAATTGTCTATTTTCTTTTTCAACAAGCTTCTTGAAGTGCTGGAAATGCTGAAGAGCTTCTGATTTTTCTGCTAGGAAATAAACCTAGGTCTTCCTGCTATAATCATCAATGAGGCATAAGAAGTACCTTTTCTTGCTGTTTGAGGTTGGTGTGATTGGGCCACATATGTCTGCATGGATGAGCTGTAGCCTTTGTGATGCGCGCCATTGACTCTTCTTTGGAAAAGGTTCTCTGTGCTGCTTACCACTAAAACAAGCAGTGCATTTTGTAGTTGATGCAGGGAGTTATGGTAGTCCTCGAACCATCTTTTTATATTGCAAGGTTCTAAGTCCTTTATGGCTGAGATGACCATATCTGCAGTGCCATAAATGTGACACATCCTGTGCATGTGTATGGAAACAAGAAACATCTTTGACTTGATCCTTTGCTATTAGCACAAACATCTTATTGACTGTCATTCTGGTTTGGATGATCAGACCTCTTACAGGATGGTAAATCTTGCATATTCCTGATTTGATAAGAATTGCCAGACCTTTTTCTTGTAGCTGGCCGATGCTTAGGAGATTATTCTTCAGTTCAGGTATATAGAATACATGAGTAACCATGTGTTGCATGCCATCCAGAGGCAGCTTGATTTTTCCTTTTCCAAGAACTGTCATTCGTGTATTATTCCCAAGCTTTACCAGTTGTCTAAATTCTTCATTCAATTCACAGAACATATCCTTGTCTCCACACATATGGTTTGAACAGCCAGAGTCCAAAAACCAAACATCCTCTCGATTGTTGCCATACAATTCTACACGAGACATCAATAGAATTTCTTCTTCATTGTTCAGTTCTGCATAATTCACCTCCTTGCTCACTGTGGGACATTTATACTAAAAATGGCCAAGTTTGTGACATCTATAACATTCCACAGTGGTTTTGTTAAAGTTATATCGTCTTCTGCCTCTTCCTCCTCCTCTGAAGGCTCGCCTGTCTTGTCCTCTGCCATATAATCTTTCTTCAGATGTCACCTTTAAAACTTGTTCTTCCATGTTATGTTTCTGGAATTTTTATTCATGTACAATCAATGAGCTTTGTAGCTCATCAATTGAGAGAACATCAATGTCCTTAGATTCTTTGATTGAGCATACTATGTAATTGAATCTATCAGTCAAGGATCGAAGAATATTCTCCACAATCGTTACATCTCGCATTTACTCCCTATAGATTCTCATTTTGCTTGCTACAGTCATAACCTTTGCAAAATAGTCAGTGATATTCTCACCTGTTTTCATCTCCAGTGTTTCAAACTCCTTCCTTAGTGTTTGAAGGATTGAACGTTTCACTCTTGCATTTCCTTTATATTTCCTCTTCATTGAGTCCTAAATTTGTTTAGAGGTGTTCTTCTCTAGAATAGTTTCAAGTATAGTTCTGTTAATGGCCTGAAATAGGTAGTTCTTTACTTTCAGATCTTTGAGTTTTAACTCCTCTAATTTCTTTCGTTGTGTTTCAGTCACACCTGCTCCTTCCTCTGGCTTTGTGCAGCCAGTTTCAACCAAGACCTAGAATTCCTTGGATCTTAAGAAATTCTCTATTAGCATGCTCCAGTGATCGAAATGACCATCAAAACGCGGTATGGATGGTTGTATAAAATTATTGTTACTGTCATTCGCCATCTTTTAGTTTGGTCCTTCTTTGTTTTGTATAGTTCAGTAGAGAAAACAAAGAAATCAACTGCAACTTTCTTTTCCTCTTTTTTTGTTTTGCTCTAATACCAATTGATAGAAACTGATATGCAAGAACACTTGATGAATACTGAATTGTATTGCATATTTGAATGAACAATCGTTTGGCTTTATATAGCCTTTACAATACTACAGGGTAACTAATAACTGTTGCCCCCGTGATTCAAGGAATCAGTTATTATTAGCGAAGAATTGAACACCAACAAACTTACCTGACTTAACTAACTGCCAGCTAGATTAACTAACTAACAACTTTAAGAGACTTGCTAACAGTAATGTTGACAGTATGGACTACTTCTCAACAATTATTTTATTAGAATTGGGCTAGATATGGTCCTTTGGAAGTAGGATTTTATGCATGGGAGTGTTAGTGCCGGTTTGGAAGTGTGGTTGCGGTTGTTTTTTAAAGTACTTTTTATACCGAAATGCATCAAAATGATATTTTTTTATTTTTTAAAAATTATTTTTGAGATCAGCGCATAAAAATGATAAAAAACAAACAAAAAAATTTAATTTTTAAAATTTTTTTAATTTTTTTGGAAATACAGGTTGGCTCGCGTTTCCAAACTGCCTCTTAGTAAATTTTTTTCTTTGCATAACCAAGCTTAGACAAAATCATAATTAATGAACTACCATTCACTGTGAAATTGTAAATAATAACAATTCCAATTCTCATTCTAAATAAACATTCACACAACCGAGTTCGTATGTTTTAATTCTACTTTAACTTTAATTTATTTTTAACCATATATACTATATAAAAAAGTGTTGTTTAATTTTGAATTTTCAAGGGTCTGATGAGATGGTTGTGAACCATATTAACACTGAATGAGACTGCACCGGGTGCATAACAAGGGTCTGTTTGCAGGGAAAACTTCATAGTTGGACTGAAAGAACCAAATTTGACCCGATCCCAACAACAGGATCCAGTTGCTTTTTCAGTGAAATAATGGGTTTAAAGCAACAAAGAGCCCTTAAAGGCTTAAACGGCATGCACTCTCGAGGTCTGAAAGCTTTCGCGAGGGGATAAAAAGCTGGGGACCTGCTTTTAAGGAAAAACATGTCGCCACCACCACCGTTGAGCCCCCTCTGTCATGGACACCTATCCCTATCTGTGCCTGTACTTACAAATCATAAGAATTGACATTGACATCAAAGCATTTTGGATATGTTTCGAACTGTGGCATCGAGCGTGCGTGGCAGAGAAGGAAAAGAAAGCCCCTTTTTTAACGGGCTAGCCCAATTCAAGGGCGGGCTTCTATTGTAAAACAAGGACCCCCGAGTTGGGTTAGAAACTGTGAATCACCGAGCCTCTCCATTAAAAGGACGAAAGGAGTTAGGAGGCTTACGCTGGTCATCTATGCAGCATATACGTGAATGCTGTTCATGGACATGGACGGTGGAAAATAATGGCAGTGGTACTTTTCTTTGGCAATGTAGAAATCAATATAATTAATGTAAATTTATCGAAAACATCTTTTAACCTGAAAAAAGAAGAAGAGTCCCAGCTTGCCGATGCTTAAAAAAACTAGTGCCTGAACATGCAATTGGTGTCTTGTGAAGAGACATTGAATTGTGGAGCGTCTTCTGAATTCTGAAGAGTACTTTGCTGCTGGGATACTTGTGCAAAATGATGCTGACTAGCATTTCAGTTTCTGATGGCTGCAGGTGTTATGTTCAAAAGGCATTTACAAGTTGAAGGATAATTTTGCTGTCAAGCTTTTCGGCTTGTCCCTGGCGGCTAAAGGGTTTTCTCTGAATAGGATGTATATGCAAAAGGATGCATCTATACCCATCAGTTGCTGCTGATCTCATGTATAACTGGATTCTGCAGTGCACTAAATAATCTGGTGGTCCTGTAGCTTTTATCATACCAATGGCTTAACAAGTGTGACTTGAATTTCATCGTCACACAGCAAATGGTAGATCAACATTTCTTCAGGGTTATTATCACTAGCTATATATATCCTCTCCTCTCCTCTCCTCTCTTTTTTAATTCTACGGTGTAGGCATTCGGAACTTGGTTCGTCTACAGATCAAGTTAAATCACCGCACTATATCATATTTCAGGTATAATTAAAACCGAGATCATAATCAGAGCCAGTAGTCGGTACCTATAAGAGCAAGCTCTGTTTTCCCTCCGAACTTCGATAAAGGATAACAGATTTGATTGTCCGCAAGAAAACTGAGCAGTTTCTGTTAGCTTTATCGATCTTGATTTGTGTGTGCATCAACTTTATAATTAATTACTATATACTTTTCGATCCTTTAGGAAAATCGCACGTACGTACTCGGCCCCTCCATCCACTAGCTAGCTAGTGACCTGCTTTGCATGACCATGGCCTGGCCCATCAATGCTCAATGCATCATTAACTCCTGCATATAATGCCTTCTTATGAGCTTTAATCCTTTGGTGCCTCCTAGACATCATTCCTCTGCATCATTCTTTCTAAAGGCTATCCTTAGTATTCATCATCATCCTCTACACTCTAGTGCCAAGCTTGTGCCCTATATATTCGGACGCGCATGCATGAACACACACACTCGCTTTTCAACTCGATAAGCACTTAAAAAATAGATAAATAATTTTTTTATCTCAGCAAGACAATCTGCTCTTGAATAAAAAGAACAATTTAATGAGTAACTAGATAGCTGTCGATAAGTATATGATTCGATTTAATTGATAAACTACATACCCTTTATCAATTTAGTCTCATGAGATTTCTCTGTATTTTTTCTTATGATAAATTTCTCTGTTTGTTTAATTATCTGTTCGCATCCTAATGATCATGAGTAATTAAAATCTGCGCTCTATTCCCTTGGCATGCCCTTTTATTTATTTGTTTTTTTCGACGACACCTTGGCATGCATGCTCGATATAGTATATATGCGATCACCTCATGACATTTTTCCCTTTTGCTTTCCTTAATTAATGTAGCGTTAAAAGTTGAGACCAGTTTATACTAAATTAATCTTGTAATCTTAAATGGGCCTATCTTGTTTTGTCTCGATTCTGTCACTAATGCTACAAAAAAGAATTAATAGGAACACTCTAAACATGCCTTTCCTTGCTGATCATTTGATGATTAGACAGAAATGTATAACCTATATCTATCAATCTCCTAATAATTCGAGTTCAGTTTATATAAAGCACGAATTTGGGAGGATTTATTGCTTCCGTACTGCACAGCTGTGTAGTACTCTTTCCCTCCCCAAGCTGCTAGCTCAAACCAAGCTCTTACTTTAACTAGGCACAGATGTTTTTCTTTCTTTTTTTCTTTCTTTCTTCTTCTTTTTTTTTTTAAGAAGAGAGAAAACATGATGAATGACAGCAGTTGAGTTATAAACTTAATTACCATTGATGTCCATAAGTTAAAATTATGGTAGCTAGCAATGCAAACGTATGGCGATCTGATCAATTATATATTCCTGATCCCATATTTGATAAAAGGTCCTTCCAGATCACATATATAGAACCTAATTACGCTACAAAATTCCAATTCCTTTGGATTCAGATAGAATTCTTGCACCTAATTCAGTACTCTTTTCTAATCTATAATTTCCTGATGTGATTAAGCTAGAGAGATCGATGCACTGTATGACAAAATAGACTGCATGGTTGAACTTAGTTATGAAGCTCCAAGGCAAACTGTTAGTTGGATAGTTACTATCATTTGATGCTTGCAGGACATGCCTTGGATGAATGGCCATTTTCACCGGTAATCAATTTCCTTTGCTTTCCTAAAACACAAGAGGTAAAAAGGGGGCAGGATTATGCTTTTATCAATTATTGCTCCATGTCCAAACTCCTAAGTCCCAAGTCAAAAGGCTAAAAGATATAGTCCACGTGGGTTGATAATGCATGCTTTGTTTCTCCATCAATTTAGTGGAAAATCACTGATCATGGCACAATCTAAGGAAGCCACTACTATGGTGGTCTTTACACGAAAGAAAGAGAGAAAAAGAAAGACAAATAAACATTCCACACAGTACATACAGACATGAAAAGAAAGAAAGGAATTGAAACAGGAAGGGGGGAAAAAATTTGGAAAGCAAGATCTAAGACATGACAATATGGCAATAATATTCTTCTCACAGCTTCTTATAGTAATATCATCAATTAATAACCGTTCAACAAAGGGAAATGCACAAAATATAATTCTGTCTTTCATAGGGTGCCATTTGAAATTGGAACTGCTCCTCTTTTGATGCTATCCATATGTGTTGTTTCATACACGGGCAGACCATTTGAGTAGATACCCAAGTCACAGTTTTGCAGTTCAAACAAATCAGAGCTTGAATCACTCTCAGCTCCATCATCCACCTCATTGAACTTCTTAAATTCGTTTTCCTCGGATAGATAATGTTCATCAACCCAAGTCCTGTCTTTCTCCAAATATTGGTTACCGCGATTCTTGGCTGCTTTCTGATCTGAAAACCCATCATTGACGAATTTGTATCTCTCCTCCAGCCAAGAGAAACCTGACTTCTTTTTATCATCCGATATCTCATTTTGGAAAGTTGTGGACTTCACAGTCCCATTCTGCTTTGACAAGGAAACTATTTGCTTGTGATCTGAATAGCTTCTGGACTCCTTGCAGCCCTTTGTTGGAGGGTGTGTATAAGGAGAGGGTGTCCTAAAACCGGAGCTTGAAGAAGAATACAAAGACTTTGTATCAGTAGTGCTTGAGCTTCGAAAATGACTAATGCTGCTCCTCCTTTTCCTCCTTCCACCGGGGCTCTCATCATCATCTTTCATTGATTGTGTGGTGGACTTTGATTTCTTCTTTTTAGAGCTTGTTTGATTAAAGAGAGAATTCAAGAAGCTGGCGAGTCTACCACCTGGAGAGCTTGGTTGCTTGTATTTCTTCTCTTTCAGTATTTGCTTCTCCACTGTATGAGGCTGTTGATGGATATGATGAGGTAGCGGATTTCTCATTGGTACATCTAGGCTCATTCTTCCTCCCCTCCAAGAATTCTTATGATCTTCTCTCATGACTCTCTGTGTGTAAGTTGCACCATTATACCCCGCACCTGCTTCATTGTACCCTGAGAAATACCGTGCTGCCTCAAACACATCAAGCTCATCAGAATTGTTTCTCCGATGCAAGGACTTCTTGTAAGGCTTACTAGGGTCTGATGAGAGTCCTGTGATGGACATTTTTGAGAACTACTGGAAGTTTTCGAACATGTGGTGTGAAAGTTGATTTTGGAAGTTAATGTTACAGGATATGGAAAGGTATTTATGGGAGGAGAATTACGGGAGAAGGGAGTATGGTATGTGTGATTGTAGAATAAAGGGAATGGTTTTGAGATGACTGAGAGTAGTGGTAGGGGGTATAGATTTATAACAATCAATCACTTTGCCACTGTCTATAACATTACATGATGAAGAGTGTTTTTGGAAGAGACCCATATTGATGTGAATTTTGTGCTTTATAGAAGTGAGCTGGGGTACGTAGTAAAGAAACATGCTTTTATCCTTCTCTTACTGTGAAAACCAGAGGTTTGGTTGGGGATGGTGGGGAGCAAAGAGCTGTGTTTCCTTGGATTCTAGGGTTTTAACCTGTTTTAGTGGGGATTGGCTTTCAAGTATGTTGGCTATGGGGTTATATATGGCCATGCACTTCAACTGAATATCATCATTATAGAGTTGGAGAATTCGGTAGATCCCACACTTCTTTTGAGAGCTTGGAAGTCACTCCATAATTATTCGGAATATTACATCATATGAACACTAATTAATCTCTTTAACTAAGAGACTAAGACATTTTTGACTGGTGTAAGTGTAATCAACTATATGGCCCAGCGCAATATCTAGTTGCCTCTTCTTTGTGAGAGTTGAGGTTTGAGTCTTTTAACAGAGGGGCCGTACACATCCCTGACCTAGTGGCTCCAATTCCGGGGCATGAGTGCCTGCTGGCCCTGGGTTCTGTGGCAAAAAAGATGATGTCTCCTTCATAACTTTCTTATTTGTCGCTTTGGGATTCAGGTGCTCCTTTCACAATGCCCTAACTAATCAGTACACTCCTGCAAGTTAAGAACAAAAAAGGTGGAATTAATATTTATATGGGAAAGATAATGGAGAGAGGGAAAATTGGGTGATCGAAGTTTGCAAATCAATTCCTAGATCACATGATGCATGGTGGGATGCAAATGCAATGCAAAAATATCAGTAAGAAGATGAACAGAGCCTCAAGGGACTAACTTGTAAGATGTTGAAGAATAACATGAAAGGAAACAAGCTTGGGTCTGTATCACATCGTGCCCCGAATAGTAGACAAGTGTCATATAGGAACTAGTCACTCTCTCTACCTTCTCCCCTGTGATTTAAGCAAGCAAGCCTACTGATCGACCATGTTTCTGATCATTTATTAGGTCATGAAGAGAAGGAAACCCCATCTTTTAATCAAGACATAATTTGATGGATGATAATCCTTCTAGTAGACATCCATTGGTGGATCACAGTCAAGCTAGAAATATTTCTGTCCAACCATTTGAAAGGAAAACACAAGTTTCCTTTATTATCCATCCATGCCTTGTCTTTATCATGCATTCTATACAGTTGAGGATTTAAAAAATCCGAACAATAATCTAATTCTGTCAAGTTCCAGTCCCACCATCGAGGAAAATGAAAAATGTGGAGTGACCTTTTCAATTGTAAAGAGCTGGATATCATCATATGAAGTGTAAGCAACTTTCATTCTTTCAAGATACTGGGTTAATTAGTCCATGCAGATTTGGTCCATTTCTTTGCCGTGAACCCATCTCCCAGTGTTGAACACAAGGGGCATGCTTGTGGGAACGAGCACATCCGTACGAGTGCAGAGAGCCAACCGAAGTCTGCACACAAGGGAGGTGCATATAATATAGACGTCAATTGTCATCTATCAACCCATACAACTCTGGGCCATTTGAGTTCTAGTTCGAGGTCATAAGGTGCAGTCAATTTTTAGATATTGATTGAAACATATTAAGGGGAAAAAATAGGATGGTCCCTTTTTCTTAATCCACCATTTGAGAATGTGACTCTTGCTCCAAAGTTTTTATCCATTACACAACCTGTAGCAATCTCAGAGTCAAGTTCTACAACTTGCAAGGCTTTTAATTTAGATCACACCACGCGTTTGCTGGGAGGGCAACATATTGTTGCTTTTCTAGTACTGTTGTAGATGCTTCATACAATTGATAGGTTTTCAAGTTTCCTCCAATGACTCTGGGTGTCACATGGGCCAGTGGCTTCTAGTTATAGCTAGGCCTGGGACCAAGAACTGGAATACAGATGGCGATTTCAAACATTAAAGACTCTTATAGAGAGAAATTCCAGATTTTTGGGTCGACCACTCGAGTCCATCTAATGCTTCGGCACTATCAAATTTTAAATACTATTTAAATTCGGCAGTTAGAATCATGATTTGCAATTGAATTATATATGTATACAGAAACACTTAACTTATTTTTCTAAAAGAAATAAACAAATAAACACTTAACTTGTCAATTACCTAAACCGGCATCCCTGAAGCATGCTCGAGAATGTATCAAAAATCAAAGATCAATGAGCTAGCAAGCATATACATTTGATATTTTATGTCGATGTTCATATAAATCATCTGTTACCCTGTGTGGATATTGCGATCAGGTCCAGAGAAACACCAAGGAAACTGCATAATCCGGATTGGACGGATGTATTTGGCCCGTTAGGCCATTTCTTACATTATCAATGTTGCTCTGCCCAGGGCCACTTAATACTTGTCGCTACTCACCTTATGCAGACATCTTCATCCCCTCTTGCCAACAGCTAAAAAATCTTGGATAGATTCATATTGATGTTTCGTTGCTTTCTTTTGTTATGCACCATGCGTTCCAAAAGTTACATTCCATGGTCATGATTCTTTCATCAGGCCCATCTAGTCTCTTGCCCTCTACATTAAAGGCCTTGCACCCTTTTCACCTGCAACAACTTTGCATGAACGAAAATATGATCCAAGAATCTGGTGCGGTGTGGGCTTCTTAATCTGATTGGAAACGACAGGTAATATCCCCCGAGCTGTTCTTAATCAAAGTTTCTGTTCAAGTACTGAACCATCACTGTCCTGGGACGCCCTTCCTAACCAAACTTAGGCTCATTTTAGCCCACCAGAGTCCTGAATTTGGAGGCAAAGGCCGAATCGGGGGTCCCCTATAACCCATCTCTGTGCATGTAGCTGCGACAACACGGGGACAAGGTGGACAAGGCTGTCTTCTGAGCTCACCCACACAGTGAATATTAGTCAGATCGCTGGCTTGCAAACTCCAATTGCTGCACTCAATTTTTATTTGATGGTACTTGTAACTTTATAAGCAGTCAAAGTTCCTTACAGAAAATTAGAAAAAGATAAGATAAGAAGATGGTTTGGCGATGTGGACACAAGAGGATGAGCTTTAATTTTCAAAAAATGAGGAAAATGAAAAATGTGAGGTGACCTTTTTAAGTGTAAAGAACTAGATATGCAAACAGCTTTCGTTCTTTGAAGATACTGGGTTAGTCCATTGCAGATTTGGTCTATTTCTTAGCCGTGAGAACCCATATCTCAGTGTTGAGGGCATGTTTCTGGGAACGAGTACATACGTGTGCAGATAGCCACACAAAGTTGCACACATGACGTGCATATAATATAGATGTCAATTGTCATCTATCAACCCGAAACAAGACGGGGCCATGGAGCTAAGATGATCATGACAGTTCTAGTTTGAGGTAATAATACCAAGCGCTACGTAGACTGTGTTTTATACTTCGTGTAAAATTGACCAATTCTCAAATTTCCCTTCATGTCTCTGGGGGTCAAATAGGCCGGTGCCTTGTAGTTATAGCTAGGCCTGGGACCGAGAATTGGTATAGAGATGGCTATTCCAAAAATGAAGACTTTTGTAGAGAGAAATTACAAATTTTTGGGTCGACCACTCGAATCCATCCAAGGCTTCGGCACCAAATCCTGAACAGAATAACTATCAATTTAACAAAAGCTTATTGGGAATTGAAGACAATGACATCTTTGCCCTTTCTTCAAAAAATAATAATTAAATATCTTGATATTTAGGGTATTTATATCAATAGCAAGATATATTAATTATTAAAGAATTAATCAAGTGTATATATCTAAAAACACCCCCCGGGTTATCATGTAGTTGAGGAGCAATTTGATCTTTGACCAAATATAAAAAATAATAATAAATAAATAAAAAGTGGTTAGCACGTGTGCAACATGATCTAGCATGTGGGAAACGCTTGTGACCTTCATGCGATGCTTGTCGATGACCAAAAGTTACCTTCCATTGTGTCGTTGGGAGTGTTGTCCTTTTTTATTTGGAGCGGTGCGTGTTGGCGATTGGTGGGTGGTTTATCACAAATAGGTCATTTGTTTTTTTCTTTTCTCTGTCTCCTCCCTGAAAATGACAGCTTGGTCTTGTTTTTTTTATAATATTTCAACTTCAATTCTTATTCTTTTAATTTGAAATTTTTCTTCTTGGCTCTCTTGTAAAAGTTTTATTTGCTTTCAATTTCATCATTCAATTCCACTTTGATACATATATTTTTTCTTCAATTTAATCCTTATTGTTTTGCTTTTATATCTGTTTTTATTATTCATATCAATTTTTATCCTCATTCAATCTTTTTTTTTTTTATCTTTTTGCTAAATTATTCTTTCTTTTCAATTTCAACCTTCAATCAAATATAGAATTTATTTTGTATTTTAATTTTAATTTTTTTAATCTTCTTGTATAATTGAAATTCTTTTTTTAATTTTATTTTTTAATATTTGATTGATTGAGAATTGAGATTCATGGTTTTTCCAAATAGGATACTGCATCATTTGTTTTCTTTTGAAAAATATTTGTTTCTAAGTTATTGTGATATTTAAAAAAAAAATAGTTTATTTTCTATTATTATCTATTTTTTATCATTTAATTAAAATAAAATTTATTTATTTAATCTAATTAGATGTTTATCCGAGTCGTGAACTTTTTTTATAATTTTTTAAAAATGCGTTTCTGTAATATGAGCATCATTTTTTAAGCAAAACAAATTAGTTTGCCCCCACGTGTAGCTCGGGTACACACTTAGTTTTAAATACTATTTAGATTTGGCAGTTAGAATCATGATATCCAGTTAATTAAGTCAGATACGTAAACAGAAACACTTGACTTCTTTTTTTTAAAACAAAATATAAATAAATAAAGTAATTGAGGATTTGAATTTATTAAAGCAATTACCGGAAAACTAATTAGTCAATTACCTAGACCATCATCCATAAAGCAAG
>Ga0325403_1004389_pt1 | contig 13101 bp, 5 predicted proteins | sample PopdelMetagenome_19_FD_205665 | JGI IMG/M metagenome (GOLD analysis project Ga0325403, IMG submission 205665) | Populus deltoides microbial communities from Bellville, Georgia, United States - Xylem-PdKOR-R4 | ecosystem: Host-associated > Plants > Phyllosphere > Stem > Wood/Secondary xylem...
TTTTGTTTCAAACATTAATTTCCCTTTATTGGCCATGGTTTTTTGCCGGAAGGTGACAGTTTTCGATGTGTATCATCACCAGCAAGAGCATGTCCTTGCTTCCCCTCCTCCTTGCTCTAAGCTTACTTCCGCCGCCGGTAGTAATAGTCCTCTTGATGACCTCTTCTCTGCTCAAAACATGGTGGGCCTTCTTCAGTTTCCTTTTATTTTTACTCTCATCTGTGCTATCCCCTCACTTTCTCCTTTTGCTTGTTGTTCGTTACAAACATTAATTTCCCTTTCTTGGCCATGGATTTTTGCCGCAACGTGACAGTTTCTGGTGTGTATCATTACCAGCAAGAGCATGTCCTTGCTTCCCTTCCTCCTTGCTCTAAACTTACTGTCGCCGTCGCTAGTAATAGTCCTCTTGATGACCTCTTCTCTGCTCAAAACACAGTGGGCCTTCTTCAGTTTCCTTTTATTTTTATGCTCATCTGTGCTATCCCCTCACTTTCTCCTTGTGCTTCTTGTTTGTTTCAAACATTAATTTCCCTTTCTTGGCCATGGATTTTTGCCGCAACGTGACAATTTCCGGTGTGTGTCATCACCAGCAAGAGCATGTCCTTGCTTCCCCTCCTCCTTGCTCTAAGCTTACTGCCGCCGCCGCTAGTAATAGTCCTCTTGATGACCTCTTCTCTGCTCAAAACACGGTGGGCCTTCTTCAGTTTCCTTTTATTTTTACTCTCATCTCTGCTATCCCCTCACTTTCTCCTTGTGCTTATTGTTGGTTACAAACATTAATTTCCCTTTCTTGGCCATGGATTTTTGCCGCAACGTGACAGTTTCCGGTGTGTATCATCACCAGCAAGAGCATGTCCTTGCTTCCCCTCCTCCTTGTTCTAAGCTTACTGCTGCCGCCGCTAGTAATAGTCCTCTTCATGACCTCATCTCTGCTCAAAACACGGTGGGCCTTCTTCAGTTTCCTTTTATTTTTACTCTCATCTCTGCTATCCCCTCACTTTCTCCTTGTGCTTCTTGTTCGTTTTAAACATTAATTTCCCTTTCTTGGCCATGGATTTTGGCCGGAAAATGACAGTTTCCGGTGTGTATCATCACCAGCAAGAGCATGTCCTTGCTTCCCCTCCTCCTTGCTCTAAGCTTACTGCTGCCGCCGCTAGTAATAGTCCTCTTGATTACCTCTTCTCTGCTCAAAACACGGTGGGCCTTCTTCAGTTTCCTTTTATTTTTACGCTCATCTGTGCTATCCCTTCACTTTCTCCTTGTGCTTCTTGTTCGTTTCAAACATTAATTTCCCTTTATTGGCCATGGTTTTTTGCCGGAAGGTGACAGTTTTCGATGTGTATCATCACCAGCAAGAGCATGTCCTTGCTTCCCCTCCTCCTTGCTCTAAGCTTACTGCCGCCACCGCTAGTAATAGTCCTCTTGATTACCTCTTCTCTGCTCAAAACACGGTGGGCCTTCTTCAGTTTCCTTTTATTTTTACGCTCATCTGTGCTATCCCCTCACTTTCTCCTTGCGCTTCTTGTTCGTTTCAAACATTAATTTCCCTTTCTTGGCCATGGATTTTTGCCGCAACGTGACAGTTTCCGGTGTGTATCATCACCAGCAAGAGCATGTCCTTGCTTCCCCTCCTCCTTGCTCTAAGCTTACTGCTGCCGCCGCTAGTAATAGTCCTCTTGATGACCTCATCTCTGCTCAAAACACGGTGGGCCTTCTTCAGTTTCCTTTTATTTTTACTCTCATCTCTGCTATCCCCTCACTTTCTCCTTGTGCTTGTTGTTGGTTACAAACATTAATTTCCCTTTCTTGGCCATGGATTTTTGCCGCAACGTGACAGTTTCCGGTGTGTATCATCACCAGCAAGAGCATGTCCTTGCTTCCCCTCCTCCTTGCTCTAAGCTTACTGCTGCCGCCGCTAGTAATAGTCCTCTTGATGACCTCATCTCTGCTCAAAACACGGTGGGCCTTCTTCAGTTTCCTTTTATTTTTACTCTCATCTCTGTTATCCCCTCACTTTCTCCTTGTGCTTCTTGTTCGTTTTAAACATTAATTTCCCTTTCTTGGCCATGGATTTTGGCCGGAAAATGACAGTTTCCGGTGTGTATCATCACCAGCAAGAGCATGTCCTTGCTTCCCCTCCTCCTTGCTCTAAGCTTACTGCTGCCGCCGCTAGTAATAGTCCTCTTGATTACCTCTTCTCTGCTCAAAACACGGTGGGCCTTCTTCAGTTTCCTTTTATTTTTACGCTCATCTGTGTTATCCCCTCACTTTCTCCTTGTGCTTCTTGTTCGTTTCAAACATTAATTTCCCTTTCTTGGCCATGTATTTTTGCCGGAAGGTGACAGTTTCCGGTGTGTGTCATCACCAGCAAGAGCATGTCCTTGCTTCCCCTCCTCCTTGCTCTAAGCTTACTGCCGCCGCCGCTAGTAATAGTCCTCTTGATGACCTCTTCTCTGCTCAAAACACGGTGGGCCTTCTTCAGTTTCCTTTTATTTTTACTCTCATCTGTGCTATCCCCTAACTTTCTCCTTTTGCTTGTTGTTCGTTACAAACATTAATTTCCCTTTGTTGGCCATGGATTTTTGCCGCAACGTGACAGTTTCCGGTGTGTGTCATCACCAGCAAGAGCATGTCCTTGCTTCCCCTCCTCCTTGCTCTAAGCTTACTGCCGCCGCCGCTAGTAATAGTCCTCTTAATGACCTCATCTCTGCTCAAAACACGGTGGGCCTTCTTCAGTTTCCTTTTATTTTTACTCTCATCTGTGTTATCCCCTCACTTTCACCTTGTGCTTCTTGTTCGTTTCAAACATTAATTTCCCTTTCTTGGCCATGGATTTTTGCCGCAACGTGATAGTTTCCAGTGTGTATCGTCACCAGCCAGAGCATGTCCTTGCTTCCCCTCCTCCTTGCTCTAAGCTTACTGCCGCCGCCGCTAGTAATAGTCCTCTTGATGACCTCATCTCTGCTCAAAACACGGTGGGCCTTCTTCAGTTTCCTTTTATTTTTACTCTCATCTCTCCTATCCCCTCACTTTCTCTTTGTGCTTCTTGTTCGTTTCAAACATTGATTTCCCTTTCTTGGCCATGGATTTTTGTCGCAACGTGACAGTTTCCGGTGTGTATCATCACCAGCAAGAGCATGTCCTTGCTTCCCTTCCTCCTTGCTCTAAGCTTACTGTCGCCGTCGCTAGTAATAGTCCTCTTGATGACCTCTTCTCTGCTCAAAACACGGTGGGCCTTCTTCAGTTTCCTTTTATTTTTATGCTCATCTGTGCTATCCCCTCACTTTCTCCTTGTGCTTCTTGTTTGTTTCAAACATTAATTTCCCTTTATTGGCCATGGTTTTTTTGCCGGAAGGTGACAGTTTTCGATGTGTATCATCACCAGCAAGAGCATGTCCTTGCTTCCCCTCCTCCTTGCTCTAAGCTTCCTGCCGCCGCGGCTAGTAATAGTCCTCTTGATGACCTCTTCTCTACTCAAAACACGTTGGGCCTTCTTCAGTTTCCTTTTACTTACTCCCGCCGCCACTAGTAATAATCCTCTTGATGACCTCTTCTCTGCTCAAAACACGGTGGGCCTTCTTCAGTTTCCTTTTATTTTTACGCTCATCTGTGCTATCCCCTCACTTTCTCCTTGTGCTTCTTGTTCGTTTCAAACATTAATTTCCCTTTCTTAGCCATGGATTTTTGCCGCAACGTTACAGTTTTCGGTGTGTATCATCACCAACAAGAGCATGTCCTTGCTTCCCCTCCTCCTTGCTCTAAGCTTACTGCCGCCACCGCTAGTAATAGTCCTCTTGATGACCTCTTCTCTGCTCAAAACACGGTGGAGCTTCTTCAGTTTCCTTTTATTTTTACGCTCATCTGTGGTATCCCCTCACTTTCTCCTTGTGCTTCTTGTTCGTTTCAAACATTAATTTCCCTTTCTTGGCCATGGATTTTTACTGGAATGTGACAGTTTTTTTTATTTTTTTGTTTAAACCTGATATCAAAATTATAATAAGATTTTATTCAAAAAAATGGAAAGTCAAATAAATCATGTTTTTAAAAATGAAATTCACTTGGAAAGTAAAAATTAATTATATAAAAGATTTTGATGAAAAAGTATAAAATTGTGTAGAATTTTATATGAATTATATATTGAGTTTATTTTTATTTTTAATTTCATTGAATAAAATATTAAACAAACACAACATGTTATTAATTACAAGTAAAACTGAAAAAAAGACTTATTATTAATTATAAAAATTTTACATTTACGATTTTGAAACTTGAAGTGAAAAGATATTGAGAAAAAAAGAAGAAGAAAAGAAGTCTAGAAGAATCCTTCCACTCGGTGCACTGCAGAATATTATGTTTTCCTTCCTTGTTTTGAAGCCAAACAAGCCCCTACCAAGGTCTCAAGTCTTAACACTGGGTTTAACAAGCACAACAGTAGTTTCAGTGCAAACCCAACAAAACCGCTTTCTATATAGTTGACAGAGAGGGATGCATATGAGACAACTGGCAGCTAAGTTTCTGAGGAGAACCCATTTATCTCCTCAAAGATTCTCTTCTTCTAGTGAAATTACAATAAGCAATGCCTTGCCCAATTCACTCTCCAGTATGTATTTTCTTGTGTTTTTAACATTTTTTTTCTTGTCCAGTCTCACTGCGATGCTTTTGATTTATAAACTCACTTTCTAGCTGAGAATCTCACGGTTTTGAATAATGGGTCATTGCTGTTTTTATCAACCTTTTCTTCTTTTTGTGAAAGTTTAATTCTTTGGTGCTTGGATGCAATAAAGATTGGTAATTTAGTGTTCATAGTTATTGAAAGAAATATAGAATCATTGTACCGATGGGAATAATGGTGAATTATGAAATATAAGCCTTAATTCCTGTTGTTGGCTTTGTGCCAATTTTTTGACTTGCTTATTGTCAATTGTCATGTCTAAAGTTTATGAATTTCGCTATTAATATTTTCTTTTTGATGTGGTTTATGACTTCACTACAGTTTTTAAGTGGTATTGCTTACATTTGTTAGACGTTAGTGTCGAATTCATTTGCTTTATCACCAATTGTTCTATTGTGCAGTTGTCGTATATAGAATAAGACAGACCTCTCCATTCTTTGTTTCGTTGGTTTAGAGCAAAATATACTCTGTTAAGCCTAGCTAGCATTGATATGAATTCTACGGTTTCCACCTCATCATTGCACTTCTTCCGGCTCCTCTTTCTCTTTTCCTTTAGCTTCTACATGTTCCTCGCTCTATCTGGATACAATTTGCTTGATGGCGAGCTGGTTTTGACTTGTTATAAGCTGGTACCTGGGCCGTTTTGTAGGTGCACTATCTCTGTCTGCAGTAAGGACAGCATCGCCTGCATTAGCTAGCAAGTATTTGTTCCTTTATCTTCTTCACTCTTCTACTCAGCCCGAGCATCTGGCACTGCAACTGGTTCGGGCTGAGCATTAGGTTTCTCCTCTTGTGGAGGTGGTGCAGAGGGTTTCGAAGTAGGTGTCCCCTCACCTATAGCTCTACAAGAATCTTATCCAAATTAATCATTCTTTTCCTGAGCAGTCCTTCCACTCTTCTTCTTCTTCTTCTTGAAGTCTTCGCCACCGCTTCACTCTTAGTAACCGTACTGTCATTAGCTTCAACAATATTAGGTTCTTCTGGTTCAGCCATTTCAGCAACTTCTCTCTCATCCACCCTACTCAACTGATGTTCTCCTTGACTACTGTCTCTGATTTCTTAATTCAGGTATGTGGAATGTGTAGAATACTGATATACAATTCTAAAACATCCGTTCTTCAAATAATTTTTAGTATTTAACATCTTTGCAGTCATTCAAATAAAAAGTTTCATTTTGTCTTGGAACATAAAATCACGTATATCTGCAATTTAATTCCTAGATTATGTTTAAATTTGTTTCACGCATACCTGAGTTTTTCTGTTTTTTAATTCCTCTAAAACTTGTTAGATGTTTTAAATCTCATCGTAATTGATTTTTTGTTTTTTAATAGACGCTACTAGGATCTAGGTACGAATGGATCCTAAACTTAAATCTGAGAAAAGGATGTGATAAATATTTTTTAAACTCAAATTTCGAAACATGAACTAATTAGGAAAAAAAAAACAGGCAACTTCTCTCTCACCCCATCCGAAGTAAATCTCATCTTTCAATTTTATTTGCTTCTCGATCAATTTCTTTGGCGTGGTTAATAACATACTTCATGTGTGACAGGCTTGAAATAAAAAGTGTCTAGACTCACTTTAAAGTACAAAACTCAAACTGAGCTTGAGGCACAAGAGGATCAAGATGGCTTCTTATCAGGTTACATCATTTTTCATTTATTCCTCAAAATACCATTAATTAATAATGTCATGTCCATATTGTAGGATCATGGTATCGAACTCCCACATATTCAAGAAGAGGCACCCCATGTAGAGGGATGGGAACAAGAGATTCAAGAAGAGGTATATATTTTTGTTTGTTAATTTTGAGTTCCAGTCTTATTTAAAGATTTTTGCATGAACTTTTTTTTGTTTATTTATTTTTAATGTTTAATAAGCCCCCCCCCCCTCTATATATATATAACATCTATTATATAATTAAATATTTGAAGTTGTAGATATATAGATCAGTCAACATTAATTAATCATTTACTCTATTTTAATAAAATCAAATTGGCTCAATAAATACCGATGTAACAAGATTCTTAACAATGAGAAGTAGAGGTGTTCACGGTTCAATTCGGTTCGGTTTGGTTTAGATTCAAAAAACCAATCGAACCAAATTACAATAGTTTTGTAAAAAATTAACCGAACCGGACTGGAAACCGGTTCAAACCGGACCGGAACGGTTCGGTTAAATCCAGTTTTTTTGGGAAAAAACCGGGAAACCTAATCCCATCATATATGGGTTTTTTTTTTCTTTAAATTGGTTTAGCCTTACATTAAATTGAGCTTTAAAATTTACACTAACCTAATGTTCAGCTTTTAAAAATTTATAATGTTCAGATTTAAAATTGAGCTTTAAAAATTACAGCAACCTTACATTAAATTGGCTGATTTTTAATATGAATTAGCTGACTTTTAATATGAATTAAAATCTGGACATGAATTAAAATCTGACAGAGATGCAAATTGGCTGACTTTTAATATGCTTCCCAAAGTGCTAAATCAATGCAATATGCAAAATGTATGATCAAATTTGAACACCTCAAATTAAAAGTCTGTTCGCACTAGAAAAGTTAACATTAACAAGCGGATACATTAGCAACTAGCAATAAATTATCATAAACATCCAACATAGTTTGAAGAAAAAATTCCAGCAACACTAGCATTCAAAAATTCCAGCAATGGTAGCATTCAAAAATTCCAGCAAGGATAATGCTATAAAAAAACATAAGCAAATTAGCAACATATTAGAGTTCAACTATTGAAAGAATTAAGTATGCTAAATTTTAAGGGGAATTAACAAGGTAAAGTAAATTAATTACCAAAAACAATTATATTCCAAGATTACACCAAGCCACCAATACTACTTACAAACAATCAATTGAGATTTTTAAACTTTTATCAAATTCTACAAAAACATAAATTAAAATGTTAGACTAAACATATGTAAATAAACAATATTATAAAATAAATATATTTAAATTTGTAAGAGAAATTACCTTACTCAATCATCTCAGAATTTTCAATATAATCCATGAAGGTTCTAATGTTGATTGGAATTGGTGCTAAACTCAACCAATTCTAAGAACAAACAAGTGCTTGCATTGTCGATGGAGATAATGCTGCTTCAGAAACAACTGTAGATACCGGGATGGCTAACACATGTTGTGCCACTTTAGAAAGAATCTTGTATTTTATAGCATTACACCTCCACCAACTCAAAATATCTAATTTAAAATCATTCGGATCCTCACAATCATCACTTAAATACCTCTCAACCTCATTTGTTTTTGGACATCGCCTTCTTCCTCTAAATGTTTTTTGAATTGAGAAGCTAAGTCATCCAACATATCATCATTTACCACCATTAAATCAACATTAACATTTTCATTTATAATAGTTCCAACACTATGAACAACCTCAACATTCTTATCAACATTCATGTAATGCTCAAACAACCTTAGCAAAGTATCTTTAACCTTAATTGTAAAATTTTCAGCCTCTTCAACATCATACAATCTTTGAAAACAAAATCTCACATACTTCAATTTGAAACGTGGATCTAACACAATAGCTACATACAACAAAAAGTTTTGTGTATCTTGATCCCCCCAATATTTTTTATACTTTGCCATCATATTCTTGGCTATTTGACTTACATAAACATCTTCACTTCTACAAAGTTGAGATATGCTTGTGTGCATGGAAATCAATTCATGGAAGAAAGAATTAGATGTCACATACAAGAGCCAGAAAATTCAATGTAACCGTGTACAATAATTTCAAGAACTTGACAAAAGATCTAGCCTTTTCTCAATCTTCTAAAGTAGGAGGACCTAAGTTTTTTTGTTTTCCTTTTGAATCAACCTCAAAGTAACTCAAATACCTAGGATTGATTTCTTCTAACCTCATAAAAACCACATCAAATTTAACAGCCTCATCTAGCATCATATATGTAGAGTTCCATCTAGTTGCAACATCCAAGCAAACATATTTTTTACTCCTAATTTTCAACCTCTCCGCACATTGGTTAAAAACAAGTTGTCTAGAAGGAGAAGATCTAACAAAACTTACTGCATTTCTAATTTTAACCATTGAATCATCAATATCTTTCAATCCCGCACATAAAATAAGATTAACAATATGTGCACAACATCTAACATGCATGAAGTCATTTGACAATATATTAGTTGCCCATCCAATTGTTACTCTTTTCATATATTTTATTGTCAAATTATTTGAACTTGCATTGTCTACAGTAACTGTTAAAATCTTATCAATTCTCCATTCCAATAAACAACTCTCAATCGTTTGGCCAATGATTTCACCTTTATGATTAGAAACTTGACAAAAGTTTAGAATTCTTTTATTCAAGTTCCAATCTTCATCAATCCAATAAGCAGTCAAACACATATAATTAATAATTTGGATTAATGTCCAAGTATCAGTTGTTAAACATAAACTTTGATTCTTAAGAGCTTTATTTAATTTCTCCTTCTCAACTAAATAAATCTTCAAACAATCTCTCCAAATCATCAAACGAGAAGGAACATCAAATCTAGGTTGCATTACTTTACAAAATGATTTAAACCTTGGTTTTCTATAAAGTTAAAAAGTAGCTCATCAAGTATAATCATTTTTTCAAGGGCTTTCCTACACTCTTCATAATTATAACCCACTGCCTTAACAGTCACCAAATTTTCCTCTCCATTATCACCCCCCTCTATTTTAGGCTTAGGTTCTAAAACTAAAGTTTTTTGTTTTCGATCAATGACAAAAGGAAATTTTTTGCATACACCTAGATGACTCCACATGTTACTAGTCCCATTAAATATAGTATGACATGCCTAGTCTTTTCCACAATACTTACATGCAGCCCTAGGAGTTTTAGAATTACCATCTAGTTTTTTAAAATGATCCCAAATTTGAGATGTTTTTCTTTTATTACATCTAGAAGGTGGATTACCTTCTTCAGTGTTGCTATTTGTACTGGAGGTTGTAACTGGAACTGAAATAGGCAAAGAATTTGGTTCTGAACTTGAAGGATTTGACTCATTTGATGTAGGATCTTTCCCATTATCCATCTGAAATTAAGAAAGCAACAACATGAATTAACATCTGACTACAATTAAGAATCAAGTAGAAGTTGAGCATCATATTAGGTTCATATAATTGCAAAAAGGCATCTGTCACCTCTCTATTCTAAAAAACCTGCATACTGTAATGGACCAATTAACAAAATGAACCTAACATGAACCTAACATTCTGACTAGGCAAAATGAACCAATGGTTTATAACAGATAATACATAAATGGTTTACACTGTAATGGACCAATGAACAGAATGAACCAATTATCTTGATTAACCATCTCAAACAAGGTGTACACTGTAATGGACCAATGGTTTATAACAGATCATAAATGAAAATCAATCAAGATAAAACAGAATGAACTTATTACTGCCAGAATAAAGCTATGAACACTGTTCAAATTCATTTTGATACAACAGATTCACCCGACAACCATGTTTTCACTTGAACTTATTATTGAACAATGAACAGATATAACAATTAACATTTAATAGATCATACATGAACAGAATGAACTTACAGCCAGAATAAAACAGAATGAACTTGCTGCCAGAATTGATACAATAGAAAACAGATTGATAGCTAATAATACAGATAAAAAAACTAATAATACAGATCAAAGCAATCAAGATAAACCGATACATATTAAAGTTAACAAGGCTAAACAAAGCAATCAATAACTCAATATCAACACAAATCAACAGAAAGTAGAGAGGGTCGGGGAAAGGGGGGGAACCTGAAGAAAGATGTAAAAACCCTAGCTGCAAGAGGATAAAAAAGAAAAAGCAGAGGTCAGAGATCTCTAATGGAACAAATGTTACAAGTACAACTTACAAGCACAAGAAGGCCAGAATTAACACATGGATAAATAGTAAACTTTACCTCTTTCTGCTGCAAGTGAAGAGAGACGTCAAAAGGTTTTGTTCAGGTTTCTTTTCGGCTGTAAGTATACTAGATGGATGCGGAGATGTGGGTTATTTACTTATTGATCGGCTAGAGAAAAGACAGATGCAGGGGGTAAGAGGCAAAGAGGATGAAAATTGAAGGGGAAAGAAAGAAGGCGATAAGACTCTCTGGTCTGGTGTGGGCGGCGGCTTCACATGTAATGTCATTTAGGGTTGGTTTACTATATTATTTATACTAGGTTTATTTTAACTTTATTTTATGGGTGGACCGGTTTGATTCACCGGTTTCAGTGGTAAAACCGAAACCGAACCGAACCGGAAAGATTTCTGGTTTTAAAAATCAGTTTAATCGGTTTTTCATCTCGGTTCGGTTTTCTCGGTTACTCGGTTTTTTTAAACATACCTAATGAGAAGTATATCCTCGTACTTTTTTCCATGCCGGAACGTGACATGACATGTACGAGTCAATAAAAGTTGATAGAAAGAAGGATTCACAGCTCGATCTCTATTTTATCTTCTCCCATGTTTCTATGATTAGATATCTTATATGGTCACAAACTTTTCTTTTAAATCTCTAGTTTCATGTACGTGACACTAAATTGATTTAGTAACATCACCTCTCTTTTTTCCATGAATATATATAAAAAAAATAAAAAGGGAATTTCATTCTCGATAAACTACAAAAGTTAATTATAAACTAGAATAATAAATACATAAGGAAGAGAAATAGAATGAATTCAGTTAAGGCAATTTATTAATAATTATATTAACAAACTTTTATGCTTTCCAGTAGGTACTTGGTATTTTTATTGATAAAAAAAATATTTTTAATGATTGGGAAAGTATAAAAATATATTTACGTCGTGGTTTGAAAAAATACAGCTTTTACTTGGATTTTTTTTTATCAAAGATGTAATATTTTATGTTTTTTTCTCTTTTTTAGTCACTAACTCAATTTCCAGGCATTAAACATTTATACATCTCTGGTTGTTATTAGAAACTATTGACATGAATAAAACATCTCATCTCTGGATACAAAATATGCAATATATTAATGCTTTTTTACTGTTGATTATTCAAATGCTCTCTTTTCATCATAGGTACTAGAGGAAGCTACAGATCATATCGTAGAACTCCTAGAAATTCAAGAAGAGGTAACCGAAAAAAGCATCGGTGACTCAAGATGCATCGCCCACCGTGTTATGTCTTTTGTACTTAATTAGAGTTTTTGTGCAGTGTCCTATTCGACAAAATTTTGTATTGTATGTGTTTGTTATCTTTCTCGTATTGTTTTTGTCTAAGTTAGTACGTATAAGAGCTCACAATTCCTAAACTCCTCTAATGGTCTCTTGTGTGTTTAGGTTTGAATTCAGTCTTTGTTAGAGATTTCTCATGTTTTTTTGAGCTTTTTTTTTCTCTTTTTAAATGTTTAGTAAATCTAAACTATATACACACACTAATACGACCATGAATAATTAATTAAAAGTTGAAGTTTATTATGCAGGGGAAACATTGGTTCGGCGTTCTACACTTGGCATTCAAATGCATTGGAGTCGTGTTTGGTGACTTAGGCATGTTTTTTTTTATATGTGCTGGCGAGCACCTTCCCCAATGGTATCCAAGACCCTGATGACATTTTAGGAGTCTTATCGGTCATTATCTACTCCATCCTCAGTGAAGTAACATTCGCTGTCAAAAACATGTTGGCTGCAGTGAAGTAGCATTCGATGCCGAAATTATGGCACTAGCAGCGAAACAGTTTTGGCTGCCAAATTGGGCAGCTTGCAGCAAACCAGTTTTCTCTGCCAAATTGCGCAGCCTGCAGTGAACCAGTTTTCGCTACCGAACTGTCTGGCCTGCAGCGAGTCAGTTTTTGCTGCCGATTTCTGCAATAGGCCTCTTAGGAAATGAATCAAATGCTTGCAACAATTTCATTGTATAATGGTGTAATTTATGGAACACTTGAATGTGAACATATGGATTCTTGAAATAAGTATGGTGATGAATGGGATTTAAGGATGCAAATATATTGAATTGTGGTATTGATGTCTTAGGTGATGCGGCCGGGATCGAACCATCGTCAGGAAAAGGACAAATCACAAGTGGAACAGGTAGGTGTTTTCCACCTTCTTCTCGTATGATGTTTATGTTTTGAAATGATTTACTTATGATGATATATTATTGAATCCTTAATGAATGATGAAACAACAATGAAGTGTCTGATTGAATTCTTGATGATTGTCAAAATGACTATGAAATGTTGATCGAGTTCTTGATGAATGTTGAGACGATGATGAAAATGTTAATGTTCTGAAATGACTTGTTTGAAGTGGATATATTATTACATTGCAATGAATATTAAACTGACTATGAGATGTTGATTGGGCTATTATAAATTTGGGCTGCTGATAAATGGTTGTATGAGTATTACGAAGGATCTACTGTTG
>Ga0325403_1004390_pt1 | contig 13101 bp, 7 predicted proteins | sample PopdelMetagenome_19_FD_205665 | JGI IMG/M metagenome (GOLD analysis project Ga0325403, IMG submission 205665) | Populus deltoides microbial communities from Bellville, Georgia, United States - Xylem-PdKOR-R4 | ecosystem: Host-associated > Plants > Phyllosphere > Stem > Wood/Secondary xylem...
AAACTCAATGAGGTTGGTAATAAGAGAGAAAGTATCAAATGAGGAGCATGGATTTGTTTGGAAAATGTTGAGGAATTGACAATGGAATCTACTTTTATTAGACTATGTGTGAAATATTCAGTTTTTCGTAATGTTGCTTTGCAATATTAGAATCAGTTGTTTATAGAAATCCCAATGAGCAACCCACTAATATGCAGTCCGATCGAGAGACTTTGTCTTGAGTTTCGTAGTAGAATTTCTTCATAGAATGGATGCAGTGCAGGTTCCTATTATAGATTTTTCAATCACAGAAAAAAAGGTTGAAATGATGGAAGACGTGAACCATTAGGCTTACAAGAGAATTATTTAAACAAGTAAAGCAATCAGCTGAACCCTATAAGATTTGCTACAATTAATCCTCAGATTTGAAGTTAACGTAACGTCATCTTCCTTAATTTCTGATAGGATTTTGACAGCTTTTCATTAGGATCTGATAAGTCTTCATGTTGATCTAGTTTTTCGTGATTTGTAGGACAATTGCAGGATTATGGTTTTATAAAGGAAAAATCAAAGTCCATGCTTATAAAGGAATGAACGTTCTTACTTTCATTATATATGGAGTCGGATTCAAAAATAACACAATAATGGTAGAAAATATGATAAAATCAAAAAAGCAAAACAAGAAGAAAGAACAACATTAATTAGCTGCGTATTACATTTTTATTATTGTGTTTTAAATATATGATTTTACAATGGTAGGAACAGCAGAACACCACATGAACAGCAGAACAAAGGCTGCCCACTTCCTCGAACTTCTTTGTTTCTTTCCTTTCTTTTTCTTTTTCTTTTTCTTTTTCTTCTTGGAGGAGAAAGAGGGTTGTGCTGCTCGTTTCGTTTCATTTTCTTGGAAACCATACAGAAAATTCTTGGATCTGTTGATTGTTTCTAGCTATTAGTCTTTTTCTATAAATCATATAAAATACTAAGAATATATTAATTTAATATTTCTATAAATAAATATAATTATAAAAACCACTATGATTTGGACAACCACTCCATCATCCTCTTTTTCATACCAATTTTTCAGCTCCTATTCTCTACAATACTGGCCCCCCTACGTGACCTCACTTTCTTCCTTTGTCCAAAGAAATTCCAAATAAAAGAGAGAATTTTTATGAGAAATAGGACATCACATATTCATATATTTTTTTCTTACTCTCCTCCGATCTGTCTATGTCTTCTTCCGTTTCTGCCTCCCTCAACCTCTCCTTCTATTTCCACGTCCTTTCCTTTATTTCTGTCTTTTCTTTTCTTTTCTTTTTAAGCCTTTTTAACCTTTCTCTCTCCCACTTTCTATCCTTTCCTAGTGGGTAAAGTTGAACACGTGGCGACCATCTATTAGCTTTTAAGATTACGTTTATCTCCGTGTGACCGTGTCACAATAAAATCTAAGGGTGAATATGTAAAGATAAGGTTGAACATGTGGGGGTAATCTATTGGTTCCTTGGATTACCTGGTCCTTTCTCATAAACATAGTTCCTTGGATTACCTACGCGACCTTACTTTCTTCCTTCTTTGTCCCATCCTTTTCTTTCTCCTTTGATCATGCCGTGATTTTAGGGGGTTTTTTTATTCTTTCTTCTTTGTCCCATTCCTTTCTTTCTGCTTTTGTCATGCTCCTTTTATCATGTTTTTATTTAGAATACAAAAAATTATTTTTTAAAAATAATATTTTAAAAAATAAAAACTCAAACACACTATTTCTCTTCTTATTTACAGCCGTGATTTCAGGTCCTCTTTTTATGCCTTATTTGCAAGAGCAAGAGAGAGGAATTGGCTCAAAAGGAGGCTTTTATGGCATGATGGCCAAAAGATGGCCATTGCTATTCTATGACAGCCATAATGGTCGGTAGGATGTGAATTTGATGGGGGGAGAGGAGAAATGCAGGGGAAAGAAATCTTCTTCTTCCCCTGCCTCTGTGTTTGCAGGGAAGAAGAAGAACCACAGTGCCATTTAAAATGGCATCGTTTGGGGTTTTTTTTTAACAATGGATGAAACGGCGCTGTTTTGAACAAAACACGTCGTTTCATTTAAAAGGAAATGACGGCAAAATCATATCAAAGTCCAAATCAATCTTCAATTTGTGATTTGTTCAATCAAGTCCTAAATTGCAATTTTAATTTTAAAAATCAATTCAATTGCTTCCCTGCCAAATTCAATCGTCGGCCATGAAGTTAGCCGCCTTTTTCACTTTAGTCCTTAGTTTCTGATGTCTGCAATTTGACCCTTAATTAATCAATAAACTTTTAATTTCTTCAATTTAGCCCCTGATTCAGTTAATTACAACCCCTCTATTTACGCGTCTTTTCCAGTTTGGTCCTTGGTTTCATATTTCTTCAATTAAGTTCCTAATTGGCCATCAAACTTCAATATTTATGCAATTTTGCCCCTGATTTGACCAAATTAACTCTTAAAAATTATATTTTGACCCCAGAACTTTAATTTCTTCCAATTAAAGCCCAATTGACTCGAAAATTAATTTTTCTTACAATCAAACCCTTCATAAACTCAATTTAACCTTTAATAAATTTAATTGAGTCCAATAAACATCTGATTTTATACATTTCTTCCTCAAATTGAATTTTCTTTGTCAGCTAGGCTCTCATCAGTCAATGATATACTGTCAAATTTCAATCCTTGTATTTTTAAACCTCCTCAACCAATTTTTAGTTATTTTCCAGGCACTTTGGCATCCTCTTCTCACTGTTATTATTTTTTTGATTTTTTTATTGTTTATTTTTTAGTCCGAATATATATATATATATATATATATATATATATATATATATATTTATTTATTTATTTATTTTTGGAAGAGAAAAACTAAATTTGGAGAATAACCCAAAACAGGTTATGACAATTGCCCCCTATTTACAATACTTACGATAAAAAGTCTCGTAAGAGATTTTAGATAGTAAGTTTTGTAAAGAAGAAAAAAAAAAGATAACGGACTCACCATATGATGAATTGTTTGGAAAGCATTTGAGGGCTAGAAAGCACACTCAAATGGTCAAAAGGTTTTTTTCCTGGTGAAATTCAAAGATTTTTGAAATGGTTGAATTGTAATGGGTGACCTGCCCAAGTGAAAAAATATAGAGAATGGTTTCATTGTAATGGGTGACCTACCCAGGTAAAAAAAACATGGAGAATGGTCTCATTGTAATGGGCGACCTACCTAGAAAAAAGGATGGTCTCATTGTAATGGGTGACCTACCCAAAGGGAAAAAAGGAAAGAGTTGTCTCATTATAATGGGTGACCTACCTAGAAAAAAGGATGGTCTCATTATAATGGGTGACCTACCCAAAGGGAAAAAAAGAAAAGAGTGGTCTCATTATAATAGGTGATCTACCCAGGTGGAAGAATGGTCTCATTGTAATGAGGGACCTACCTAGGCAAAAAAATACAGAGAATTGGTCTCATTGTAATGAGTGACCTACCCAAGTGGAAAAGGGAAGAGTGGTCTCATTATAATGGGTGACCTACCCAGGTGGAAGAATGGCCTTATTGTAATGGATGACCTACCTGGGAAGATGGTGAGGGCTCAAAGACGCACTCAAAATGAGGTAGGGTTAGAAAATACACTACCACCCTCAAAATGAGGTGAGGGCTCAAAGGCGCACTCAAAATGAGGTAGGGTTATAAAATGCACTACCTAAGAGATGAGGGCTCAAAGACGTACTCAAAAGGAAATGAGGGCTCAAAGGCGCACTCCAAAGGAAGCGAAGGCTCAAAGGCGCATCTTGACAACGAAGTAAAGGCTCAAAGGCGCACTCAAAATGAGATGAGGACTCAAAGACTTACTCGAAAAGAAAGTGAGGGCTCAAAGGCACACTCAAAATGAGGTAGGGTTATAAAATGCCCTGCCCAAAAGGTGATGGTCAAACACCGATCTGACAATGTTAAAACTAATGCATTATGATTGATATGCATGCATACTTACCTGAGAAATATAGGTCCTCATTTCTTCATGGTGTCTTTCTTTTCTCAAAAGTTGGAGTGTAAGTAGTAAATTTCGATGACTTTTTCGCTCTTGCTTACTTGAGTCATATCTTGTGATCTTGACCTCTGAGAAGGGCTTCATATCATCCTACTTCTTTACCCTTTAACCTATATCTCAAGGGTTGCCAATTATGCCCGACATTTTTCTTAGAAAAAGAATTATAAAGCCTGCCCTACCATGTATTTTTTATTGCCTCCCAGCTTGATCATACCCCCAAGTATTCAATTCGGGTTTGGGAATAAGGCTATGTAAAGGAAGTTTTGACAAGGAGTTGTTTTGATGCAGAAATGTTGGAATTTCAAAGCTATTCTAAACACAGAAATCATTTTGACATCGATTCAAAGCAAACTCGTTCTGAAGAAATTCAAGTGATTCCTATGGAGAGGTTTTAGAAGTGATGAAAACCTTTTGTTTTGCTTTTGGTGAAAAACATGAAGTGATATTGGGTTTGGTAAAAAATGGTTTAAGATTTAATTTGAGGGTTACAAAGAACCAGCCTTCAAAGCATTCATTTTATTTGCATGAATAATAATTTGGTTCGCATGAGAAAGCACTGCCTACCGATCCAGATTGCTTGCCTTTGATCAGAAAGGGCTTGATTAGGCATGTAATATAGGCTTGGGCTCTTGGTTATGAAGAAAAGGATATTTGTAGGCTCAAAAGGTGTTTCAAGGGATTTGAAGACTAAGGATCACTAGTGCTTGTTTCCTGACCTTTTGTCTTTGGAATGTCTTTTCAAAATGGTTTATCGTGCCCCCCAATGTTGGGCTCTTTCTCTTTGTTTTTGTTTTCTTCATTTGGTTTTGAGCATCATTTAATTGTTTTTTTTTTCTGTATGCTCAAATTTTTTGGATCCTTTGGATTTTTCTTCATACCCCTAGCTTTGTTTGAGCACCTTTGATGATTGAGAATTTTCTTTTATGCCCCCCAGTGTTGCTTGGGCACTTCAATCATCGAGGTCTTTTCTGCGTCTCTCGCACTTGACTCCAGTTTGGGGTGTGATCCTATCCAAGGTTATTTCTAAAAAATGTTACTAGACTCAAAAAGGGATTGCAAAGGAGGCATTTCCTCATCTCAAACACATGCACTTAAGATCGGTAAGCCTTGCTTTCATGCGAGTATGCAAAGTGATTTCTCATTATTTATTCAAATAAAACTCAACTTTGAAGTCACCTCATGGTTTTTTTTGTGTTTGTTTGTTTGTTTTTTTTTTCAAGTTTTCTAAGTGTATAGTTACCTTTCTAAGGAATCACTTGAATTTCCAGAATTCATTTGTTTTGGAGAAACACCAATATGATTTATATTTTTGTACCAAACTTTGAATTCCTAAAATTCTTATAAATATGTGAGATCATGCATAGTTTTGGAAAAAGGAAAACATGTTATAAGCATAGGAAAATACATGATCTTATTAACAAGAAGGCTCATTTGACAAAGAAAGTCTTGTGGCATTATGAGCTAAATTACCGACAAGACTGAAATAGTTGAAACCAACATGATTAAACAAAAGGCAATAATATGGCAGGCCTCATCCTTCCATTTTGGTAAATCTCCTCTTAGGCTAGCCTCCCCATAATAATTCTTAGGATGATGGGGATAAAAACTGTGGTTGGAATTTGAGTCCTTCAAAATTTATGCTACCCTTTCGCACCCTACCTGGACCAGTGATGCTTTTAGATTCCCCGAACATTCGATTGTTAGTGCATTTCTAATCCACCGCTTTAAGCATGATTAGGTAGAGGGTTCATGTTCACATTCAGAGTGTCTTTAAATGCTATTCACCCTACCTTAATTAATTGCAAAAGCTTTCTCTTAAAGGTGTTGCAAATATGAATGTCATGTCTGGCAACACCAGCATGGTATTCACAAGTGAGCTCTGGCTTATACCAGCCAGGGTAAGGGGGCTGCAAAGGTGCTAGAGGTTCGAGAGTTATATGTTTGATGCTTAATAACTTCTGGTACATCTCATTTAGAGGTAGCGGTAATGGAGGTAGTTGTTCTTGGACCCTTAAGTAATTTCTAATTTGGCTTAAAAGTTTTAAGGCTTAGGTTTTTTTATGTCGGCAATTTAGGATGGAGTGTGGTAGTTTTGGGATGAGTTTTTCCTACCCTTGTAGCCATCTTCAACATGATTAACCTCTTTTCTTTCGAAACCTCTATTCTCAATGGGTGTAGAAATTCTACCACTCTTGACGCCTTGCTCTATGCGTTCACACACTACCACAACATTAGTGAATTGTTGGGCCAAACTACCTATTATGGTGCCTTGAGTGTGTCGGCAAATAAAGTGCCCATCTTTTTATCCAAAAGTTGGGGATGTACTTGAGCAGCTGATTCCCACCATCTTTGAACATATTCCCTTATGCTTTCTTTGTCTTTTTTTCTCTATATTGGACAAGCTGGTTCTGTCGGGAGTGATGTCCATGTTGTACTTGTACTGCTTGACAAAACAACCACCAGATCCTTCCATCTCTAGATTTTTGTGTTGTCCAATCTCATGTACCAGCTCAATGTTGCCCCACTTAAACTATCTTGAAAAAAATGCATCAGTAGTTTTTCATCATATACTACCTCTGTCATTTTATTGCAATAGGACTTGAGGTGAGTCATGGGGCATTATATTCCACTATATTTGATGAACTCTGAAACACGAAACTTTTTCGGGACAACCACATTTGGGACCAGACACGTCTCTACCGCCCGAACTGGGTCATATAAGTCTACCTCTTCAATGACTTTGATTCTGGCTTCCAACGCCTGTATTTTATCTTGATCAATGCTATCAGATGAATTGGCCTTATGGGACTCATTAGCAAATACCTCCATGACTGTCGGGGTTAGTGCAAGTGTCGCTGACTGCACAAATGTTGGATTTTACTGAGGCTCTTGACCATGTTTGCTCATTCTTTCTTTAGGCTAAACTGTAATCGAAGCCTAATTAACGGTGACCGGTCAGTTAGAATGGCCTTCACCAGAGGTATTTCTCAGTGTTTGCTTGAGTAAGCTAGTGAGGCGAGCCACGCTTGTCTTCAGAGACTCCAACTTTTCTTGAAAATGGGCATCACGGTGAGCACGCTCTCTATCTTCTATATTTCTTGCTCAAAGTCGAGTGTTGTAAACTTTTTAGGGACCTATATTTCAATCTGATGCATGTATGTTATTTACAATGAATTGATGTATGTATGGATGCAAATATATGTACATGCGTAGTAGGGAGCTCATACTCTAAGGATAGGTTTTGGGCCATTACATGATGGGTGGATTTCTACCTAGTCTCAAAAGGGTCTTTTGTTGTCCTAGTGATCACCCTCATAAAGGCAATATAAGAGCTTAGTAAGTAATGAGATGACATGTGTACCAATCATTATCAGTCTAAGCACTCAGCGAAGAGTTGGGGTTTACACAAACTTAGACCTTGACTAAAAGTCGTAAAGTAAACTATTAGTCCCCCATTTAACCTAAAGTTTTTCTCAGTATAAACTCTCATAAAATGTGAATGATGCATGAAACAATTTTATACAATCCATGAACAAATATGTACAAAATTAAACCGTATGAGCAAATGAGGAAATGCATATTAACAATAACACACAAACCAAACAATAAAACATGATAATCAGACAAAAACAAAGCTTAATCCACAAGGTTCCTAGTGGAGTCGTCATTCTGTAGCATGTGTGTGGCGTCGCGACGACCGTCCACCCTCTCAAGTAAATGTATGTCTATCTGGCAAATGTGGGGAGACAAGGAATTCTTGTCTTTTATCGGTGGAAAATAGAATGGGAGTCGCTACCTAATATTTTGATCACTAGGAACCCTAATTGGTCTTAGAGATCGGGTACGGAGACTGGTTATGTAAAGGGAAGGTATTAGCACCCCAACTACACCCTACCTAATGTAAGCTGCATTGTTTTGTTGTTTGATAAAATCTAAGGTCTTGTTGTGGTTTTTAATTGTCGGTCTATCTACGGTTTAAGAAAAATCCTCCTCTATAGAGAGATTCTTATCTTATCAGGTAAACACCTAAATGTTTTATGTCATCAAAAGAAAAACCCTTTTAATATCGAGAATATGTTTTACATATAAATTCATAATCCCTAATACTAAAACAAAACAAAATATTTTTTTTGGAATTTTTTAAATATTGGCCAAATTCTCGTGACTTTAATAAACTGGTTATTAAAACCAAAATGCATGTTAAAACATATTTTTTTTTTGAAGTTTTCTTTGTTGTATGAAAATACAATATGGTTTCTTTTTTTCTTTGAGAGACTTGGACGTATGCAAGAAACAAATATATATATATATATATATATATATATATATATATATATATATATATATATATATATATTTTATGTTTTGACAAAAACTGAGTATTTTAATTCTGGATTTGTATTTTTACAGTATCAAAATACAAACCAATATTAAGCAAAATTTAGAGGGAAAAAGGCTGACCTGCAGTGGCTCACGGTCGTTGGCAGCGCTGCTGGAGTGGTTGATGGTTGTGGCGGCAGACAGTGGTTCTTCCTTCCTTCTCTTCTGTTTCTGCATTTTCTTCTTCTTCCTATTTCTGTTTCTGTGTCGCCCCTTCAGTTTCTGACGGTGGTTGTGTGGTTGTTGACGATTGTCTGGGTTGCGGACGGTGGCGTTGCAGTGGCTGTTCTTCTTCTCTCTTCTGCTTCTCCCCTTTTTTTCCTTTCTCTCTCTGTTTTTCTTTTCTTCTTCATCTCGAGTTTTTTTCCTTCTCTTTTATGCTTCTCCTTTGCTGCCTCCCTTCTTGATCTCTCTTCCCCTATATTTATAGGTAAAAAAATAAGGGAGAAAGGCCTACTACTCCTGCTCAGTCATGATGCAGGGTTAGGGTGGCCGGGGGGCAGGACCGCCTAAGGGCACATCCCTTCTGTTTTTCTTTACCCCGTGGTAGGCCATGGGTCAGAACTTAGGCAAGTGGGGTGTTTGTTTTCGGCGTGTTTTTGAAGTTTCGGAGAAAGGGGGAGAGGAGAAATGCAGGGGAAAGAAATCTTCTTCTTCCCCTCCCTCTGCGTGTGCAGGGGAAGAAGAAGACCCACAGTGCCATTCAAAACGACACCGTTTGGGGCTTTTTTTTTAACAGTGGATGAAACGACGTCGTTTTGGACAAAATACGCCGTTTCATTTAAAAGAAAATGGCGGCAAAATCTTGTCAAAGTCCAAATCAGTCTTCAATTTGTGATTTGTTCAATCAAGTCCTAAATTTCCATTTTGATTTTAAAAATCAATTCAATTGCATCCCTGTCAAATTCAATCGTCGACCCTGAAGTTGGCCACCTTTTTCACTTTAGTCCTTGGTCTCTGATGTATGCAATTTGACCCTTAATTGATAAATAAACTTCAAATTTCTTTAATTTAGCCCCTTATTCGGTTAATTACAGCCCCTCTATTTACGCGCCTTTTCCAGTTTGGTTCTTGGTTTTAAATTTCTTCAATTAAGCCCCTGATTTGACCAAATTAACTCTCAAAAATTATATTTTGACCTCATAACTTTAATTTCTTCCAAATAAAGCCCAAAATGACTCCAAAATCAATTGTTCTTGCAATCAAACCCTCTATAACTCAATTTAACCTTTAATAAATTTAATTGAGTCCAATAAACATCTGATTTTAGACATTTCTTCCTCAAATTGAATTTTCTTTGTCAATCGGGCTCTCATCAGTCAATGATATACTGTGAAATTTCAATCCTTGTATTTTTAAACCTCCTCAACCAATTTTTAGTCATTTTCCGGGCGCTTTGGCATCCCCTTCTCACTGTTATTATTTTTTTATTTTTTTTAGTCTGAATATATATATTTTTTTAATTTTTGGAAGAGAAAAAATGAATTTGGGGAATAACCCAAAAATGGGTTATGACACTCTAGATTCATTAATCTAATATTATATGAATATTAAAGTTAAATTAAGCCTTTATTAATAATAAATATGTATTTACATGAATATAATAATATCTCATGTAACTAACCGATTGGATATAAGGCTTATTAAACTAACAGTTGGTAACCATTCTATACCGATGGCATTATCTTTTATCAAAAAACAAAATTAACTATAGATTTAATGATTGTCGCACGTGTGCAGTGTCATAGTGAACATAGAGAAAAGCCTATAAAAAAAGGATAAATGTCAAATGTTCAACCCGAATAATGGAGAAAAGACCGAAACACGTTAACTCGGTTGGGCAATTATTCATTTTCTTTCCTTCCTTTATTTTGTCTTCGCTTGAGCCTATTTTGGGCTTGGATCGAATAAAATTCGATATTAAATTGAAGATAATAAGGGGCTAAATTAAAAGAAGAGGGCTTTCCTCAAGTGGGATGAGCTTTGGGGTCTAATTGAAGAGTTGGTGTCAAATTAGGGATTAAATTGAAAAGATGAAATGAGATTTAGGACTTAATTGAAGAGTTATTATCGGATATGTCACAACCTGACCCAACCTGCCAAATATTGTTTGTTTTGGGCCTTATCGTCCTCACGGATTTGTTTTTGGTGACCACGCATGACCCTAAAACGCATCTGACAAGTCAACAACCAGCACTACTAATAAGACCAGCTTTCAAATCCTCACCCGCCGATGTGAGATATTACAATTCACCCCCCTTAAGGAGCTCAATGACCCCGTCAGCACAACTGGATAGTCAGTGAGACCAGTTCTGATACCAAATGTCACAATCCGATCCAACTTGTCAGATATTGTTCATTTTGGGCCTTACCGCCCTCACGGATTTGTTTTTGGTGACCACGCATGGTCTCAAAACACGTCTGACAAGTCATTAACCAACACTACTAATAAGGTCAGCTACCAAATCCTCACTCGTCGATGTGAAATATTACAGGATAAAAGAGAAAGAAATGTTGGTGCATGTAAAGCACATATCAGCATTGGAGAAAGGCTATCGAATTCCAGCTACACATATGTGGTATATGCTTCCCTTAAAGGTTGTCGATTCCATTCTATTTTACCCTTGAAATAGGCAGTATATCTTGTATCATTTAAAAAAAAAAGAACAAAGTGAGACAAATTTCATTGCAATTAAAATCTTGGCTCATTCTTCTTGCCTAAATTCTAGACGAGTTGTTTCGAGTTTTTTCCATCTATTGTGTTCCAGATTTTTTTTAATGAACTTATAATTGGTGCCGTTTTTGAGTTAGGGATAACTTTCCATAATTCTCAAAAACAGGTAGCCCTGAAACAGGCTGCCAACTTCCTGGAACTTCCTTGCTGCTGACTTTGGTGATTTGTTCCCACTACCAATCTTTCCTTAACAACTAAGTAGTTTTTTTAAAAAAAAAAATGGATTGATTTTAACCACATATTTTTGCCGAGTCTCAATTCAACCTCTTTCCTTTAAAAAAAATATGCAATTAAGCTTAAAAAAAAATTCAATTATGCAAAAAAAAATAAGTTCAAATACTAAATCGAAAACTTTATTATTAATATCTACAAGTCTAGTGAATAGTAATGAGCATAAAACTCCTTTTTCTTTTAATTTATACTATAATTTTGTATTGTGACACATACTTTTTAAAAATATTTTTTATTTAAAAATTTATTAAATATTATATATATATATATAATAACAAGAAATATTAAAAAAAATATTAATTTAATATTTTTTAAATTAAATATAATTATAAAAAGCACTCAGACACAGTTAATAAAAAAAAAAACTTACGTGTTTTGATTCTGACAACTACCCTATTATCCTCTTCTTTCATGCTACTTTTCAAAATTTCTACAAGACTGGCCCCTACGTGACCTTACTTTCTTCCTTCCTTGTCCATTTCCCTTCTTTCTCTCTCTTTTTAGGTGTTTGGAAGGTAAAAAATACATAATCATAATTCCTCTCATTATATTGAATTAGTTCCATAAAAATCAACTATTTTAATAATCAAAATCTTTCTTAACAACAACTTTTCTTTAAACTTATTTTTTATCCAAAATATTTATAAACACTCAATAAACCTTATTAAACCAAAACAAAGAACCTCTCTCCCTGTTTTTGTCCTATATTTATGTGTTTTGATTTGGACACCTACTCTATTATCCTCTTTTTTCATACTAATTTTCAAATTAGGTTTTTAAAAAATTAATTTGAAATAAAAATAAAATAAAATTTAATTTAATTTAATGTTTTTTAAAATACTTTATAAGAAACAAGAGCAAACACGTTATTTCTCTCCTTATTCGCTGCTGTCATTTCAGGTCCTCATTTCCTGCATTATTTGGAAGAGTATGGAAAAAAAATAAAAAAATCAAACGAGCTTGGCTATCAAAAACTAAAATTCAAAATATAGAGAAAAATACTATTGGAGTCCACAGTAAATCTGTGTTTGAATGAACAATAATTTAATCATTTTTTTTTTTGTTATTATATTATTAAAGTGTCCAAAGAAATTCCAAATAAAAGAGACACAAAAAAATCCCAATCAAAGAGAGAAAAAAAAAAACAGAGTATTTTTATCAAAGGCACAAAAAAATCCCACTCAAACATGTTGTTTTCTTTACTCTCCTCCGATCTTTCAATGTCTTCTTTCGTTTCTGCCGCCTCCCTCAACCTCTCCTTCTATTTCCACGTCCTTTCCTTTATTTCTGTCTTTCCTTTTCTTTTCTTTTTAAAGCCTTTTTAACCTTTCTATCCTTTCCTAAGGGTAGATAAAGTTGAACACGTGGCGACCATCTATTAGCTTTTGAGATTGCCTTTATCTCCATGTCACAGTAGAATCTAAGGTTGAACATGTGGAGATAAGGTTGAACATGTGGCGATAATCTATTGGTTCCTTGGATTACCTGGTTCTTTTAGCTTTTCTTCAATACTGGCCCCTACGCAACCTTACTTTCTTCCTTCTTTGTCCCATCCTTTTCTTTCTCCTTTTGTCATGCCGTGATTTTAGGGGTTTTGTTTTATTCTTTCTTCTTTGTCCCATTCCTTTCTTTCTGCTTTTGTCATGCTGTGATTTTAAGATTTTTATTTTAAGTGTTCGAATAAGTAGATGTTTTTTATAATATTTTTTTATTTAAAA
>Ga0325403_1004391_pt1 | contig 13100 bp, 4 predicted proteins | sample PopdelMetagenome_19_FD_205665 | JGI IMG/M metagenome (GOLD analysis project Ga0325403, IMG submission 205665) | Populus deltoides microbial communities from Bellville, Georgia, United States - Xylem-PdKOR-R4 | ecosystem: Host-associated > Plants > Phyllosphere > Stem > Wood/Secondary xylem...
AACATGAAATATTGTTTTAGTAATATCAAGTGGGCAGCCCCACACTTTTCGAGCAACGAGTAATGTGTTGTTCAGCCACCAAAAACCATCTTTATCGATGGAATTGGAATCATTACGGTACCCCCTCCATAATGGAGCGACATGTATTCCAAGATTTTCATTAGTTCAACATCGATAACAACCCCCATTTTATTCTCACTCTCTTCCTAAATTTTCACCTTAAACATTTAAAAATTTCAGAACAACTTTTTAATTTTTTTAATTATTTAGATTTGATTTCTGTTCTTTTTATTATAGTTTCTTTTATCTTGAAAAATTTATTTTTATCCCCCTTTAAATTTTTAATCTTTTAAATTTAGTTAATGTTTTTTTAATTGCTATTTGTTTTGTTTGAGAGCATTTTTTAAATTGATTTTTGTTTTATAATTTCACTCATTTGTTTGTTTTATTCCTATCAAATTTGATCCTGATTCTTTTGATTGATGTTTTTTTTTTTTACTTTAACAAGTTTTTTAAATTGGTTGGTAATAAAGCTTCTTGATTGAACCTAAATTTAGGGTTTCATGAGTTGTGATTTTTAAATATATGACTTGGTTTAGGAGGTTCACCGGGATTTACTTCATATTTTTTTTATTTTTCTTTTTTAATATAATTATCTTCTAGTTTCATCCTTCAATATTTATTCAATTAGAGATTGAGTTTTATTTTTTTAACTTGTTTTTTATGAAATTTCTTGTTGGCCTTGAAAATTCTCATTTATTACAAGTCTTTTTATTTGAGGTTCTTTGTTAGGTTTTTTTTGGCTAAATCTTTAAATTGATATTTTTTTTCCTGATTCCATTCTTCAAAACTTGAAATGATTTTTTCCAACAATTTATAAGAATTTTTTTTTCTATTTCATCCTCCTTTATTTTATTTTTTATCTTTTGAATTTAGCTCTCATTTTTTTATTGCTATTTATTTTATTTAAGATAAATTTTTAAATTTAGTTTTATTTATTTTATTTTTCTAAGGTTTTTCAAAGATTTTGAAAATAACCTGGATTTTATTAGATTTTTTTATTTGTTGTTCTTTGTTAGATTTACTTTAACTAATCAATATTAAATTGGTTGGAAATTGAGCTTCTTAATTGAACCTAAATTTAGTGTTTCACGGGTTGTGAGTTCTAAATATATGACTTGGTTTAGGAGGTTCGCCGGGATTTACTTCATATTTTTTTATTTTCCTTTTTTAATATAATTATCTTCTCGTTTCATCCTTCAATATTTATTCAATTGGAGGTTGAATTTTATTTTTTTAACTTGTTTTTTATGAAATCTCTTGTTGGCCTTGAAAATTCCCACTTATCACAAGTCTTTTTATTTGATGTTCTTTGTTCGGTGTTTTTGGCTAATTCTTTAAATTGATATATTTTTTTTCCTGATTCCATCCTTCAAAACTTGAAATGATTTTTTAAAACAATTTATAAGAATTTGTTTTTCTATTTAATTCTTTATTTTTTTTATCTTTCGAATATAGCTCTCATTTTTTTATTTCTATTTATTTTATTTGAGATAAATTTTTAAATTTAGTTTTATTTATTTTATTTCTCTAAGGTTTTTCACTGATTTTGAAAATAACTTGGATTTTATTAGATTTTTTTTATTTGTTGTTCTTTGTTAGATTTACTTTGACTAATCAATATTAAATTGGTTGGAAATTGAGCTTCTTGATTTAGGCCCGATCTAGGATTTAATAGGTTATGAGTTTGAGACATTTGCTTAAATTTAGAAGGTTTGTCCGAGTTTTCTTGGTTTTTCTTTTCTTTTTCAAGTGATGTTTTCCTATTTTTTTATCTTTTTTTTAGTTTTCCATTGTTCTTTTTTACTGTTTGCATTCTGTAAGGTTAGTTCCAGTTTCATGATCAAAGTCATCAATTTCTAAGCTTGACGCGAGTTGACTTTTAATTTTTTAGATTTTTTTAAAAATTAATATAATTCAATTTCATCATTCAACATTTTATTTATTGGAAACTGGTCTACTAAAGGTTACTGAAAATTCAACATGGCAGAATGGTTGATGCTTCCTCTTTTTCATGCTACTACTGTTGCAATATTGTGATGTAGTGGTTTGTAGCTCTGAGGTAGTCTATAAACAAATTGTGATTGAATGTCAGGCTTTCAAGCTTGATTCTATTGTCTCAACTTGGAACACTAAACATTCCAATAATCTTTTTGCTTATAAAAATTGCACTCGTTGAATGTAACTCTTGCGTAAGACTTATTCTCATTATTAGATAATGACTTAGAAGGTACTGCTAGCATAGAAGGATTAGAAGTAGAAAGGATTTCTTTTTCAAAATAAGACTAAAGATGTATTTCTTCAGCCAATAACTCACTAACAACTGAGTCAATAGAAGGCGGTGGAGAACGATGCAAAATTTAACGTCTAAGTCCTTCAAAATCATTGTAAATTACCGTTAAAAACTGTATCAATCATTGTTGCTCTCTACGAGCAATAAAGGAACCATATGCCTTTAATTTTGTTAATTCTGTAAGAGTTAATTAATTTCAAAGATCTGTCATGGTAGAATAAAACTTCTAAATATTCATATTTTTATGGTGAAGAGCTCCTATATCATTCTCTAATTGATATTGCTTTGAAAAATTTAATTGCATGAATAATCTTTGCAAATGATCTGAAACCTTCTTTGTTATCTCATACTTCGCCAACTGTGTACCTATAGAATGCTCAACATAACTATTAATCCAAGTAATAATCTTTGTGTTGTTTGCTTCTCAGACATCTATTAAAGCAGCATAACCCTTATCAATATTTCTAGATATCATAGAAGTTCCACTAACATATTCTTATATCTTTTTATCCTTAATTTTTTTTCATCACATAACTCCAATACGAATAATTATTTTCATCCAATCTCACACTCATGGACTAAAATGAATCATCTATTTTAATAGTCATAATCAACAAACAAAGAAAACCAAAATGCAAAAGAAAGAAAAACAAAATACTATATTGCAGAAACTGAGCAAATATGTTTTTAAAGTTATACGATCACTCAAAAAAAAAATTGGTTTGAGATTAAGCATCATTCCATGAAATTAAACTCTAATATCATATTAAGCAATCCAAAAATTAAAGAAAAATACAAAAATAAAAGAGGAAGAAATTAAGGTTTCATTAATACTGCATAATGTGATAATAATAATAATCTAAAAAGAATAAATTTAATATAAATAAAAAAAGATTATATATAGATTAAATTAAAAAAAATATTATTCTATTTTTAATAAATAAAATAAAATAAAAACCTAAATTTCTTAACAAAATTATATTTCAATGATAAAGAAAAAATCGTGAGGCCTCATCAGGGGCCCAATTATTCCCCAGTTAAATATAGCGGCGCCACCACGTCATCGAACGGGTCCACTAAAGGTTACTGAAAATTCAACATGGCAGACTGGCTGATGCCTCCTCTCTTCAATGCTAGTACTACTACTATATAGAAAGTGATTCAACAATAATGCCACATTTAGAATATTATCGCGCATAAAACAAGAGACGCAGTTTCTTAAAATCTCGAAGAGAAACTAACCCTCTACAACTACAAGCTCGAGCAAAATGTCCGACGGCAATCAGATAGTTCCATTAGCACCAGCTAATTCTTACCAGAGAAGCGACGAAGAGTATGCCACGATACAACACAAAGCGTTACGGCCAAAAAGAAGTGGCAAATGTTTTATTTATTCTCTTGCTTTGATTGTCATCCTGAGTGCAATCATCCTAGTTTTTGCAATAATTGTGAAGCCAAGAACTCCGCGTGTTAAATTAAGCTCGGTTGCCGTCGAACATCTAAGTTACGGTAACAATCCAATCCCTTCATTCAACATGACACTAGCAGCCGAGGTGAGTGTCAAGAACTCAAATTTTGTTTGCTTCAAATTTGAGAATACTAGTTCTAGTGCTCTGTACAAGGGCATGGTAGTTGGTGAAGCAAAATTGAGGAGCGGGCGGGTCGGAGCTAGAAAAACAAGGAGGATGAATATTGTTGTGAAAATCAGGTCATCAGGCAGTCTGTCCGAAGCTAAGAACCTAAGTAGTGATATTAATTCTGGGATGTTGAAGATGTACAGCTATGCCAAGTTGAAAGGAGACGTCCGTTTGTTTGGAACCGTGAAGAACAGGACTGCAGTAATGAGTTGTGGAATGAATCTTAATTTGAGTAGCCGCTCAATCCAAGATTTGGAGTGCAACTAGCTAAATGTATAACTGTGAGGGAGTTGTATAATTATTTTGTTGTCTGTAAAAGGTTTTGGGAATATATGTGTGTGTGTCAGTGTGTGTATTTCTAGTAAATCAATTCTGTTTTGTTTTTTTTTTTTTGTGATTTCACTTGATTTATTCTTTTCGTTGCTTTTAAAAAGAACTAGAACTGCTTGACCCAAGTCCTCAATCATTCAAATCCCAATATTTGAGCGAATTTTGCAGCCCCGAATGATGAACATGTATCTCAATTTTACGTCTTTTGATGCCTAAAAAAAATTACTTTTTAACTCGTAGTATGAAAGCTTCTTAACATATATAGAACTTCTAGCTAGGTGTGCGAGTGCCCATGACAAATAATTCTAGATTGTTTCATGGGCATGCATGTCCCAGTCCTCCAACGTGTTTCCAAAAAAAATATCTCAATGCATCCATTACTTCGTGGGCCACATTGGCAGCTCTATGATGGAGAAAGACTCCTTGAGCTGGGCAAAGGTAACTTGCTTAACTCAAAAAGATGTCCATTGGTTATAAATGTGAAAGAAACATTGTGAGAAGCGTTCCTGAGCCTTCAATAATTATAAGAGACCAATAGGGGCTTGTTCGGGAAGGATAGACATTACTGATGATGCTAACAGCTAGCCGAACGATCCCCCCTCGGCCTACTGTATGAAAGAGTTTTTCTCTATTTCTTTCGTAGTTGCTCTCAGTCCTATATATTTCATGCATGTCCCGCCCAGCTTGATGAGTTTTGCCACGCTTCCATAAATCCATGGAAATTATCTAATATATAGACCAAAAGACAACTTGCCAGAGAAATATTCTCCAAATGAAACAGCCTCAAAGAGCAACGATTGTATCTTCCATGCACATGCGTTGACCGTTCAAATCCCGCTAGCTACTTGTAACCCTCTGGCATTAAATTTTATATCTGAAATCTTCTTGAAAATTAAGAATTGAATTTTCTTAAAAAATCAATCTTTCAAAATACTATAAAAACAAATCAGAGGTACAATTTAAAAAAAAAATTAATAGTAAAATTAACCTTTTCAGAATACATATTTAATCCTCATATGATGAAGATAATGAGGGTAATATAAAAAATAAATTATTTAAATTTTATCTTTTTTAATCATATAAATTTAATTTATTTATCAATTAAATATAAATCAAACGCTATATTTCAATTATAATAATAGAGAATTGGTTAGGGAAAACTTTCAGGGCACAGAAATGGGCTTTGTTTATAAGACAGAATAAAACCAAAATGTCCGATTCCTTTGCCTGGGCTTGTAAGCTGTACTAAGCTTACAAGAATGTAAGAACCCGTTTAGTAATGAGGTTGTGTCTGTATTTTGTTTAAAATATAGATGCAACTTCTTTGATAAACAAAAAAAAAACATATTTTATTGTGTATGGTTTCCGTGTTTTTTCGCCTCCGAGACACATGAAAAAAAAACAACATTTTACTGCTTTGTGCACACTGTTCATGCTAATTTTAATTAGCATGAACACTGTAGCATACATTGTTCAGTGAACAATGCAAGAAATTTGCACTGTTCACTCGAAAAACAACAAACAATGCAATTCTCTTGCACTGTTCAAGAGTGAATTGCACTGTTAACGTGAACAGTGCAATTCACTTGTACTGTTCACAGACTTTTTTTTTATTAACATTTAAAAAAAAAACTAGTTTAGAGTGAATTAAATTCATTCACACTGTGATGTGAACAATATTTTTTTCCCGAAAAACTAGTATATAATGAATTAAATTCACTCGCACTAAAATATCAATTTTATACCTGATAATATTTTATCTAATTTTATTACACGCTTAAAATATTATGAAAGCTGTAGTTTTTATCGGATGAATTTTGTACGTAATGGAATTATAAATAGTTTAATGGAATAATAAAAAATATTTTATATAAAGTATTATTTATTTCATGATATAATAAAAGTAATTAATTCTACAATATTTAAATTTAAAACCATCAATATTAATATATATTTTTTAAAATTATTTTATAACCTTAATTTCAAAAACATTCTTAACCAAACACATTAAACTACCACAGTTTTAATCAAATATCTATTTTTTTAAACAAACTTCAATTAAAAATAATTTTTATAAAATAATTTTTTTTAAATCACAACTACAACTAAATACACTTTATACACTTTAGACCAACAATGATAACCAACAATGATAACTAATCGCAAGGCCTGGGCTGGCAACTTTCTCAACTCAATTTCCAGCCAACTGGGCTATAAATGTAAGCTTTTCTGTGTAATAGACTAGGCTTAAATGAAAAGTTAATTTGGTACAACGCGCAGTTGGTTAAGCCTTCGAACTTTTACCTCCGAGGAATAATAATTTTATCATGTAGATTCTTTTTTATTTTTAAGAAAACAAATTCGATTTCTACGAAAAGATTCATCTCAAGATAAATGATTTGTGGGTAAATTTAATTTATCCCCTTGAGGTTTATGTAGTTTCCCAAATTTACCTAATACTTATCTTTCATTTTTTTTTCACTCCCTGTAAAAATCTCAATTTCATCTTTTAAGTTTATTTAATATCTTAATATAATCTAAAAGGTAAGAAGGAAAAAAAATTGAAATTGAAAAAACCATTAAAGAATTTGAAAAAAATAAATGAATATTAGCTTGTATTAAAATCATCATTAACATACTGAAGGTTCTGTGGATTATATTATAATGCTTGTTAGCCTTTATTAAAATTCATGGTTAATAGTTCAAAGTCAAGAGTCAAGACGTCCACCCCTGCAAACGCGTTAGGACCGAACATAGAAGGCTTGACGAAACGCTTCACTGACAGTTACATGCCAAACAATATGGACAAGATTTAACAAATTGCAACAAGGAAAAAAGAAAATTCAATCATTCCCTTCTTGAGTTCGGCCATGGCAGAGACAGAGCAGGCCAAGCCCTTAGCCCCGGCAGCGTTCCGAATCGGCAGCGTTGAAGAAGAAAACATGTCTACGCTGTCGAAAACTCAACGACGAAATTGCATAAAGTGCTGTGGCTGCATCACTGCCATTTTCTTAATTCTTGCTACGACTGTTGTAGTTTTAGTCCTTACAGTTTTTCAAGTCGACGATCCTGTGATCAAGATGAACAAGGTATCGGTGCAGCGGCTAGAGCTTGCTAATGGGACTCTTCGGACTGATGTAAACGTTACACTTCTAGCTGATGTCTCCGTCAAAAATCCCAATGCAGCCGCATTCAAATTCAACAACGGTACAACAACTGTTTACTGTGGTGGCGTGATGGTTGGTGAGGCTAATACTCCGCCAGGCAAGGCCGAGGCGAGACGGACGCTACATATGAATGTCACGGTAGATTTAATTCCTAACAAATTATTGGGCGTTCCAAGCTTGATGAGTGACATAGTGTCGGTAAGGAAATTGACTATGAGCAGCAATACAGTAATTCGTGGTAAGGTGAGGATACTCCAAATTATTAAGAAATACCTTGTGGTGAGAGTAAACTGCACCATGACATACAATTTTACAAGTCAGGCGATTCAAGAAGGTAATTGCAAGCCACATCTTAGCAAATAAGCACACTATAATGTAGTTTTCACATTTTACTGCTACAATTCCTCTTGTTGTAGCTTTTATGCTATACGTTCATTGATGGATTGCTAAATAGCAGTCTCCGTAAGCGACAGTGTTTCCTTTATAGATTGATATAGGAGAAATCACTGGGATTTTGTGCCCTTCATTTGTATTTCTTTCTTTCCTTCTTTCTTTTTTAAGAATATTGTATGAATTTGTACTTGCAAAGCAGGGTTTGCTCCAAATAAAATTACTTACATCAAATCTTTACTCAATCACAAGCCTAATTGGAAGAGTTTGTTCGTCCATCTCGAGAAAGGGGACACTTCCTTGCCGTAATCCGACGAAAGGATTCATTGTGCTTAGACCATGCTTTTCGGAGTGGTGGGATAGTAAAGATGGGGGGGGGGGGGGGGGGAAGGAAAATTTTAAATTCCCATATTTTGCATTGCAAAGAACACAAAAAATATCCTATAGTTTATGTAAACTTAAATGCATTTAAACAGTATTTGTTACCGTATATTCGAGACTCGGCACTAAAATATTGAAGAAAGTTGATGGAGGAAATTTCGTGCTTGGAGAAAACAACGAAAATTATACTTCAAAGTGACCTTCAGAATCTCTGTTGGAGGTCCCTTACTGGTCAGTTGATCAATGAGGCCAATGGTTGAGTAATCATCAAGTCAACATAGATGGTTTGTGGTCAAAATACTGACATTTTAAGTTGGAACTTTGAATAGTAGTTGCTAAGTTGATTTTGCGCGTTATGTGGAAATTCTATAACACGACCTATGGGATTTTGCAAAATTTTAACTTTGATTTGTTAGGGTTTTTTTTTTTTTTGTACGGGTTAATTTCATTGCTGCAAATTGAATATATTTAAATTTCATCTCATACATATATAATTTGCAAATAAAATCAGAAATAAATCATTTAAGTTCATACAAATAAAATAAAATAAAATCTCCATAATGCTAAAAACCTCTCATGTAAGATGTTTGGTAATATACCAGTACTTACATTTCAAAATATTTTTCACTCGAAAAAATATTAAAATAATATTTTTTTAAAAACATTATTTTTACAATTTAAAAACATTAAAAAAATTAATTTCAAGTAAAACAAAATCAAACTTTTACAAAATAATATGTTGAAATTCACTCTAAAACACCCCTATACATTGAAAATACAGTACAAGTTTGTATTAATTTCAACCCTACACACCCTTGTAATCCAATTGTGTATGACTTCAAGTATTCCAGCACTCCTCTTTTCACAGCAAAGCTTTAAGAGGTATGAAAAGGGCAAACATGACTCAAGAATAGTCTTCTTAGGATCTCGGTGGAATAAAAAAAGAGGAAAAGTTTCTTCCTTTGTCTTGTTGATAGCTTGCATTCTACGCTACGTTATGCGTATTAAAAACTTTTCAACGTATATATATATATATATATATATATATATAGGGAAGAATTTTTAGCATTGTTATTAAATTTTAAAATGGATTCATTTAAAAAAAAATTATATTTAAATAAATTCTCATTGCAAAATAAAAAGTTAATATATGAGTTTGATAAAATAAATTAAAAATTATATATTTTAATAATAAATTTGTTGATTTAAATCAAAATTTGAGTTAAGAAAACGAGATAAAGATACATATTAAAATATCTAATATCATGATGTATGTATCTTTTCAAAAAATATATATATAATTACAGAACATTTTTTTTTGTTAAAAATATAAATCATTTTAAATAATCATAAAACATAAATTTCTCAAGTCTGAAATTAATTTTTTTATTAGCGTATCTCTTATTTATCTTAATGAAGCGTAATGTTTTTAACTAAAATCATTGTTTTTATTAAAAAAATATTTATTGATTGTTAAAGCAAGTAAGAATAATATCAAAATAGCATGTTCATAATTTATATTTGATTGAAAGCTAAAAAAAATTATAAATGTGATGAAACCATATTTAAATTTTATTTAAAAAATAAACCAATTTGAATCAAATTTTCATGAGCAATTTATTATTAGTATTATTATTTTCATACCAGATATATAATAATTCAAAAGGTATTTATTAAAATTACATAACAATATTGATTTATTAAAAATTCAACCATTTTAAATAAGCACAAAACATATATGTCTCAGGTCTAAAATCAATTTTCTTACTAAAGTATTTTTTTATGTCAGCGAACACAAAGTTTTTAATTAGAATCATTGTTGCTGTTAAAAAAAAAATGTTATTTTTAAAATAAGTTAAAAAATATCAAAATATTATCTCCATATTATATGTGTGATTGAATTTTAAAAAGAATCATAAATGTGAGATAATTATGGCCAAAATCTATTTAAAATTAAATCAAGTTTTCATGAATAAGTTGTTGTTGTTGTTGTTATTCTTATTATTGTATTAGATACATAAAAATTAAAAAAATTATTAAATTTATAATATTATTTATTACATATTTCAAAACCAAAAAATAAATGAATTAATATAATATTTTTTTAACCAGAAAAAACAAGTCGGGCCAAGCGCATCACACACACACACACACACACATATATATATATATATATATATATATGTGTATATATATATATATATATATGTATATATATATATATATGTCTATGAAATTATTGGACCTGTATTTAAAACAAAAGGTTACGAGAACAGGGTGGGCTTTCTCACATCTCATGCCACATCTGTTATTTTGGGTCACCTTGGCCCTCCCTCAAAAGAACCCCTAAAAGTGATTATTTTCATTTCGGTTCAGTTTTTATCAAAATAAATAATTAAACAGAAATTTTTTTTGAAAAAAATCAAAACCAAACCGAAACCGGGTCAAATCGACTAGTTTCGGTTGGTTTTTTAGGGCAAAAACCGGTTCAAACCAATTTGGCTCGGTTTTGGCTCGTTTTTTTCTGGTTTTGGCTCGGGTTTTTTGGTTTGGCAAGATTTTTTTCGGTTTCGGTTCAGTTCGGTTTGGTTTTTTCTTATAAAACTAAAACCAGACCGAACCTGCTGGTTTTTTTAAAATTTTAATCGGTTTTTTTTAGTTCGGTTTTTTCAATTATTTTTTTCTGGTTTAATCAGTCTAATCGGTTTTTTTAATTTTTTTTTCAATCCTATTTTGGACATGTAAATATGATAAGTTTAAATCACCCATTCATATTCTTAAAAATAAATAAATAAATAAAATCGCAATTCATAGCATGGTTAATGGCAAGCCCCTTGTCCCTTGAAACCCCGAATACGACATTTGAGTTTATCCATTCAAAATAATGTCTTCATAAAGAGAACGGGTAGGGCTGAGTAAAAAAATCGATAAACTGATGAAATTGAAAAAACTAGAAAAAAATAATTGAAAAAACCAAACCGAAAAAAAAATCGAATTAACTAATTAAAAAATCACAAAAAAATTCTCATTTAGTTCAGTTTCGGTTTTTAAAATCTGAAATGCCCCAAGTGGAGTGTTAAAAGTGTCATTTCCTTAGAAATTTCCAGGTGGGGATTCTCCTTCCAAGTCTTCTTACAAAATGGTAGCGGCCATGTCTTCTGGAAAATGGTGTTAAAGTCTTGTAGAGTTTGGCTCATCCTTTACCACTCTAAATGTGTCGACTCTCAAAGAGATCAGAAAAGAAAAGAGTCCAGTGAGTTTGGCTGGTGTTGCTATAAGGCTAGCCAGAAAGAAGGGTAGAGTCCTCCAATAATCGGACCACCGTGGTTGGAATGGATCACCTGGGCAGCAGCCCCATCAACACATTCATATAATGATTTACACGGTGCCGCATGGTATTTCCATCCAGATGAAGAATGCTCCTGGATCATCCTAGGGACCAAAGAAGGTGGCCTCCGACACACCCACCTCGGGGAGGTTGGGCTTTACCAAAGAACCACTGGAGATGTGAAAGGACTATTTTTACAACAATCCCACCGCATGGGATAAGAATTGGGAGCGAAACTCGTTGTTAGGTTACTTGACCCAATTCTTAGGTCGAGGTCTCCCTCTCTGCTCAGACGCACAAGACAATACAGTTGACCTTAAACGTAAGCTTCTTCCCTGTGCATTAAAAGATTTGTCTGAATTATCAAGAATTCAATAAGATATGTAATTCGTTATAATTCAAGTTTATTTAATTATATTATTACATAAAATTTTTAATTTGAGAACTTAACCTGAATTAAACACAACATATAATTAATTAAAATAATTAATTCATTATTAATTTAAAATATTAATTTCAATGCAAAAACAGGTGACCCAAAAAGTTGTGTTTAGTGGTATGCCTCTCCATGAACAATAACTGGGTTAGCAAATTTTCGGCCTTAGATTAAGCTAGTAGATGCTAGCTAGCTTAGGCTTAAAGAAAAGGAGAGGGCACACAGAATCTCATTACTATCCAAAACGACAAAAGGCTTGCCACAAGATAGTACGGTAGAGTAGTAAATGCAGCAGCAGTTTGGTTGGGCCCAAGCCTGGCACAAGCAGACAAATTTAATCTCCAATGTTATTTCACAGCACAGATAAATTGGGGTTGCAGCAACATCATCACCAACCTTCCCTAATTCCAAGATTATGATGAGACCATAAAAAGAGAGGGCAAAGGGGATTTGTTTAATTTGGCTATAGCGGGGAGAAATATGGCATCTTCACTCTCTCGATGTCTCTGCTCTCTCTTACTTCAACAAAAGAAAATCTTTTTACTGTTTAGGTTTCCACTTTCCCCACTTCTCTGACCACGAAAGACACCTCTTATATCCTGACTTGAGGATTGAGGGCCCTTCAAATAAATCCAAGATTTTCTTGGATCATTACACACATGTTACTCATTTTCTGTTTCTTCATAATCGACTCGTCGGAAAAATCGCCATAATCCGAGAGATACTTGCCATGGGACAAGGCAAGAACGCAACGCTGCTGCTAGTTCTGTGACTGATTTCAAAAGTTCAATAGATATATAAACATTACCAAGTGCCCGCTTGTTTTTAGATGCAACTTGCAGTTAGCACCTCAAAAAAACATCTTTTTGATGTTTTTAACAAGGTCGAAACTATTACCGAACCGAGCCTCATAACCCTTTCACATCCAGAGGAGTAATAGCTAGCGAAGTGCTCATAAACTACTGATTCAGTAGCTAGACATCAAGCTGAATCACTAACCAAAATCTCCTCCAAAAGAAGCCATATTTACAAACGAGCAAGTTCATAAAATTAAAAAAAATAAAACAGAGTGGACTGA